>Ga0129310_1000565_pt1 | contig 42800 bp, 37 predicted proteins | sample Go1ome_2_FD_94433 | JGI IMG/M metagenome (GOLD analysis project Ga0129310, IMG submission 94433) | Western lowland gorrila individual fecal microbial communities from Wisconsin, USA - Go1022A metagenome | ecosystem: Host-associated > Mammals > Digestive system > Large intestine > Fecal | place... | reverse complement strand
TTTCTAAATAACTACACCATTCACGTAGAATATTTTTCTGAGAGTGCAGGATAAAAAACGTAGGCGTAGCGGGCTACGCTGAGGATTTTTAGCCTGTGCTATCGGGAAAATAGGCAAGTGATAGGGGGTAGTTAATTTAAAACTGTTATACTAGGATCTGAAGTAACAAACAGTAACTGGACTCACGCCCCATGCTGCCTGCATGGGGCGTGAGTGAACGAAAGATGACATGGGAGGAAATATGGAAACAGTTTACGAATTTACATTGCCCAAGGGTTATATGGATTCAGCGGGAGAGCTGCATCGCAGAGGGAAAATGCGTCTGGCAACGGCAGGCGATGAGATTAGTGCAACCAGAGATCCCCGTGTACTGAGCAATCCGTCTTATCTGACGATCGTAATCCTCGGTAAGGTCGTGACGGAACTTGAGGGTGTTCAGATGGTCTCCGCCAACATTATTGAGAAGCTGTTCACCGCAGATCTTGCTTTTCTGCAGGATATGTATCAGAGAATCAATGATATTGAACCGCCGACTATGGAAGTCGTATGTCCTGACTGCGGGAAGGTATTTCAGGTGCCTTTAAATTTTACCGAGGAGGGATAAAGCTGTATCCCAAGGAAGAGCTCTACCGGGAAATGTCGTTTATTTCGTACTATTTCCATTGGAGCAGTGAAGAAGTCCTGAACATGGATCACAACAGCAGGCGAAAGTGGTGCAGCGAAATCTCGGAGATCAATAAGAGCTTGACTCCCTCCGGAAAAAGCAGGAAAGAAAAAAGTATCCTTGACATGAAACCAGACAGATAATAAGAGGTTGCGTATGGCAAAGACAGGAAATAAGGTTTATCAGAATTTTGGCCTGAATCCGGCGACAAATTTTAATTTCATATTGCGTGTGGAAGGGACTTTTGATCTTCCGTGTAAGTCCGTTCATGTATTCCAGAAGGAAAACGAATATGAATATATTCAGGAAGGCGGGCTCAATGATTATGTGCATATGAAGCGCAAGCCGATTTCAAAACCCTTCACCTTCCAGGTAGAGAGATATGTAGGAGTAGACGGACTTCTGGTGGATTATCTTGCAAACGGAACGGAGCTGGTCCTGCCGTTGGTGCTTCTGGTCAACCGGTATCACTGGAACGGCTATCCCTATCCGACGAGAACCTATGTCTTTACAGGTTGTACCGTGATCGGCAAGGAGTACGGAGAACTGAATGCGGAGAGAAGCGGACTGTTGGTAGAGACCACGACCATCGCCTACCGGGAGATGGTGAATGTGGATGTCGGGATCGGAGCAAATGCAGGAGAGACCTGGGAATATCAGCCAAAATCGGAAGAAGAAAAGATAGAAGCAGAAAAAAAACGTCTGACCCACTCCAAACGGTACTGGGCGTTTGACGATAAGAAGTACTCCGGAAAAGGAGAGGGATCTGCCCGCCATCCGGAGAATGAGAAGAGAAAAGAAGAATTACTGAAGGATCGCCGCCTGTGGGATCCGGATAAGAAAAAGGTAACGGAATCCAAAAACAGTGCGAGACAGCCCGAAGATTTTCTGGAGATAGAAACAGAGGGAGAAGGACAGGAAAAAGAACGACTGTGGACGTTTGACAATCAGACATATTCCGGAAAAGGAGAGGGATCAGCCCGCCATCCGGAGAATGAGAAGAGAAAAGAAGAACTGCTGAAGGATCGCCGCCTGTGGGATCCGGGACAGAGTAAGGGAACGACATCCAGGCGCAGCGCAAGGACAGTAGCGGATTATTTGGGGAGCAGGGAGAAAAAGGCTTCCGAAAAATAAAGAACTGACGGGCAAAGGAAAGGAGAGAACACGATGCTGACAGTAAAAGCCCCTATAGAATTAACGTGCAGAGCCGGTATTGTTCCCTCCTATGAAGGCTTTGTCCGCAGGATCACCGGCAATTACGAGATGATGTCGGCGACAGTCACAGGAGAGGATCTGCTCCATCTGGTGACGGAGCCGCCGGAGGTCTTCTTTGCGGAGGGCAGTGTCTCCACGGTCCTTAACCAGACGAACATCTATCAGAACCAGGAGACGAAACTTGAGATTCTGAACCAGCTGCTTAACCGCATTACAGTAGATGCCGGGATGCGCATCACCTATCAGGATCGTGTCTATATCACGGACATGCTGCAGAAGCTGGGCATTAAAAATGTACAGCAGTTCATGCATCAGGTCACACAGCTCAAGGAAGAGACAAAAAATACGACGGAGCTGATCGACTATTACTGGAACCACATGGAGCAGCTGCAGGAACTGATACAGAGCTATAAGGAGAGCAGGGAAGAAAAGACAGAAAACAGCGAGTACCGGCAGGAGGATAATATTCTGCACCTGCATCAGGACATTATGAACCGTTTGCAGACGGGAAGTATTTACCAGATTGTATCAAATTTTAACCATAATTCGTCAGCTTCGGCAGATTATATCAGTGGAGACGAGCTGCAATCCGCAGAATATTACCGGATCACCAGAAATATTCTGCTGAACACGTTGGAAAATGAGGCAAAGGGAGAGAAAATGCCTCTGGAGTACCGACACGAGAATTATTATGAGGAAGTTCTTCCGCTTACGGAGGAGATTACAGAACAGAAAATTACGAACCAGATTGCGGCGGCTGTGCTGCTGCAGCTGGCAGACAATATATATCAGAACCGGCATGAGAACGTAGACCGGAAAGGAGATGTGTGGTACACCGTGTCCAACGCTTTTTACCGTTCGGCAGGGAACACGATGAACCGGCTGCACAGAAATTTTGTGCAGCAGTATTACCGCAGTGACAGAGCGGGAGATTATCTTGTCAATCTGAACGAGAATTACAGACAGGAATTGGAGCTGTTGGATCGTATCGTTTCCATTCGGGAGACTGCGGAGGAACAGGAGCGGACCGCACCCGCACAGACAGCGGTGAAACTGGAAAATGTACAGCAATACCGGGAGGAAGAGACGTATCAGAACCTGACAGACAACAGAAACTACCGGGAAGGAGACCGATATTACCGGAACCAGACGGGTAATACCACAGAGGAAAGAAATTATCTTCAGAATTTTTCCAATGAGGAGAGGTACCTGAGCAGAGAGCAGAATACCTTTGCGGACACAGAGGTCAATGTCCGTCAGGAACACCGGGAGGTGACGCTGGAACAACTGGAGGAATTTCACCGTCACAATGTGGAGAACCGCAACAAATATTATCAGAAGCTGGAACAGCTTAGAAACCTGCAGGAGAAGCCGGGCAAGGCTCCCGATCTGCAGAAGATGCGCAGGGAGGGGCTTCTGGCGTTGGAACATCCGCAGGAAATGTTGCAGCAGCTAAAGGAAGAAGGAAACGAGCAGCAGGAGCAGGCGGCGCATCTCAGACAGCAGGAACTGGCATTTCTGCCGGAGGATACACAGCGCATTTACGAGGTGTTGGAGCAGTATCTGCAGACTCCGGAGAGATATAGGCAGGCGGAAGCTGTGACAAACCATAGCATCGGAAGACTGATGCGGGACATCGAACTTGTGGAGAGAGAGTCCAGGGAACAGATACAGACAGACATACACACAGACAGACAGACGAGCAGCCGGTCGGAGACCTTCGAGCAGAACTGGGTAGAGAGACAACCCGTGGAGCTGCACTATCAGGAAGAGTCGGATGGAGCTGCCGCAGAAACTGCCCCGGAAGGCAGAACTGCGGAAACGGTGGGAAATCGGGAATTCGCAGAACGGCAGCTGCGCAAGCAGGAACTGTTTCACAGCCGCACGGACAAGACGTTCCGGGATATTTCCGAGACAGTGGTTGAGCGGTGGGAGGAGAACTCCCGCAGGGAGCCTGTGCAGAGTGCCATGACCGAGGAGGAGCGCCGGAACCGGATAGCACTGGTGCACAAGCAGCAGACGGAAAATGAGATCACAGAGGAGATCATGGAACAGCTGATGAACCAGAACCGTGTGCTCGAGAACCAGACAAGGGTGATGGAGGAGGTTACACAGAATTCCAGAACAGTGGAGCGCCGCATAACGAACCAGACGACACATGAAATCACCCAGCAGACGGAAAATCTCACCGAGATGATCAGCCGCGGCGTGCAGGGAAGGATCGGTGACATCACAGATCAGGTGTATAACCGGTTGGAGAAGCGCCTGCAAAATGAACGGCGGCGCAGGGGAATCTAGTTAGACATCGCAGAAGAAAGGAGGCAGGACAGGAATGAATTCTATAGCAGAAAACCTTGTGAACAGTCTGTCGGGCAATGTGCCGAAGGCAGTGCTCTGTGTCAGAAATATCAAGACTCTCAAGCAGGTTACTCCGAAGGACACCCCGGAGGAGATGCTCCGCAAGAAGAAAGACAATATGGCAGACACGCTCGAGAAGGCGAATAATCTGCAGAAGTCACTCATGGAGGCGACTGCGGGAGCACTGTCCGGCACACTGTCATCGGAGGCCAGGGACAGCCTGATGGGGCAGGATAAGGCGTATCTTGCCATGGAGGTACAATATAATCCTTCCAGCATCCATATGCAGACGACGACGGGGTCACAGCTGGAATACAGTGGCGGCAATATGGGAAATATGTCGAATAACATGATTATCCAGAATGTAGTGCCTACCTCCACGACTATGAATGTCCAGTTGATCTTTGATGAGGTGAATATTTACGATGCGTTTATGGTCAACAATGTAAATTCGCCGGTGGGTGCTGTCACTCAGGCAGCGAAATACGCTGTAGATAAAGGGCATTCCGTCCAGCATCAGATTGAGGGGATCCTTTCCCTACTGACGATGGATGTGACAAGACAGGTTGTGTTCTACTGGGCAAAGATGTGTTTCAGAGGCGAACTCACGGCGGTACAGGCACACTACACTATGTTCAATAAATCGGGAAATCCGATCCGGGGCGTGGTAAACCTTTCCATCAGACAGGGAGAACAGGCAAAGTTTTATGATCCGGCTTACTGGGAGAAGGCATATGATAATCTTTTCAAAAAGGGAAAGGCAAACGGTAAGAGTACCTTTTCAAAGGCTACGAATAACAATGTTCTGAATCTGAACCTGTAAAGGCTTTGACAGCGGAAAAGGGGCAGCTATGGATGCAATAAATCATACACTTGGAAATATAGAAAAGGCGCAGATCCGCATCAGCACCTATAATATGATAGAGGAAAAAAAGCTCCAGATCAAGGAGAACGTTCCGGCAAAGGGAACGGCCGGTGCTCTGGGCAGCATTGCAAGTAAGAGCGGGCTTGAAGGCGTCGGAGCCTCCCAGCTCGGAAAGGTGGCACAGGCGGCAGTGGGATCCACCATAAAGTCGGTAAAGGCAGTCTCTGACCGGATGCAGTCGGGCGTAAAGACCTACACGGTCCAGTTTAACCCGAGTCAGCTCACCTTGAGCGGATACGGCGGCGGTATGTACCAGAAGACCGATTACGGAACCGCCTCCAGTGACAAGAAGCAGCAGAAAAACATAGGAATTTCTTACGAGCCGGCAAAGGTAAGACTGATGATGAGTGTTACGCTGATCTTCGATCAGGTATCGGTAAAGGATGCCTTTATGGCGGATAAGTTCGCAGCATCACCGACCGGTGCGGCGACCGGGATGACCTCTCTGGTCAAGGAGGCTGTCACAGGGGAGGAATATTCGGTGCAGCCCATCATTGAGGGTTTTATCGGGATGCTGCGGCAGGAGCGCACACGTTTTATCAGCTTTTGCTGGGGATCAATGCAGTATGAGGGTGTCGTGAACAGCCTGAATACGAGATATACGATGTTCAATCTGACAGGACAGCCCATCAGGGGTGAGGTGGAGCTCTCCATGATTCTGGTGGATGAGGAGGTCGGACCGAACGATATGGGTACCTGGAAAAAGCATTACGAAGAAGCGTTTGGCGGTGGCAATGTAAGCTATAGAAATAAGACCCAGTATGTGGGCAATATTCTGAATCTATAGGACAGCAGCTGCTGAAATTGATGCAGGGGAAAGAGAATGGCAAGCTTTGATTACAAAGATCTCTTAACTGAATACAATAAATTTACCAGTCCGAAGACGGTCGTGCTGGTCGGCGGAAAGAATCTGTCTGAGGATAAGAACAGTTTCAGTATCTCTGATGTGGAAATCGAGATGAGTGCCGGCTATGAGGCGGGCATGGCGACTTTCTGGATTCATGACTGTTACGACGGTCTGACCTGCACCTTTAAGACGCAGGAGCTGCAGCCTTATATCAGGCTCGGTTCGCAGGTCACAATCTGTCTCGGCTATGATCTCACAGTGCGCAAGGTGTTCTGCGGTTTCATTGCGAGGGTCAATTTCGACTTTTCGGCAAACGGCGGGATTCCCGGCGTAGAGGTCACGGTGATGGATGCAAAGGGCATCATGATGGCGAATAACCATTCACAGCAGTTGAAGGCGCAGTATTACTCGGATGCGGTGAAGGAAATCTTCCGCAAGCCGGCATATAACAACCTTCTCCAAAAGAAAATCATCACGGGTGTCTCCGTGGAGGATACACCGGATAAACCGGTGACAGGCACGGTGGGGGAGAGTAAGGCAAGTGATAAGACCGTGGAGATGGTCGGCGAGAGCGATTATGAATTCGTGGTAAAGGCAGCAAAAAAATTTAACTTTGATTTCTTTATCCACGGAGGAGAAGTCTTATTCCGCAAGGCAAAGAGCAACTCCGAGATACTGATGGAGCTGACACCGGAGACCGGAATCAGAGGAATCAATATGGGCTATGACATCACCGGACTGACAGCAGGAATCGAGGTACGCTGTCTGGATGTGGGGAAGGGGAAGTTAATCTCCTCCTACAAGAAGAACGGCAACAAGATTTCCCATGGAAATCATGCCAAGGCACTGCTGGCGAAATCGAAGAAGGTGTATGTCGATCCCACGACCTCGTCCAAGATGGATGCCGATAACCGTCTCGATTACCTGATGGAGGATATGACCTACCGCTTCGGAACGTTGGAGGCGGATGTGATCGGAATACCGGAGATCGTGCCCGGACGCTTCATCAGAGTGTCGGGCTTCGGCGACAACCTGTCGAATACCTATTATCTGCAGACTGTGAGACATTGTTTTACGGAGCAGGGGTATGTGACAAGAATTATCGGCAAGGCGTGCGGATTTGAGGAGTAAGTCCACATACCGGGAAAGGATGGAGGAAGAAGCGTGGCACTTTTTGATGTAATAGATGAGATAGCGGAAAAACAAGTATTGAAGACAGAGACAGGGGACAACAGGATCTTCGGCATCGTCGTAGGGCAGGTTGTCAAGAATTATGACAAGGATATGCCCGGGCGTGTCTGTGTCTCCATCTTTACCCGGGACAAGGAGGCAAACGAGCTGAAATGGGCGAGAGTTGCGATGCCCTCCAGCGGCTCCAAGTGGGGACATTATTTTCTGCCTGAGGTCGGAGACCATGTCCTCGTCTGCTTTGAGCAGGGAAATATTGAAAAGCCTTATGTCATAGGCTGCATACCGAGAGAAAACGACCAGTTTCTGAAGAAGACGGTGGATGAGGACAACCAGTATAAAAAGATCATGACCCGCCATGGAAATACCATACTGTTCGAGGACAATAAGGAGGGGGAAGGGGATAAGGATAAGATAAAGATCGAGACCCCGAAATCCACCCATCGGATCGAACTGGATAACGAGAAGGGACTGATGCTGATCTCAGACAAGGACGGCAAGAATAAGATCGAGATACAGACAGGCGACTCGGGAAAAATGGAGATCTTTGCGGAGAAGAAGCTCACGATCAAGGTCGGAGACAATATTACACTGACTATGAACGGCAACAACGGCACAACGGAGCTCGAGACGACAAAATTGAATGTGAAGGTGAACGGAAATATGAAATACACCTCCACGGGGGGCGCAACGCTGGAGGGTTCCACTGTCAGCATGAAGTCAACGTCCTCCATGAATCTGGAAAGCAGTGCAGCGGTGAAAATCAGTGGAACGCCGATCAGCATCGGATAGGCAGGGGGGAACAGCGATGGAGAACAATGACTTTTTAGGCAAAGGAATGAAATTTCCGCCGCAGATCAATTCTGCCACAGGAAGATTTGTGACGGTCTCGGATCTGGAGAGTGTCAGGGAGTCAGTTTACCTGATATTGATGACACAGAAGTCGGAGCGGTTTCTGCGGCCGGAATTCGGCAGTGAACTGATGGCATATACATTTATGGATGTCAACCTGACGAATATCAATATCATGTGCGGAAACATCCGCCGGGAGATACAGCGGCAGGAGCCCCGCATCAGTGACGTGGAGGTGTCGGCAGATCCGAATATCAAGGACGGATGCCTTGTGATCAAGGTGGATTATTATGTGATAGGCAGCAATACGAGAGATAATTTTGTCTTTCCCTTCTACCTGAATACAGGAGAAGAGGAGGCTGCGCAGGAGGAATTCGCACCGGAACAGGGTGATACAGAGGAGCAATATGAAGATTGATAAGAGAACAGCGACGGATATTGAAAACAAAATAGCGGAACTTGCTGCCTCCTATGTGCCGGAATGGAATTTTAACAGGGAGGATCCCGATATCGGTTCCACGCTTGCCATTCTGTTTGCAGGTCAGATGAAGGACAATATTGACCGGTTTAATCAGGTGTTGGACATCTGTCATACGGAATTTGTCAATATGCTTGATCTGTCCCTTTTGCCGGCGAAGCCGTCCTGTGCCGTGGTACTTATGGAACTGATCCAGGATACCATTCCGGGTACAGGCGTTGCAAAGGGAACAAAGCTGCTGGCGGAGGGTGAGGAGCCCCAGATCTTTGAAACGGCACACAATCTGTATGTGACGAATTCCCGACTGCAGTCCTGTTTTATGACGGAGAAAGAGACAGGAAAGATCCTGCCGTTACTGGGCAGCTTCCGATGCCCGCAGATCCTGCAGGAAAAGGAGTCTGACGGGGAACAGGAGGAGCCGGATCAGCCGGAAAAGCTGACACCGTTTTACCTGTTTAAAGATCAGGCCAAGGGAATGGAGCAGAACGCAGTGATGCTCTACCACCCCACGGTATTCGATGCGGCGGGAAACACGATCTTCGTAAGAATAGAGGGAAATGAGGAGATTGTAAAGAAACTTCTGTCAGAGGATTTCACCCTTCAGTATGTCACGGAGCAGGGACTTAAGAAGGTGGAGGGGCTCGAGCTTTTGGCTGACGGCAGAACCCTTGCTTTCAGAGAACCGGAAGAAAGTGTTCCGGTGCAGCTTGATGGCAAAGACTACGGTATGCTGGCGATCATTGCCGAGGAGCCGGTGAAGGAAAATATGGAAGTCGAGGGCATCCGGCTGGCATCCGCAGGAGAAGCACAGGCGCCGGAATTTGTGAACAACGGAACTACGGATTTTGAGACAGAGACTTTTGCTCCCTTCGGGGATACGCTCTCTCTGTTCAGCGAATGCTATATCGGGCATGACCGTTATTTCGGAAAGCCCGGAGCACTTGTGACACTTAACTTTGAGGTGGCATACCCGGAGCACAGGGTCTCCCTCATGGCAGTGACAGAGCAGGAAGATCTGAAAATTATCAAGCGCAAACCCAGAACAACGGCGGAGAATAATATTGCAGACTGCTATGCGGAGGAGATCTCCATAGAGTATTTCAATGGTATCGGCTGGAAGAAGCTGTCATGCAATCAGGAATACAGATCACTTTTCGGAACAGCGGAGGCAATGAAGTGTACGCTGGAGTTTGTCAGTCCGCCGGATTGGCAGGAGATGTCTGTCGGCGGGGACAAGGGAAGATGTCTGCGTATTCAGCTTTTAAAATCCGATAACTGTTATATGCGTCCCTGTGTACACCATTATCCGCAGATCAGCAACATGACGATTGCCTACACCTACGGGGATCATTTTGTGCAGCCGGAGAAAGTGCGGGCAATCGCCGGCACAAGGGAACTGGAACTCTCGGTGAAGATGATGGAGGGAAAGCGCTTCCTGCTTTTCCAGAGGGGAGAGTACGCAGAGGACTATCTGTATCTGGGCTTTGGAAAACCGATGGAGGACGGTCCGGTCAGCATGCTGTTCCAGCTCGAGGATGGTGCGCAGTATGACGCCACGGAGTGCCGGTTTGAGTACAGTACGATCCACGGCTTCCGACAGATGCGGGTGCTGGATCATACGGCGAATATGTCCCGCTCGGGAATTGTCATGTTCATGCCGCCCTCAGATATGTCGATGGTGACGATAGAGGGGAAAACGGCATACTGGATCAGACTCAGCAGGACGGAGAAACAGACGGCAGACGGCAATCCGCCGAAGGTGCTGGACATCCGGCTGAATGCGGTCGAGGTCTACAATATAGAGACCAGACAGGAGGAAGAATACTATATCGACGAAGTTGCCGCCAATATGGTGTTCGATCTGGGTGTGCCCAACATTCTGGATGTGGAGCTCTGGGTGAACGAGACAAACAGACACACCGAGGAGAACATGAACCGGCTGTACAGGGAGATGCCGGACAAGGTGCGCATCGAGCGCGACATGATCGGCAACATCTCTTCCTTCTATGTAAAATGGAATGAGACGGAGCAGTTTGGCAACGGGCGGCTGGAGAGAGAGTACATACTTGACAGGCTGAACCAGAGAATCCTGTTCGGTGATGGAATCCACTCGGAAATTCCGAGAGTTTTAAACGATGCGGCATTCCGCATGGTGATCCGCTGTTGTAACGGGCAGCAGGGAAACGTGGAAGCGGGAAGCATCAACGAATCTCTGGAAAACCTGATGTTCATAGATACGATCTACAATCCGAAATGCGCTTTCGGCGGCAGCAATATCGAAAGCATTGACAGTGCGCTGAGAAGGGGAGCAAATATTTTAAGCTCCAGAAGGCGGCTCGTGTCGGTGAAGGACTATGAGCGGGAGATCCTGTCCTATTCGGACAATATAGAAAAGATCAGCAGTGTGACAGGAATCGACCGCAACGGGGAAAGGGCGGACAGCAAGGTAACGTTTGTATTGTTGTTGAAGGACTACAAGTCCGGACCCTACTCCTTCCACAATGCTGCGGCAAATCTCAAGAAGCATCTGCTGCAGAATTGTGAGTTGATGATTGCACCCGAGGAATTATGTCTCACAGAGCCGGTATTTGTCTCTGTCTCCGTGGATGTATGGGTAGAGATCAGGGATATGGACAACGGCTTCGAGATGCAGAATCGCATGAAGAAATGTCTTGAGGAGTATCTGGACGCTGTGAAGAACGGAATGGAATCCGGCTGGGACATCGGAGTGCTTCCGAAGAAATCCCAGATCCGGATGAAGCTGAATTCCATGAAGACGAAAGCGGCGGTGAGGAGGATTGCGGTGACGGCGACCTATACGGATGCCACCGGGCCGCACGAGATGGACATCGACGACATTGAGGTCACGCCGTTCATGGTGACGAGAAGCGGAGAGCACAGAATCCATATCATGCTGTCGGAGTAAGGGAAGGAGAAGGAAAAATTGCTTGTCAATAAAAATCTGAACGATAAAACTTATCAGGAACTCATAAGCGAAGCAATTATGCAGATTCCTCTCTATACGACCGAATGGACGAATTTCAACCCGTCCGATCCCGGCATGACAATACTTGAGAATCTGACGGCATTTGAGGTGCTGCAGCAGGAATCCATCCGGCAGGTGACACCCCGGATCCGGCAGAAGCTCTTGAAAATGCTTGGCTTTACCGAGAGAAAGGGAAGATGCGCAAGGATACTGATGTCGGCGGAGGGCGTGAAGGAGCCAGTGGAGCTTCAGGCGAACCAGCCGTTTTATCTGGGAGATCTTACCTTTGAGACGAACCGGCGCATGCGACTTGGAGGCTATTCGCTGACCGGAGTATACGGACAGCATGACGGCAGCTTTCAGGATTACAGTTATCTGATCAATGATGATATTCCCAAAGCGGCGATGATCTTCGGGGAGACTCCAGGCGAGGAGGACTGCGTTTATTTTACGGCTGACAGACTGCCGGAGCCGGGAGAGGAAATGATTTTCTACATGACCCTCGCAAACCGTTTTAACCGGAATCCTTATGAGGAGAAGGGGAATAACACGTTTGCGGATCTCGTGTGGGAGTGCTATACTGAGAACGGATATGAACCCATGAATGTGGTGGACTATACCTCCTGTTTTCTCGTAAGCGGCGAGGTGAGGATGCGGATGCCAAATACAGCGGCGGCAGTCTGTGAAGAACTTCCGAAGCCGGCCTACGCCATCCGTGCGAGGGTTATTAAGGCGGATTATGATGTCAGCCCGAAGCTGCTGTCAGTGGCGGGATTTCTGTTCGAGGCATGGCAGAAAGAGACAAAATCCGTATGTTATACTTTCCAGAAATATTCAAAGATTACGCTGAACAGTGAACTGATGGAGGAGGGGTATCTGCAGGTATTCTGTAAGGAGGAAAAGGGCTCCTTCTACCGCAGATACGAGCCGGTCTCCGAGGGGGGAGACAGAGGGCGTTTCTATACGCTGGAGCATGAGAGATACGGTGTAAATACTTTTAGCTTTGACAGACGGCGGTTCGGATTTGCCCCCGACAAGCTGAAAAATGCTGTGAAGATCATGGTCTATTCAGAGGAAATGATGCGCAGGTTCTACCTTGGAATCGTGCAGGGCTATGATGCACAGGAACTGGAACTGCCGGTGAAAAATATTGTGGCGGAATCCTTCTGCATCATCGCAAAGCGGACAGATGAAAACGGCGAAGAAATATTTGATTTTGTAAGACCTAACTACTATGAGGAAGATTCCCTCACCTATTACCTTCTGGAGAATGAAGGCAAGATCGTCATTGAGGATGCCGGTGTGTTTATCGGTGCATCACTTTATATGGGCTCCTGCAGTATCACCAGAGGACAGGAAGGAAATATCCGGGAGGGCAGCCGTTTCCGTACAGGAAAGAATCTGCAGGATATTGTGTTTGTCAATGCGGGACCCGGTACGGGTGGGTGCTTCCGGGAGAGCATCGCAGATGTGAGGGAACGTTTCCTTACAGACATGAATAAACCTTACACCGCTGTGACATCGGCGGATTATGAGTCGATCGTAAAGAGTGCACCGGGCTTATGTATCCATAAGGTCAGAGCAGTGCTCCTGGAGGAGAGGAATGAGGTACAGATCGCAGTGAAGCCGGGAACAGATGAACGCTTCCCGAAACTCTCCGACACTTACCGGAAGAGTCTGGAGCAGCTTCTGGAGAAGAAGCGTCTGTTGACAACGAGGGTCGAGATCGTTCCCCCTGTCTATCTGCCCATCAATGTGAAGGGTGTCATCTATGTCAAGAGACATTATGAGAGAGAGCAGGGACTGATCGAGCAGATGATAAGGGAGCAGCTGGATTATCTGGAGTCGGAACGCAATTTCGGCGATGTGCTGAAGTTCGATGAGGTGTTCCGGGCGGTGGAAAATCTGGAATGTGTGGAATATATCTACGATCTGACGCTGCACCCCCAATATCCGGGAGCAGCGAAGATCAGGGACAACGATATTTATCCGAACGCAGATTGCCTGTGTTATGCGGGAGACATCCAGCTTGAAATCAGGAACTATGAGAAATAGGGAAGGAAAGCGGTATGGCAGCAGTTACTTATTCAATTAAGAAAAACCGTATCAAAAAAGGACTGTGCAGGGGCTTCTCGCTAGAGAACGAAGATGTTCTCACGGCTGTGCCCACGGAACAGGAGCACTATCTTTTCCTTCATGGAATTGATGCCGTCAAGGAGGACATGACGTGGGGAAGACTGCATTTTGAGATGCAGCTTTCGGAAAATGCCGTCTTGCTCGTCTATGTCAGGGCATTGAATCAGGACAGTTTTTACAGGAACGGAAAGGAAACGGCCATCAGCGCTTTTCTGACAGATCCGGAAGAGCCTGACAACCTGAAGGTGAAGTTCTTCCAGGAGATTGGTGCAAAGCGTTGTGTGAACATGTCAGACATCCTGTTGTATGAACAGAGCGGGAGGTATCTCTATCTGATGATCAAAGTTATAGGAGAAGGGGTCAATACGATCTCCCATATCCGGTTGGAACAGCAGGGTGATAATTTTATGGATACTTTCCCGGAGATCTACCGGGAGAGGGACAGCTTTTTCCATCGCTATCTTTCGGTATTTTCCAGTATCTATCAGGATTTTCAAGAGAATATCGATCAGGTGGACAGACTGCTTGACCTTGACACCTGCCCCCAGGAAATGCTGCCGATGTATGGCAGATGGATGGGAATTGAACTGGGGGATGAATGTAAGGATGAGCCGTGGCTGCGGACGTTGATCAAGGAAGCGTACCGGCTGAACTGTATGAGAGGCAGTAAATGGGCAATTGAGCGGATCGCAGAGATCGTTCTCGGAGAACCGGTGGTCATACTGGAGAGCAACATCATGAAGGCCTACGTGGAGGAGACAGGGCAGGAACAGTTTAAGACGCTGTACGGCGACAGCCCTTATGATGTCACCATTCTGATCAACAGACATGTGACAGAGGCTTTGAAATCCCGGCTGATGCTGCTGATCAACCAGTACAGGCCTATCCGCAGCCGGATACATATCGTATATCTGAAGGAAGCCGGCAATATGGATTATCATACCTATATGGATATGAATGCCCGCATGATCTGTGATAATGCGGGACAGTTGGATACCGATGCACAATATATGGATGGCATTGTGACACTACAGTAAAGGAGCAGACAGAACATGAATCTTACAGAGACAAGAAATGACAGCACGATCCAGATCAAAATTGAAGGCAGAGTGGATACCACCACAAGCCCGCAGTTACAGCAGGCAATTCTGACAGCATTTCAGAAGGGGAGTAAGGTGGTTCTGGATTTCGAAGGAGTGAACTATGTGTCCAGCGCAGGACTGAGAGCCCTGCTGATCGGCCAGAAGACAGCCATGTCAAAGGGCGGAAGCATGGTGATCGTGCATGTCTGCGATGCGGTTTTGAGTGTGCTCAAGATGTCAGGGTTCAGCGGCATACTGCAGATCGAGTAATGGTGAGTGCTGATGATTCGATTTGTGGATGTATCTGCCGGATACGGAACCGAACAGGAACCTGTATTTACGCATTTCAGTGAGACCATAGAGGACGGAGAATTCGTTCTGGTGACAGGAGAGAGCGGCGTGGGAAAGAGTACCTTTGTCAGACTGCTGCTGTGCGAACTCCTGCCTTTGGCGGGACAGGTGTTCGTGGACGGACAGGATCTGTCGCTGCTTAAGAGGGGACAGATTCCCGTCTATCGCCGGAAGCTTGGAGTCGTGTTTCAGGATCACCGGCTGATTCCTGACCGGAGCGCCTATGAAAATGTGAAGCTGGCGCGGCTGGTGGCAGGAGGAAGGAGACGAGATACCGACCAGATGATCTGTTCCCTGTTCTCTCTGTTCGGTATCACAGAACTGTATAAACGCTATCCCAATGAGATGTCTGGTGGGCAGCAGCAGAAGGTCTGTCTGGCGAGAGCGGTAATGAATTACCCCAGGTATCTTCTGGCAGATGAGCCTACGGGAAACCTTGACCCGGAGTCCTCAAGGGAGATCATGAAGTTCTTTGAACTGGTTCACAGGCAGGGAACAACGGTCATAGTGGTGACACATGACCTTGAGGCGGCAGACGGACTTGCCTGCCGCAGAATAGAACTTTCCTAAGCTGGAAAGGGGAGTTTTGTGCCGATGCATACCCGGCACAGAGTTGATATTACAGAGAGTGTGTGCAGAAAAGGAAAGAGGAAAAATATGCAGAACAATGTACAGAAAATGGTTTTTGAGAAAGTGATCGCACCTTTTGCAGACAGAAAATACGGATATGTGGGTGCGGAGCTTGAGTATCCGATCCTTCCGGAAAATGACGAGACGCCGCTGGCCGATATCGGTTCGGAGTTCCTGAAATATCTGGTAGATGAGCACGGCTTCATGGTATCCGGTGTCGGAAGTGACGGCAGATACATGAGAGTTGACCGGGATGGGGATGATGTATCCTTCGATTATTCTTATATCCTGCTGGAATTTTCTATGGCAAAACAGGAGAGTCTGGTCACAATCTACGAGCATTTTCTTCCTCTTTTCCGCCTTGCAAAGGAGTATTATGAAAAGAAGGGCTGCCTGATCGGCTGCTTCGGCAGGGTTCCGTTCCACACTCACAAGGGTGAATATACGCAGGATCCGTTCTACACCATGATCCGGGCTTATCTGACAGAGTACAGTGAGGAGAAAGATCTAAACAAGTATTTTGCCAATATGGCATCTGTGCAGACACATATCGACGTGCCGATGGATGCGTTGCTTAAGACTTATAACCTGTTTAATGAACTGGATTTCGTGGGGGCACTGCTGTTCGCCAATTCCGGAAAACTGGAGGATCCCGATTCCACAGTGTGGTGTATGAGGGATGAAGCCTGGGAGAAATGCGGTATCCCTGACATCGGTGTATATCCCGGAAGCTTCTCTTCATTGGAGGATGTGGCGGCGGCCATCGCCGGGGAAGAGATCTTTATCGAGCCGGTGGACGGCGGCATCCGGGGCATGAAGCCGATCTCTTTGGAGAAGTATTTCGGCGAGCAGGGCAATGATCCGGAGCGTTTTCAGTTCTTCCGGAGCTTCAAGCATGTGGTACTCAACGGCTATCATGTGCTGGAGGTGCGCAGTGACTGTACACAGCCGCTGGCAGACTGTCTGCTGCCTGGAGCCTTCCATCTGGGAATTGCCATGAATTTCGACAAGGCGGCAGAGCTTGTTAAGCACTTCAAAGCCGAGAACGGCATTACGGAGGATTATGCAGAACTTCGTAAGAAGGCGGCAGAAGGAGTGGAAATTACGGATGAGGATGCTCTCTATAGCTTCCTGCAGCAGTTGTACGAGGTAGCAAAGGAAGGACTTGCCAAGCGCGGATACGGCGAGGAGAAGCTGATGGCAGGTCTGCAGGACAGAATAGACAAAAGGGAGAATCCCGCACAGAGGGCGAAGAAACTGCTGACTAAGACCGGTGATTTCAAAGCAGTGGCGAGTGAATTCTGCCGATAACAGGAGGAAAGTGTCCATGAAGTTCAAAGTCACAAAGGTTGTGGCCTCCCTTGGAATTTTAGCGGTGCTGTCTGCTGCTTTATTTGTCATGGCTCCCGCTTCCCAAACGGTGGAAGCGGAGGAACTGGCACAGGAGACAAAACAGCAGACGATTCCGGCGAAGACGGAAGATAGAAACAGCGGGGAGAACAACAGCCGGGGGACAGCACCCGGTGGAATAGAAGAGATAAAAGAGCGGGGTGTTCTGGTGGCGGGGATTCCCAGAGATGATCTGTTGGCTTTTTATGAGGAAGACGGAGAAGGAAATATGTCGGGGACGGATGTGGAACTGGCGAAAAGCATCGCAGCCTCCCTCGGCGTAGATATCGTCTTTTCCAGAGAGGCCGCCAACAATGATGAGTTGACAAAGCAGCTGGAGAACGGGGAGATCGATATGGTAGTCGCCACCTACAGCAGGACGCTGGACAGGGCGCTGCGGGTGAGACTGTCGGAGCCCTATCTGTCCATCGGAATGGCGGTGATGATCAACAAGCAGGCGGCGGTACAACGGGGAGTGACCCAGAATCCCGCAGGCTATCTCAAGACTTCCGGGGAGAAGATCGCAGTCATTGCCGGGACCTCCCATGTAGATCTGTGCCGGGAACTGTTCCCGGACTGTGAGATCGTCGAGACGCAGGGCTATGAAGAAGCGGTTGAGCTGGTAAAGCATAACAAGGTATTTGCGTATTTCTGCGGAGAGTTGGAATTCTATTCCGAGATCTGCAGGGACAGGGAACTCCAGATCTACACGGATGTCTATGTCTATTCCGACATCAAGGACGAGTTCTGTGTGGCTGTCTCCAGAGAGAATGAAGAACTTCAGGACTATATAAATATGTATCTTGCCATGTCACCGAAGCTGACGATCGACGACATTCACAAGAGATATGACGAATATTACAGCGGGGAGACACAGGATGAAGAGAATGAATAAGATACTTTCCTCGCCGGTGACGCTGTTTGCCGGCATACTTGCGGGATTCCTGATCGCTTTCTTCGCAAAGCCGCTGGTTCCGATTCTGAGACCATTTTCAACGGTGTATCTGAATCTGCTGAAAATGTGTGTCATACCCATTGTCTCCACGGCGGTGGCAGTCAATCTGCGGAGGCTGGTGGGACATAAGACACAGGGGATTATGTTAAGATGGATCCTGATCGTCATCTGTGGCCTGCTGGCAGCGGCCGCTGTCGGAACAGGGGTAAGCTTCCTGTGCAGAGCATGGGCAACGCCCAGCGCAGAAGCGATCCAGCAGCTTACCAACACCGAGGACAGCGCTGATGCCATCACCTTTTACACGGTGAGCTATTATGATCCGGAGATAAGCCAGGAAGTGACGGAGAACAGCTTTTCCATGGCAGAATTTCTTACGGATACGGTACCTACGAATATATTTGAGTCACTGAGCAATAACAACATGATGCAGATCATCTTCTTCTTCGTGGTAGTAGGTGTCTTGCTGGGAATCCTTCCGGCGGAGGAAACGGATATCATAACAGCGGGTCTGGAGGGAATCTACCAGATGTTCTGCCATTTTGTGAAGGACATCCTGCTGTTTTTACCCTTCGGTATGTGTGCAATGCTCGCCGTACAGTTCGCAGAGTGTGATCTGGTACAGATGATGGGCGTGGTAGGAAAGTTTATCCTGCTCCAGTGGGGCGTTATGCTCCTGCTTACATTGATCGCTTTCTGCATTATACAGGTGAGAACGGGACTTTCCGTGAAGGAGCATCTGAAGGCGATCAGGAAGACCTTTTTCGTCGCTTTCGGAACGAGCAGCTGTATTGCTTCCATTTCGGTGGCTATGGAGGATTCGGTGGACAGACTGGGGCTGGATGAAGAAGTGACCAAGGCAATTCTGCCTATCGGGATAACGACCTTCCAATATGGTGTGATCGCCAGCGGTGCCATCGCTGCCGTATACGGCACCAGCATTTACCCGGTGGACATTACCGCCCAGACGATCATTGTCATACTGATCGGGGCCATCGCCTTTTCCCTGTCGATCATCGGTGCGCCGGGGGTTGTGGCGGTCTCCATGTTAAGCATTATATTGACACCGCTGGGAATCCCCAGTGAGACCATCGTATTGATCTATCTGGCGACCATACCGTTTTTTGATCCGATTGCTGTATTTTCCAGCGTATATTCCAATATAGCGGTGACAGCCCTCGTTGTGCCGGGAAAGGGGAAGAAGGAGAAAAATGAAGTTTCGAAATAAGATATTTTTGATGATGATACTGATCTCACTGCTGACTCTGGTCAGCCTCGGTGCAGTATCCGTGATACAGTTCCTGCACACGAAGACGGAGGTCAGGAACCGTCTGGAGGAGCAGAAGGACATTCTGTATGCTACAAATATGGAGATCATGACGGGCTCCCAGGAGGACAGTGTCAAATCCTTTGCCTATGAGTATGCCAGTACGCTGGAGAATAATCTGGATGAGATCGAGCAGGAACTGACAGTTGTGGCATCCTATCTGCAGAAGCTGTACAGAGACGGGGTATCGGAGCAGTCCGCTTATTCCGATTCGCTGGTATATTTGCAGCCCGGCGTCACCTATGAGGAGGTGAGTGGGGAGTTCCAGAGCATAAAATCTGTCCGGGATATGATACATATGATTCTGCCGGAAGGCAGCCGTTCCATGATGTACTATGTGACCCAGAGCGGAATGCTGTTGTCTGATCTGGAGATAGAATACGGCGGCTCCGAGGTAGACCGGAGAGAGAGAGACTGGTATATTGCAGCGGCAGAGAGCGGAAGCATCTGCTGGATGCCACCCTATAAGGATGCGTTGACGGGCGAGATGACGCTGACCTGTTCCATGCCGGTCATCGTGGACGGAGAGCTGAAGGGCGTGATCGGAGAGGACATTTATCTGACGGATGTCTGTGATACGATTCTGCAGCAGGATCAGAACATTTTCGAAAATGTCTTTCTTTTGACGGAGGACGGCAGCTATATCGTGGGAACGCAGGACGAGTTTGACGAAAAACTCTCCGAATATACGAAACAGATGCAGCAGGAACTCAATGACGGTGTGGCGGTAAGAATTCTGGATCAGGAGCGACTGATCCTGGGCAGCGCCACCATCGAAAATACAGGTTGGGATGTCTTTGTGGCGCTAGATTACACCCGTCTGGAGCAGCCGGTACAGAATGTCGGAGAAGCGATTACAGAAAGCTCCGCTACGACCATCACCTTTTTAGAGCAGAATATTCGGAACGTACTTGTAATCTTCGGTATTCTTGCACTGGTGCTGCTGCTCATTGTCGGACTGGTGTCCTCGGCATTTTCCAAGACGCTGGTGGAGCCGATTGAGGAACTGACTCACGGAGCCGAGATTATCAGCAAGGGAAATCTGGATTACCATCTGGACATCCATACTGACGGCGAGATCAAGAATCTGGCGGATGCCTTTTCCGCCATGACGGTAGACTTGAAGAATTATATTGAGAATCTGAACAAAGTGACGGCGGAGAGGGAGAGAATCAGCGCAGAATTGAATGTCGCAGCGAAGATCCAGGAGGATATGCTGCCAAAGATATTCCCCGCTTTCCCTGACCGGAAGGAATTTGACGTCATTGCGGCGATGGATCCTGCCAAGGCCGTGGGAGGAGACTTCTATGACTTCTTTATGACGGACGATGACCATTTAGCCATCGTTATGTCCGATGTGTCCAGCAAGGGAGTTCCGGCGGCTCTGTTTATGGTCATTGCCAAGACACTGATTAAAAACTATGCGTGTCAGATGCATGATCTCGGCAAGGTGTACGAGGTGGTAAACAATCAGCTGTGCGAGGGTAATGAAGAGAACATGTTTGTCACTTCCTTTATGGCAGTCATAACCATCAGCACGGGAGAAATGGAATTTGTGAATGCGGGACACAACCCGCAGCTGTGGATGCACGATGGAGATACCTTTGACTGGATCAAGACAGATCCGGGCTTTGTTCTGGCCGGACTTCCGGATATTCCTTATGTCAGCCATAAGCTGCAGCTTTCCCATGGAGACAGGATATTCCTGTACACAGACGGTGTGACGGAGGCACAGAACAGTGTGAGGGAATTGTTTGGGGAAGAGAGACTTTTAGAGAGTCTGAACCGCTATGGCAGAAAGCCGATGGATCAGCTTCTGCCGGCAGTCAGAGCGGATGTCGATGCATTTGTAGGCGGTGCGGAGCAATTTGATGATATAACGATGCTTGCCTTTGAATATCGATGAGACAGAAAGGATAGGAATGTCGTGGAAAAAGAGTTAAAGCTGTCCGCATGTGATGAGAATATGGGAACCGTGCTGGAGCAGGTAGAACGGATGCTGGCACAGACCACCTGTGACGAGACGACACAGATGCAGATCATGATGGCGGCGGAGGAACTGTTTGTCAATATAGCGCATTATGCCTACGGCGGAGAGCCGGGGGAGGCAGTCCTCACAATGCAGATCATGGAGGATCCGAAACGATTTCACATGACCTTCAGAGATCATGGCATACCATACAATCCGCTGGAACACAAAGATCCCAATATTACACTGTCTGCGGAGGAAAGAGAGATCGGCGGACTGGGAATTTTTCTGATCAAGAATACTATGGATAAGATGGAATATGAGTATCGGGACGGATGGAATGTGTTGTCCATCGAAAAGCGTCTTGCGGAGTAAGAAGGGAGCAGATATGTCAACAAAGAAAAAAATCATTTTGCTGGTAGCGGCCATTTGCTATACATGTGTACTCTATGGATTTTTAATCGGTAACAGTATGTTCATGATGGTCACGGTCATTCTGTATGCAGTTCTGATGCTGGTATTTTCGCTTCTGGCAGACGCAGGTGACCCGGAGACGGTGGAAAAGAACCGCAGACAGCTGGAAGAGGCGGAAGGCAGAAACAAGGAACTTGATGAAAAAGTTCATGAACTTACGGCGGAGAAGGAACGCTACGCCAAGGCAATGGAGGAGGCAGCCACGGCGAAAGAAGAGGCCATCGCCGGACAGCAGGAGCTGCTTGTCAGACAAGAGAAATTAAACGAGGCACTCTCAAAGGCAGAGGAGGTCAAAAGCCGGTTCGAGGAGCGGGAAAAGGAGCTTCTTTCCAATTTCCTGCCGCCGGTGGGAGAAGGAGAGCAGCCAAATGAGACCATCGACATTATTCAGATCGTCAGAGATACGATGCAGGAGCTGAAGCCTTTTGCGGAGAAAGTACATCTGGAGATCCGTATTTCGGCACCGGATGATAAGATCCTTGTCAGGGCGGATGCATCAAGACTGCGGATCATGTTCCGCAACATTATTGACAATTCCATTAAATACATGAACCGGGCGGGAATTCTTGTCATTACGATCTCGAACCTGGGGGACGATATTTTCATTGTACTCAAGGATAACGGAAACGGTCTGTCAGAGAAGGAAACGGCTCATATTTTTGAACTCAATTATCAGGGTTCCAACCGGATCAGCGGAAACGGACTGGGTCTGACGCAGGCGAAGGCCATAGTGGAATATTACGGCGGCACGATCTATGCGAAGAGTAACGTCGGCAAGGGCATGGGAATCTATGTGCAGCTGCCGACCGACTAGACCAACGGAAATTTTGACAGATAGGAAGCATGGAGAGTGTGGCGGATGAAAAAGCAAAAAGGACTTATCATTGTGGCGATGGCGTTCTTTCTGATCAGTGGTGTCGCTGCCTGTGTCATCAGACAGTATCTTGACAGACAGGAGAACGGTCCGGTGCCCGTCTATGTGAATCAGCACTGGGAATTGCAGCCGCAGACGACAGAGACACCGGGGGAGATCACGGAACAGACACCGGAGGAAGTGCCGGCACAGGATCCGGAGACAAAGCCGGAGGAGACCGTCTATTATGCGTTTACTGTGCGGGGGGATATTACTGCCCTGCATATCAGGCTCACCCCGGGGCTGGATGGACAGATCCTGGGCAAACTGAAGCCGAATGAGACAGGGTATGTACTGGAGCGCGGCGAAGAATGGTCTCTGGTGACCACCGGGAAAAAGAGTGGCTATGTCTTTAACTATTATATCGTGATGGAGGAGACCCCGGAGGAAGATTTTCCTGAAGAATACAGGAACTGACTGCCTGGATTTTCGGATAAGGAGAGGCTTATGAGACTGAGTGACAGACTTGCAATGCAGCAGATGAGGAAGAGTGGCAGCGGAAACCGCATGGTGGAGGAAGAAGAGACCCTTACCTATCAGAACCGGAAGCGGGAGACCTCTCTGAATGAAGAACAGGGAGTCTTTCAGGGAAAGACTTTTGAAGGAATCAACACGGAGAAAAGCATCTTTGACCGGACGGCAGTGTTCCGGGTAGAGGAGAGACAGTGAAGCAGACGACAGGCAAGGAGGAGACAGCGTGAATATCTATGACAAGTTTGACAGGAAACTGGAAGGGGAGCCGTTTAGCGGATACCCGGAGTATATGGACTATCTGTTTGCCTGTGTCAACAGCCGGATGGATCTGTATCTTGAGGAGATGAAGGGGCTGTTTGCGTCCGGACAGGGCGGATATAAAAATGTGCTTTACCCGGATCTGGAGATCGCCCATACCATGTGTCAGGAGAAAATACATATCTTTTCCTCGGAGACAGTCAGGGACAGTGAGGACGAGGAGACCGGAGAGGAACAGCCGGCGGAACTGAGTGACGAACTGAGGGCTCTGCTGGGGGATTATGCCGCAGAGATGGCAACCGTTGCATCGGGGGAAAACCACAGTGTCAGAGAGCCGGACTGCGAGGAGATGATGGCGTTTATCGAGGTGCGGGCCGAGAAGACGCTGGAAGCGGGGATTGCGCTTCCGTTCTATTCTCTCTGCAAAAAGATGGAGTTTGAGCATTTTACCACTTTCTGCTTTGCCTGCAGCATTCTGGCATCCACGCAGACGGATTATGCAGGGGTGTTCCAGGTCATTAACGAAAACGGGAACCTGCCTGCTCCAACCATCGAATCGGCAGCAAGGCTGTATTACGGAAGTGAGTTTTCTATTACAGGAGCCTATGGAGATATGTCGGTGGGACTGGAGCAGCTGCAGCCAATCCTTGATCTGAGAGTAAACGGAAGTATGCCGTTCTCCACAGTTGTCACACCGGACAAGCGGATTATCGACTTTCTGTTTGGTAAGCATCCCATGCAGCTGGATGAGAACTACATCCGCTTTTTCAAGATGCTGACGGATGACAGGGAACTGGATCCGATCATGGCGAATCAGGGGCAGCTGGATGCCATGGAGATCTCCTACCGTGAGGGGGTACGCATTTTCTCTTTCTTTGGGGATGAGGGAAGCGGACGGAAATTTTTCATCAAGCAATTCTGCAAAAAGAACGGGATGGGTGCAATCTCCGTGAACTGTAAAAAGCTTTTTGTCTATGATTTCACCTTTGTGGAAAAGGCGCTGTGGGCGGTTACCAGAGAGTGTATTCTGACCAATTCCTGCTGCTGCCTCGATGAGCTGACCTTCCACGAGGAGGAGAAGGATAAGTTCCTGGGGTACATGGATCTCGCTTTTGCAAAGCTGGTGAGCAAGGGACTGCTGGTCTACGCACTGAGCAAGGAAAAAATGCCGATGCGCGATATCACGAAGGAGGAGTTCACGGAACTGGAGATTCCGACGCCTACGACGCAGGAGAGAGAGGAGTGCTGGCGTCTGTTTGCGAAGGATTATGCGCTGGGTGATGACATCGACCTGCTGGAGATGGCGACAAAGTTCCTGTTCACTCCGGGCAAGATCAAGGCGGCGCTGGCAAATGCCAGAAGCCTTGCAACCATGAACAAGGATATCCTGATCCCACGGGCCACACTTTTTCAGGGCTGTAATAATCAGATGAGCTCGGAACTGACGCAGAAAGCCACCAAGGTAAAAGCGAATTTCGGTTTTGAAGACATTGTCATGAACAGGGATCAGAGGGAGACGCTGGAGCATGCCATCGACCAGATGAATTTCCGGAAACAGGTCTACGACAACTGGCATTATACAAAGAAATATCCCTATGGCCGCGGATTGTCCGTGCTGCTGTTCGGAGCTCCCGGTACCGGTAAATCCATGTGTGCGCAGGTAATCGCACACGAACTCAATCTTGAGCTTTACCGTGTTGACCTTTCCAAGGTCATTGATAAGTATGTGGGTGAGACGGAGAAATCCATCTCCATGATCTTCCGGGAGGCGAAGAAGTGTAATGTCGTACTCTTTTTCGACGAGTGTGATACGCTGTTCGCAAAGCGTTCCGATGACGGAGGAAGTAACCAGGCGTCCAATAACAACAAGACTGCGCTGCTTCTGCAGGAGGTTGAGGCCTATGACGGAGTATCCGTGCTGGCCACCAACTACAAACACAATATTGACCCTGCTTTCTTCCGGCGTATGAAATACATTGTGGAATTCCAGTTCCCCAATGCGGATACCAGAGAGATGCTGTGGCGGACGACGATTCCCAAGGACACCCCGCTGGCAGAGGATGTGGATATCCGCTTCCTTGCAGAGAAATTTGAATTTGCGGGTGGTAATATCAAGAACTGTATTCTCAACGCAGCGTTTCTGGCTGCGGCGGATGGCGATGGAAAGGAAGTGCGCATGAAGCATTACCTTCAGGCGATCCGCTACGAGTATGTCAAGACCGGAAAGGTCTTCACAAGATCGGATTTTGAGCCCTATGCGGAAGAGGTATTCGGCATGGAACTGGGACAATGAGAGAGGGATGAGAAATGAACAGGTCTGACTTAGAACTCTATCTGGACATAGATCAACAGAATAGTGTTTTCTCTTCCACGGAGGAACTGCTCGGACAGATACAGAGGATACTGATCTACTGGCTGGCGCAGACCTCCGGAGGGGAGGATGTCATGGAGAAGACGGAAAGGCTGTTCGGCTATTGGGAAAGCCGTTGCGTTGAAACGGCAAAACGAGGTCCAAAACTTCCCTACATTACGATGCGGGAAGCACTCTCCCTAAACCGGTTTGAAGAATTTCTGGTATGGATCGCCTGCATCCGGCAGCTGGACGGAGAATTTGCAGCAGAACTCTCTGGGGAGGGAAGTTCTGAGGAACTGACACTGGAGGATGCCTTTTGTCTGTTCCGGAGACTTACCGTGGAGGATATGGAGGCAGAATACCGGCTGCTGAATCCTGATGACCGGCTGAACGTGGTTCTTTTTCAGGACTGGGAGGAAGAACAGACAGAGCGGCGTCTGCAGAGACCGGTGAAGCTTAAGAAGACGGCGCTGGATTTCCTGTTGGAACAGGACTGCGGTATCCATGAACTGACCGGTATCACGGTCTGCCTGGAACCGGATGAGGAGCCATTACTGCAGAATGAGGAGTTGTACGGGCAGTGCAGAGACTATCTGGAAAGGATCCGGAATGGAAAGAGCAAAGGCGTATTACAGTTGTCCGGAGCGGAGGGCGCAGGCAAAAGCTTTCTTCTGAAGAAACTTGGAGAACCGATAGAATTCGTCGCTGTATTCCTCGGTTTCCTGCTAGAGAGGAAAAATGTACGGAGAGATCTTCGGGAGATCATTTCCTATTGTGTATTGCGGAGAAAGTATGTGGCACTGCGGCAGCTTCCGGAGAAGCTGGAACCGGATATGCTGGGGTATTTTCTTGAGGTTTTGACGGAATACATTCCGGTGGTGTGCGTGATGACAGAGGCACCGCTGCGGATACGCTATCCGGGGAAATCCTGTCCCATGGAGGCAGAACTTCCGGGAGCAACGAGAGAACAGCAGATGCACTTCTGGGAATATTTTGCCGAAAAATATCAGTGTAAGGCACTCTGCAGCCATGGGCCGGAACTGGCAAATCTCTATCGGCTGATGCCGGGAGAGATCGAACGGATGGTGCGAAAGCTCAGAGCCCGTTTTGGGGAAGGAACAGAGGTGTCGTATGACGAAGCAGAAGATGTCATCGTCAGTGAGCTGATGGAGGATGCCGGAAGAAAGTTAAAGGGCCTGGCGGCACCTCTGGTGACCGGATTTTCCATGGAAGATCTGCAGCTTCCGGGACAGCAGATGCGAATCTTAAAGTTTGCCATCTCTGCGATCCGGAACCGGTATCTTGTCATGGAAGGAATGGGCTTCGGAAAGAAGATGCCCTACGGACGCAGTATCAGCATTCTGCTGTATGGTCCTCCCGGAACCGGCAAGACCATGACAGCGCAGGTGATCGCAAAGGAAGTCGGACTGACACTGTTTCGGGTGGACTCCTCCAAGATCATGGATAAATATATCGGGGAAACGGAGAAAAAGCTGGGAGAACTGTTTGAAACCGCCAAGAATACCAATGCGATTTTATTCTTTGATGAGGCGGATTCCCTTTTTGCCAAGAGGACGGAGGTATCAAAGTCTACAGACAAATATGCCAACAATGAGGTATCTTTTCTGTTACAGCTGATGGAACAGTATGAGGGCATCATGGTGCTTGCCACGAACCACAGTAATTTCTTTGATGAAGCATTCCGCAGGAGAATCACATATTCCATCAATCTTCCGTCACCGGATGCCGAGACGAGAAGCCGTCTCTGGAGACTGGCGTTCCCGGAGGGTGTCGAGATTGCGGAGGATGTGGATTTCGATCAGCTGGCCAGAGAGCATGAGTTCACCGGCAGCAGTATCAAGTATGTGGCCCAGCAGGCAATGTTCACGGCGGCAATACTGCAGAGTCCGGTGACACTGGAGTGCATCCACACAGGACTGAAACTGATGATGGAGAGGGATTGCCAGGGCTATAAGGATGGAAGCCTGCAGGCATGCTTTACGAGGCTATTGTAAAGAGACAGGCAGCAAACAGTCGGAGCAGATAAGGAGCAGGGTATGGACATGGATATGGAATGGAAAGAAGAGCAGGGGAGATACACCAGTGATTCCCCGGATTGTGAGGGTTGTGTATTTAATTTCGGGAACTTAAATTGTGCGGTGTATGATATAAAGCCGGCATCCATCGTGATCGATCACAAGCCATGTGAAAAACGGCAGCCGGGAGGTGCGATATGAAGAAAAGTTATCAGCCTGATGTGAATTTCAGTTCTTTTGAGGATGTAAAGGCAATTGCACAGACATATGAGAAATCTGTCTTCGGAAAGAAAAACGGTGTCAGTGGAAATATAAGGAATTACAGGAAGTTGAAGTCCTCATTTAACTGGCGTGGGGAAAATGCTGATCGTTTCGAGGCAGTGCTTAATAGGATTGAGCAGGTGGAAAATCTCCGGAACGAAAAGGTCTCAGGGGAGCATCCGGAGGCATATGAAAATATAATGGTGGCATATGCTGATCTGTGTGGCGCATGCAAGGAGTATATTGATAATACGGAATATGGTCATTCTCTCAGCGGCAGACGCCGGGTATCTATTGTGAAAAAAATATTTACCACTGCAGAGAAGGAAGTATTGATGCTTCAGATGCGGTATTTTGAGATGGGAAGCCAGTTTAAGGGGGAGGGAATTACGCTCCGCCAGCTTTTTGCCGGTGAGACCCTTCCGCAGCTGATTCAGGATGATGCTGCAAATTTCTCACTGGAGGAAAGCAATGCGGCTCCGGTGGCAGAAGCGGAAGGATACCAGCTGCATATAAGTGCAGGGGAATTTAAGAACAGGATCTCAGCGGAAGCACTTGTGGATGCCAAAGACAGCAGTGTGATCGCAATTCTGCTGGAATACTATCAGAGAATCTTAAGCCGTATGGATACCGATCCGGCTTCAAAGAGGCTGATACCGGAGGTCCTTCATAGAATCCAGATCCTGTGTGGGCAGAATGGGGAGAGTACGGTTCTGGCAGAATTGTCCCGGGATGCGCAAAGAATTTTTGATGAAACGGGAGCAGACCAACTGCAGACCGTTTCCACTGCGGGATTAATAGGAAGGGATGGTTTTGTGCCGTACCGGAGATATAGGGATACTGCGGATCTGACCATGGAGGAAGAGCAGGTAAGCTCAGACCTGTTCAGTGATTATCCGGTGATTAGTGAGCGGGAAGCAACGGAAATGTCGGGGGAGAATGAGTATAACCGGGGAGAGGCTGCAACTACACTCTATGGTCTGGCCAGTAAACAGGGACGGGAGCACGGGTATATCCAGACTTCCAATTCCTTTAGAATAAACCAGTATCTGAGAAATCAGAAATTTGAAGATGTCAGTTATAAAAGCCATAGAACCATTGGTTTGCTGAATGAGGCTACCAAGCAGAACCGGCTGCCCCACAAGGCAAGGTTCTATCGTCTGCTTGGTCCACAGTATCTGCAATATGCCCTGGGACTTGGACAGTACGCAGACGCCACAAGCTTTGCACCGGGAACGGTACAGGCAATTAACGCCATGGCTGGAAAGGTCATCACTGATGCCGGATTTATGTGCGTGGGGTATCAGGTGGATATGATATTCGGTAGATATCCCGTCATGCTGACGCTATTGTGCGATAAGGACATGCCCCTGATGGCAACGACCAATCTCACAGAGGGAGAGTTTATTTTCCCGCGAAACACCAGCTATATGATTATCGGAGCCAGAAAACGGGAAGGCAAAGAGGACAGAGGGCGCTCCATGATCGGCGTGGAATTTAACGGTACAAGAGACAGAGGAGTGTTTAACGGACTGGAGATCATCTGTAAGGTGTTGAATCCGGGAAGTTTCCAGAACCAGAATGCCAATGTACGTCCATGATGACAGATGACCTGAAAAAGGAGGAGCAGAAGTATGGACTTTCAACAGAGAAAGAAACAGGTGATCAAGTCGGAATTTACCAGACTGAATAAATGGGATGACGAGTCGGAACTGACCGTAAAACAGCAGCGAGTGGAGACAGCGGAGAGAATGGTCAGACAGAAGGAGCAGCAGAGCAGTGCATTCCGGAAAGAACTGGCAAATTATGACTTCGATCAGGTGCGTGTCTTTGATACGGCTGAGGGAGAGCCTGTGCAGGAGATTACGCCTGCGAAGAAGGCAAAATGCCGCAGCCGTCAGGACAGACAGGCAATCGCCAAAGCAAGGATCCCAATCAGACAGCGCGGGATGGCAGAGAAAATCCCGACAGAGCAGCTGCAGGAGAGAGTGGACGGCACCAGTTGCAGGATACAGGGGAGTATTCAAAAGTATATCGAGGATCTGGGGGACAATATGTCATTCCACAGGCAGGTGAAGGGCAGACCGGATTATGCGGTCATGAAATATTTCTCCGGGATGTCTGACGATCTGGTGGAGGATTACAGTTCGGATGATTACCAGAAGCGGAAAAAATATCTCCGATGGATGACGGATGACCTGATGGGGGAGAACGTTGATGCGAATTATTTTACCCCGGAGCTTCTGGCGCAGTCAGGTGGTCTGGTGTATGGGAAGGTTATGCGCTTCAAGGCGTTCAAGGAAGCCTATGCAGATCCGATCAACAAGCCTTACTTTGACGGACTGAGCAGCATGGAAAAGCAGCTGATCAAGGTGCGTATTCTGGATATGGCGGATTTATATGAAAACGTGCTCCGTTTCCAGTGCAGATGCAGTGGCGTCGATATGGATAACGGAGAATTTCTGAGGAGTGATGCCGAGCTTGCCGCAAAGCCGGAGGAGCTGCAGGCTGTCCATAACTTCAAGGAAAAGATCGAATACCGGAATGTACAGACCCGGGCCATCATGGCATCCAGCTATATGGTGGAACTGACGAAGGAAGAACAGACGCTGGAAGATCAGCAGCGGGAGAGAAAAGAGAGCATTGAACAGGGAGGTGAGCAGGAACTGAAGGGAACCGGACTGACCGGATTCCTGGTGGGCTATAATCCCAGCACCATGAATGAGATCAGACAGCTTTTCATGGATAATGCGGAGAACTATGAAGCGAATAAGCCGCTGCTGGATCTGATGGAGCAGGAATTTTTCCGCGTGACTGATGCGGGAAGTGAATACACGAGGCGGACAAGAGCCATTGATGACATCCGGTCGAATGTGGATCCGACAGGAGCATATGGCACAGTCGCAGAGAAAGAATTTATCAAATTTTTTGCTTCCGAATCAGACAAGATCTCCTTAAAGCAGACCATCATCACGAACCGGTTGAACACACTGCGGGAGGGGATGAAGGCAATCGCAAAGGGCAGGAAGCCGGAAGATGCCAGTGTTAAGAAGGTGATCAAGGAATTCCGGCAGAAGCTGGGCGGCAAAGGGAATGCCCTGCAGGCACAGGTCGATGAGGCGACGGCAGGATGGACGCAGGCCCGTATGCAGTATCCCGAGGATCCGCAGTTTAAGGCACATGAGCGTTATACCGGAACCGAAGATCTCAGGCAATATCTGTCGTATCTTACAGGAGAGGAACAGAAAAAATATACCGCACAGCTTAGCAACCGTATCGGACTGGCCCGTATGCTGAAAGCAGATGTGGATGCAGGAACTATCAAACCGTTGACGCATTGTATTGAGACGAGCAAAGGTAAAATCTCAGGGCTGAATCTCAGTCGAATGGTTCCTAATGTGGAGATCCTGACGGTCACTGCCGGTATAAGCGCAGAGCAGGCAAGGGAGATGATGCGGAAGCTGGCCGCCGGTGAAGAAGGTCCGGAAGCAACGTTGGAAAAGGACACGGTAACCAGGGAGGGACTGATGGAGTACAAGAATGCTGTCTATAAGCATATCAAGGGACTGGAGAAAAAGTACGGAAAAATGCTGACACAGCTTCACCCGGAGGATGTATTGCGCAGGATCAATATCCATGAATTTGCCATGGAAGCGAGACTGGTCCAGGATATGGTCAACCTGACAGATAACAATGGTACAGGAATCCAACTGTTTACAGAAGATGAGCAGGATGAGAATTACAAGACAGATATGGATTATAAGGCACTGGCAGCATATTACTTTAATGCCATTGGCGCAATCAACAGCTATGTACAGTTTCATCTCGCATATAATCCGAATCCGGAGATCGCGGCATACCAGAACGATGACATGGTCCGGCAGATGGAGCTGGCCAGACAGTATGAGGACGGCGTGAATGAGGGACCGGCGTTGAGATCATCCCAGATGCCTTATTATGCGCAGTCCGTACGACAGCGCTACCAGAATAATCCACATCTTCTGAAACGTCAGGGCTACGGAAGATGGTAGAGCTTCGCAGGGATCCGGAAATTATGACAGGAGATAAAGAGAGGAACAGAGTATGCAGAATGAGAATGGTATGATCGTATATTGTGCGGCAGACCGGCAGGCAGAGCAGTTAAAGCCACTGCTTCTTCCCATGGCATATCAGGCGTGGAAGGACGGAGAAGAACCGCTGATCCTGGGTCTTGCGAAGGATCAGACAGCGATTGGCGCACTGGCAGCGGAACTGGACGAAGGAGCGATCCATGTGATTTCCTTCTATGTGGCACCGGAGTACCGGAGACAGGGCGGAGGTACTTTGCTGATGGAGCAGCTGCTGATGATCGCAGAGGATATTGCCGGGGAGGTCATATTTGACTTTATTGCCACGGAAAAGGAGCATTTTGAACTGGAATTATTCCTGACCTCATATGGTTTTATAGAGGAGGAACGGTATGGCGAGATCTATGCAACGACTCTTGGAAAGCTGGGTGAGGTTCCCGTGTTGGCGAAGACGGTAAAGAACGCAGGCACACCGCTTAGCGAACTTGGACCGGTGGAGAAAAACAAGGCGCAGCAGCAGATCAGGGAACTGGAGGCTCCTTTCGATGACAGCATTTTTACCGGAGAGAAGTTGGATCAGGATATTTCGTTCCTTCATTTTAACGAGCATGTGCCGGATGGATTTTTCCTGTGTGAGAAACAGAAGGGAGCCGGATTGATGATCACAGGGGCATGGAACGGTTCCGGTTCACCAATGCTGTTTCTGATGCTGGTGCAGAGTGCTTTCAGTGCGGCAAAGAAGAAATATCCTGCGGAGACAGGGATCGCTGCACAGGCGGTAAATCCCACGACGCAGAAGCTGATCAGAGAGTTGATGCCGGAGGCAATGCGTATCTCCCGCTGTTATGTAAGAACGATGTAAGGGAGGAGAGAGCGGATGATTGACCATACACAGTTAAATCGGAATAAGTCGAAGGAAGCTACCGTGACAGCTACCATGACGACGACCAAAACCTATGTACAGCAGACGGCAGAAATGTTGGACAGACAGCTTACACAGACGAGGAGTCCCTATGCCAAATTTCTGAATAATCTGTCCACTCCGCCGGACAGCGTACAGGTTCCGGGCACAGCGCAGCTGGATCAGGAGCGCCTTGGCCGCAAGGAGAGAAAGCATCAGAAGGAGAAATTTGATGCTCTGGGGAAGAAACATACTCTGCTCAATGAAGCGGATATGCGGGAATTGTCACAGAATAAGATGTTTACGAATGCAAACATGCGCAAGTCGTGGGAGGGATCGAAATACAGGCAGTCCGAGGTTACGAATTCTGAAACCATGCGGCAGCTTGCCAACAAGGATTATTCTAACTTCGAGAATGTACAGGCGACGTTAAAAAATGTGGTTGCCAGCAAGGAACTCCTGGAGTTCCGGCAAAAGTATCCGGAATTGGCAACAATGGAGAACTACGATGTGAATAGGCTCGTACAGCGTCTGAAGCGTGAGGGCGGTGTCCAGGCGCTGATGAATCCGGCACTCCGATTGGGACTTTCGCTGGCAAGGAATACGAAGGATCTGCCGGATGTTGAGAAGGAGAACTATCGCAGGCTGGATGAGGCTATGTCTACGGAGCTTATGGTGGAAACGCTGATCCATAAGGCGGATGTCAATGATTACAAACAGCGCCTTACAACGAATTGCGGTGTCCCGGAGGCGGAGGCAGCAGGCGTGGCGGAGGCAGAGATCCGGGCGGCCAATGCACAGCAGATAGAGATCGCCAAGAGACTCCTGCTGATGCAGTTATCCAATTTCAAGGTCTATGACAAGCAGGGAAATTCCTCCGATTGGAATGCACCGGTGGCTGTGGCGCTGAGCCACTGCCGGAGAGTAGTACTTACCATGCCGGTAGAGCAGAACAGCCAGGCGGAGAAAGGAATGTGGGACAGTATCTTCCGCTCCGAAAACAATGCGGCGGCAATGGATGTACGCAGAGCCGCTTCTACCCACTCTCTGAAACGGCGGAAGATTGGCAGTACCGGACCTACAAAGGAAAAGAAGATCCGAACCGGTAACTTTATCGGACAGAGAGGAATGAATGTGGCAATCGGTGGAATCGGTAACAGTGGTATCAGCGGTAAAATGATACGGAACAACGGTTCCTGCGGGCATTTTTATTCCATGTATAAGGAAAGCAGCAAAGATTCCTACGGTGCGATCCTGTTTGGACTGGAGTCGGATGCAAACGGTGTCATGAACCAGATGGGACACAGGCATAACATGAAAGCAACGGCGGAGGCGGCGTCCAGCCTGGGCGGTCAGAGAGTGGATGAACTGGGAGCGGATTACGGAGGAAGGCAGTGTGATCTGACCCATATGACTCCCGGGCAGATTCAGACCTGGATGAATGCGCTGGATCGGAAGATGAAGGAATGGGACAGCGCAGACGGCGGCCGTGCGGGCGGAGAAGGTGTCGAGGTGATGAGAATTCTCGCCGGACAGAAACTTTCTGCGGAAGGGCTCGAGCAGTTGAAAAACCGCCTCGGAATATCGTAGAATTGGAATGCGTGGATGAAAAGCGCAGAATGGAGATAAGATGACGCAGAACGAAATGGATCAATTGCCTGAACTGGAGCTTTACCGTGTGGAGGAAGCGCAGATCATGAAGTATTCCCCTCTGTTTACGCAGGAGGCGGTGGCAGAACTGGCGGCAGGCACTGCGATAGGCATGATTGCAGTGGAAGAAAATATTGCCTGTGGGGCAATCTGTATGAAACTCATGGGGGGGGATCAGGAGGGGATGCTTGACCTGATCAGTCTCTATGTGGTTCCCGAATACCGCAGAAAAGGAGTTGCCGGGACACTTTTTCTGGAAATGATGGAGAATGTATTTGAGGCGACGGACGGAATCGTGCATTATTGCAGATACGTCGGAGAGAAAAATGCCGGGGGCGTGGAGGAATTTCTCGAGCAGGCGGGCTTTGTGTTCGAGGAAGAAGAACTGGCGGGATCCTTCCTGATGACTGTGAAGGATCTGGAAAAGGCTCCGCTAAATGGATTCCGGGCCAGCCTGCCGGCGGATTACCGGATGGTCTCCGTACCGGAGCTGTCTGCACTGGAAAGAAAGAAAATCTTTCAGACCATTTCCGAGGCAGGGATAGCTTATATGACCGAGGCGGAGCTGGAGAATGCCTGTCAGGAGATCAGCTATGCGGTCTTTGACGCAAGAAGAGAACTTGCGGCGTGTGCCTTCTTTACGGAGCACGAAAGCCGGCTCTGTCTATGCCAGTTCTTCCTTAAGCCGGGAACGTCAGGGGAAGGTATCAAAATGTTACAGACCTGTGTCCGGAAGGCTGCCGTGCAGTATGGGGAGGAAACGCAAATCGAGATCCCGATCCTTACGGATTCCTCATTGCGTCTGATGGAGAAACTGTTGGGAAAGTGCAGACGCATCCCCATGTGCACGGCATACTTTGAAATGTAGACAGAAGGGAGAACGACAATGCGGGGAGCAATTACACCGGAAAATCTGGAATGGTTTGAAGCGTTGATGACGCAGGCAGCGGCGGAACTGATCAAGGAGGGTGCCCCTGTCTATGCGGTCGGCGTGACAGAGGAGCGGACGAAAACTGCGTGCGGCGCTCTTGTAGGGTATGTAATGGGAGGCTGTTTCCGACTGATTTCCCTGTTTGTGTCCCCAAAGTACAGAAGGTGCGGCTACGCAAACCTGTTGATTGGTGAGCTTGTGCAGACATGCAGGGAAGAGGGGATCGGAATTGAAGTCTCCTTCACCGGGGCAGACGCAGAGACGGAGGCGCTGACGGAATTTCTCGAGTTCTGGTTCTTCCGGAAGGAGAAGCAGACGCAGGGAGAGATCTATGAAATTTCTCTGAAGGAAGCCATGCAGTCTGCGTACAGTAAGGAAAGCAGGGTTGTGCATGTGCGCTGCCTGGAGGAGTGTCAGGAGCATATGGTCAGGGAACTCAGTAAAAGGGCATACGACAGCGATGTTCCTGTTCCGGAGGGAGGTTTTTTCTCACCTTCCATTGACAGACAGATCAGTGTGGTCTATGAACGTGAAAACCGGATCACAGCCTATCTGCTCTTTGACCATTCCCTTGGGGGAAGACTGACTCTGTGCGCACTCTGTTCTTTTGAAAAAAATCCGATAGCTCTGGCGGAAATGATCTTCACGACGATGGCGCTCTGCCGGAAGAAATATTCTGAGGACACGAAATTCTATATGCAGGCAATCAATGAAACGTCAGAAAATCTGATACATAAATTATTTCCGGGTGTGAAAGCGGTATCGCATACTTACTATCTGCATTCCAGATAGGATGGAAAAAGACTGGAGGGACAGCTATGTGTGGAACCGATAAAATATTGAACAAGACAAAGACGGGGGAGCAGATACATACCACGACCACGGTGCGGAATGCCGGGGAGGATGCGGCAGCGGCACCTGTACAGGAGGAACAGCCTGCCGTTGTACAGGAAGTCCGGCAGCAGGAGATCACGGAGGTTCTTCCTATGCGGCATGAGGCAGTGCCGATACCGGTCATTCCTCAGGTACTGCAGAGGAGGGCAGAGCCGATGCAGCAGCCCGTGCCGGGAGGTCAGTCCTTTAAGCAGAGGCGGAGACAGAAAAAAGAAGATAAAAGGCTCAAAGAGCAGTACGGCGAGCATGCGGATCATGTTTCTGCCGCTATTAAGCAGCAGATGGACGAATTAACCGTGGAGAGGGAAGCAGAACTGGCGAGAATGACCTCGCTCAGGGACGAGGCGGATCGCAGGAATGTAAAGGTTGAGGTAAAAGTCCTCGATAGCTTTATCACAGGCTATAAGACCAACGAGGAGGGGAATCCACTGAATGAGCAGGAGGCGGAGCGGAAGAGAAAGGACGATGCCTTTCTGGAGGACTACTGTTCCGGTGATCTGCAGCGGCGTCTGCCGCATCTGGAGCGGATGAAAAATGAACTGCTCAATATCAGACTCAGCCCGGATATGCTGACGGAGACCTACATGGAGAGACATGCGGCCGAATTGTACGATATCGTTGCAAAAATGACCTACTTTGAGAATGTGGAGAGGGATCCGATCAATGCACCATTTTTTGAAAATCTGCCGGCAGTAGAACGGAAGCTGTTGAAATACCGTGTGGCGGACCTCTGCGGAAGCTTTTCCCATTTGTGGATTTGTATGCTGGCATCCAAGGGGTTCACGATCGCAGGGTCTGAAGCACAATATACGAATCAAAAAAGTTTCCTTGATGCAATGATAAAACAAGAGCCTGCAACGCGGGAACTATTGAAAAATCAGCTTCGCGAGTTGGAACAGAAGGAAGAGGAATTACGGCAGGAAACACTGATGGAGGAAAGGCAGCAGGGAATATTGACCTTCAATGAGGCGGTACAGAACAGTATGCCGGAGCCGACACTGGACAAAGCACTCGGAACTGAGGCAGATTACGAGAGTCTCAGATCCCTGTTTTATGATGAAATGTATGAAGCAGAGCGTGACGGAGAAATGCGCCGGTTCAAAGGACTGATTGCGTATTCGGACTATGAATTTGAAAAACACGGGGAATCAAGCGCTCTGCAGGCATTAATGATCCGGCTGAGCAACACGGAGGCTGCCAAGAGAGATACGAAGCTTCGCGGTAAGTTTTTCCTTGATATTCAGAAGGACTATGTGCCGCTGTTCCGGCACATGTATGATGCGGGTGTAGATTTTGAGGCGATGATTCCAAAGTTCAAAAAGGTATCCTGTGGAATGGGAGCTTATAGCAGTGGGGGCGGAATTGAGCAGGTACATGACAAACTGTTTGCTATTTTTCAGAAATACATGGAAGCTCCCCAGGGGCAGGAATATGTACAGAAAATGATATCCATTCTTGAAAACGCAAAGGTATTTGAGGGAAAGCGGGAAAATTGTGTAAACTATATTTTGCAGTGCCTGCTGAACAGCTTCGGAGCAAACTTTGTTGACGTGTCGGAAGATGCAGCCTATTATGGCGAGCATGCGCAGGCTGCAAGAACTGTCTGCAGGGAGAGCTGCCGTAATCTGTTGATTCTTCCCAGAGTTATACAGTTGTCGGGCAAGGCAAAGGCAGATCTTCCGCCGGAGATCGCAAGACTGGGAGAACAATACAGACAGCTGGTCCAACGGTTAAGTCAGAAATAAAACGATGCTGCACCGTTGATTTTATTTAAAACAAATGAGGAAATTTGAAAAAATTTTCAAAAGTAGTTGAAATATGCATGTTTTTATATTAAAATGTTATAGAATTATGACGTGAAAATATTTAGGAGGAATACATTATGATTTCTGCAGGTGATTTCAGAAATGGTATTACCATTGAGTATGATAACAATGTTTACCAGATTATCGAATTCCAGCATGTTAAGCCGGGAAAGGGTGCAGCTTTCGTAAGAACCAAGCTGAAGAACATCAAGAGTGGTGGCGTAGTCGAGAAGACCTTCCGTCCTACTGAGAAGTGCCCTCAGGCGCGTATTGATAGAAAGGATATGCAGTATCTGTATGAAGATGGCGATCTGTACTACTTCATGGATACCGAGACTTATGATCAGGTTGCACTGAACTCTGAGACCGTAGGCGATGCACTGAAGTTCGTAAAAGAGAACGAGATGTGTAAGATCTGCTCTCACAATGGCAGCGTGTTCTCCGTAGAGCCTCCTCTGTTTGTAGAACTGGAGATCACAGAGACCGAACCCGGATTCAAGGGCGATACCGCTACCGGTGCCAGCAAGCCTGCTACCGTTGAGACCGGAGCTACTGTTGCGGTACCTCTGTTCGTTAACCAGGGCGACAAGATCAAGATCGATACCAGAACCGGTGAATATCTGTCTCGTGCATAATTGCGGAGACCACCTTTGTTCTGAGCAATATCCGATAAGAGAACCTGTAAGGCAATAAGTTATCCTTTTTAAGGGATGGCTTATTGCCTTTGTTGTTTTACAGTATTTGAACAGGGAATACCACATGGGAAAGCAGAGCCGGGGAGCCTGCTTCGGAGAGGCATGGAGGTATTGGTTATGGAGATTTCTACATTTAAGGTAAAGGTACAGAAAGCGGTCAGAGAAGTATTGGGACAGGAATACACCGTGGAACTGCGGGAAGTACAGAAGAATAACGGAGTGCTGCTTCAGGGTCTGACGATCCGCAGGGGGCAGGACAATGTGACACCCACAATCTATCTTAACACTTTCTGGGAAGCCTATGAGGGCGGTGTGACGTTTGCGGAAATTATTAAGAAGATCATCAGTATTTACAGAGAAGACGGGATTGGCCGGAAAATCGATGTCTCTTTTTTCAGAGACTTTGAAAAAGTAAAGGAGAAGATCTGCTTCCGGCTGGTGAACCGGGAGAAGAACCGGGAACTGCTGGAGAAGGTTCCTTATATTCCCCTGCTGGACCTGGCTGTCTGTTTCTACTATGCCTTTGACGGGGGAGGGGTAGAGAATGGCATGATCCCCATCTATAGATCCCATCTGGATGCCTGGAAGGTGACGGACAGGGAATTGTTGGAATGCGCCATGAAAAACACTCCCGCACTGTTCCCTTATGAGATCATTCCCATGCAGAATGCGTTGGAGGATATGATCCGGGAATTGCCGGAAGAGATGAGAGAGGAGATCCTGTGTAAGATTTCCATGGTGATCCTGACGAATTCTCGGAAGACTTACGGTGCCTGCAGCATTTTGTATCCCGGTGTGCTGGAGCGGATGGCCGAACGCATGGGAGGGGATTTCTATATGATCCCCAGCTCCGTACATGAGTTCCTTCTGATGCCCAGAGAGCAGGAGCGGGGAGACGAGGAACTGAAGGAAATGATTGCGGAAGTCAACCGGACAGAGGTGTCTGCGGAGGAAGTACTGTCGGATCATCTGTATCTGTATTGCTGCCTGGAGGGGAAGGTGAGAATCGTATAGGAAGGTTATTCACAAAAAACTGAATAATTCCAACAATTTAAACTGGACATATGTAGTGTTTTGTGATACTATAGTCGAGGTGATGTAACAATATTGTAATATTTGCATCCGTAGTCTAATGGATAGAACGGAGGCCTCCGACGCCTTTAATGCAGGTTCGATTCCTGTCGGATGCATTTTACATCACCTTGATTATAGGGAGAGAGATAAGAGAAGCCGCTTGCGGCTTTTTGCGATTAAAGAACTTTTTTTCGAAATTTGGAAAGGACACTGTATGTGGAAAGAAAAATTACATTTTCTTGGTAACTATATTATAAAACACAGTAAAGCCATATTGCCGGCAGTAGTGGTAGTGGCTGTGGCAGTCACAGTATCCGTAAGCCTGAGCATGAATAACCGCCACAGAGAAGAACAGCAGAATGCAGAGAGCGCTGCGGCAGCCTCCAGTGAGATGGCAGCGACGGAGGCCGCAACGGAAGAGGTACCGCTGGTTGCCAATGAGGAAGGTGCGGTATATACACTGGTAGCTACTTATTACAATGCAATGGCTACCGGAGATGAGGCAACCCTTCGTTCTGTATGCGACGAGATCTCCGATAAGGACATGTATCGTTATCTGGAGTTATCGCAGTACATTGATTATTACCCGACATTGGAGATCTACACCAAGACCGGCCCGGAAGAGGGCTCTGTGATCGCTTATATATATTACAAGATTTCCTTTGTAGGCCATGAAGAAGAGGTTCCCGGTTATCAGGCACTTTATATCTGCACCAATGATCAGGGAGAACTGTATATCAAGCGTGGCGAGAACAGTGAAGAAGTCAATGACTATATCAAGACGGTAAGTACACAGGATGATGTTGTGGAATTCAACAACAAGATTACGGTGGAATATAATGAACTGATGGTAGAGCACCCGGAAGTATTGCAGTATATCAGCGAACTGGATTCTCAGGTAAGCATTGCCGTAGGCGAGAAACTGGCGAATCAGGTGACCGGAGATGTCCAGAATACAGAGGCGGCAGCCGAAGCCACAGAACAGCCTGCCGAGGGGCAGGAGACATCCGCTGAAGGCGGCGGGCAGCCCGCAGAAGAGCAGGGGCCTCAGTATGTGACCACGACGACCACTGTAAATGTCAGGAGTTCCGACAGCGAGCAGGCAGATAAGCTGGGAAAGGTGGCTGGAGGCACAAAACTGCAGTTACTGGAGCAGCGTCCCAACGGCTGGACCAAGGTGGATTATGACGGCAGGGAAGGCTATATCAAGGCGGAGTTCCTGCAGCTGGCAGAGAGTGCTGCCGGTGCAGAGACCATCGGAACAGTTACAGCGACCACGAATATTAACGTGCGTGCATCCGCCAGTGAGACGGCAGACCGTCTGGGAGTCCTCTCCGGAGGTGATTCCGCGGAGCTGGTAGGTACCGAGGGCGACTGGAGCAAGATTAAGTACAACGGCCAGATCGGATATGTAAAGAGCGAATATGTACAGTAAATGAGCAGTGCCAAAAATAAATCGGCAAAATCTGACTGCTTGCAGGCATGATTTTTGATGATTCATTTTTGACAGGACTTGGAATAAAACAGGCCTCATCAGGGAAAGCTTCTTACCAAAAACGGTAAGGAGCTTTTTTCTATGAATAAATCGGAAAAACACAATTTGAAAAAACAGGAGATCAACATCTATCGGGAGATTCAGCGGAACACGGAAATGGCCATGAAGGCGCTGGATGCCATTACGGACAAAATTTACGACGACAGACTGGCCACTGTGGTGGCAGAACAGGAACTGCAATATTCCAGGCTGCACGACAGGGCGGTGCAGAATCTGGTGGAGGGCAAGGCACAGACCTACCGGGAAAATGCCATGGAGAACGTTATGCTGCGCTTTGGGATCGGCTGTAACACTCTGCTCAATACCAGTACCAGCCATATTGCGGAAGTGATTATCAAGGGCAGCAACAACGGTGTTCTGGAAATGGAAAAGGTACTGGCCCATAACGAGGAGTTCGCGGGAAATGTCTGCCGCAGTCTGGCCAGGGAACTGATCGATATGGAGAATGCCAATATCCGTACCCTGAAAGAATATCTATAACATACAAAACGACCGCTTTCGTCAAATTGAACGTACACCATAACGCACAAATTGTATACTTGTATAATTTATTGTGCAAATTATACAGAAAAACGGCAAAAACTTTTATGATTTAGTGGGATAAAGTTTATTGTACAATTAAAAAAGTCGTTTTATAATAAAGCATATGGCAACCAGGTTGTCATGAATTTGTATACCAATTGAAGGAGGACATTCAAATGTCATATGTTGATGAAGTATTTGATATGGTAGTAGCAAAGAATCCTGCACAGCCCGAGTTCCATCAGGCAGTCAAAGAGGTTCTGGAATCTCTTCGCGTGGTGATCGAGGCAAATGAGGAAAAATATCGCAGGGACGCTCTGCTGGAGAGACTGGTAACTCCCGAGAGACAGATCCTGTTCCGCGTACCTTGGGTGGATGACAAGGGTCAGGTTCAGGTAAACAACGGTTTCCGTGTACAGTTCAATTCCGCAATCGGACCTTATAAGGGAGGCTTACGTTTACATCCTTCTGTAAACTTAGGCATCATCAAGTTCCTTGGTTTCGAGCAGATATTCAAGAACTCTCTGACCGGCCTGCCCATCGGCGGAGGTAAGGGTGGTTCCGATTTCGACCCCAAGGGCAAATCCG
>Ga0129310_1000560_pt1 | contig 43252 bp, 33 predicted proteins | sample Go1ome_2_FD_94433 | JGI IMG/M metagenome (GOLD analysis project Ga0129310, IMG submission 94433) | Western lowland gorrila individual fecal microbial communities from Wisconsin, USA - Go1022A metagenome | ecosystem: Host-associated > Mammals > Digestive system > Large intestine > Fecal | place... | reverse complement strand
GCATAATTACATTCTAAGGATGTATGGTAATGGTTTCCACCACCGGAATGGTGGTTTCCTTAAAAACGGATTTGCGGTTTCCGAAGTCCGGACAGCAGGGACACGGAGCCCGGATTATTCACCAGAAGACGGTGGATTCGAGCCATAACATTTGCTGCATGGTCCTAACCCCATTGCCTGTGCTGCTGATAGTGTAGTTGGCGAATAATTACCCCGACCGCATTTGTGCGAATGATACTTGCTTCCCGTAGGTGTGACATAGACTGTCATATCTGCATAGACCTTATCCGGTATGCCATTGCCCCACTCTGCTCCCGCAGAAAACGCTGCTACAAAAGCAAATGTTACTACTAAGATTTTCTTAAGTTTGTTCATGATTATTCCCTCCCATATAATCTTTTATTTTAGTAACCTCCCATTATATTCCGGAATTATAAATATACATGTATTCAATATCCATATAAACGGATCCATTACCTTTTGACTAGCTTCATTTTGCAGACTCAAAATAGTGTCTAACTCAATCCCTCCAATCTCTATTTCATATTCTGAATTAAGATGCATATTATGTAACTGTATACCTATCGCCTTTCTCATATGCATTTTAATAATTGTTTGAAACATTTGTCTCATATATTGCCAATATGTAATCCCCTGTTTAACATATTGCCTTCTACTAATCAGATCGTAAAACTGTCCAATTGCTGTATCTTTACATGTTATATCTAAATTATCTACTAATATACTCGTTATGTCACCAAACAATGTATCTACATTGTTTAGAGACAACAACTTTCTTACACATTGTGTCCTAAGCATCTGATCGGTCATGTGAAATCTTTCAAACAAAATCTCATCAAATCTATTAGGAAGTTCCACATCTTCTTGCATAATTGTATTCTTCACTTGTTTCTTATAATATTTACCCGGTTTCATAGGATATTGCCACTTCTTAGATAGGAACTCATCTAGTGAATCCGTTAACTCCTGATAAGACTCTACCATCGGATAATTAATATATAATTGTCCCACATCTGTAGCATCCTTAAAATAACTTTGCATTTGCAGGATTTTCTCTTCCGAAAAATTGGGATCCTGTCGTTCATAATCAAAAACAAGAAATATATTGATAAAGTCACTCTTGTATCTCAACGCATTGGGATATTTCTTTTTGCTTACAACAAAGGGAAGATCGATGTCTGTCTCAATCCAATCATCCCCATATTCCTTAACGATATCATTATAGAGTTGATATATATTGGTACCATATATCCATACATCATCCTTATCAATATGCAATTCAGGGAAGCAATCGAAAAGAAGAGAAAACAATTTATTTTTCTCATGATTTCCCTCTACAACTATCATACTTTGGCTTCTTCTTCGCGGCACAAACCCACTTTGATTATTCATACTGTACAAATTCCCCACTAATATACATCTTCTCTAAATTATGCCCTTCTCTCAACTCTCTTGTAGTTGCATCACATAGCGCGGTCAAGCGTCCATCGCAAGACAATATCATTAAACAGTCCGGACGCATCAATTGATTCGTCATTAAATTTGTATTATGTGATGTCATTACAATTTGAGATTGTGGATAATTATTTTTAAAATATTTCACTAAATTATCTGCCATTTCATAATGATAAAATGCGTCAAATTCATCTATATATATAAAAGACGCTTTCTTCTTTCCAACGATAAGTCTTCGATATATATTTGTCAATGCAATCGTTCCACTTGAAGCATTCTCAAAAAAAGGAACAAGCGTGTTATGTTTAAAATACACTTGCCGCTGACCATCAGGTAATTTCAGTAATTCTAGTTGACACTGAACACCCATTTTGTTTAAAAAGATCTCAAAATTCCTCAATTCATTGTCTTTTTCAAGATATTCAAAGAAATTATCATATACAATCCTAGGTCTAAAAAAGTTAGAACCAACTGCAATAAACATCATATTAGATACATAATCCATTAACTTTATCATAATGGAATCTTCTCTATATACCCCATTCCCTATCAGCCAACGCAAAAACGGAACTCTGTATATGCTGCTCTCTTCGGAATCAATCGTTTCCTCATCTCTATTAAATGATTCCATATATCTATCAATATTAATTGTATCTGCTCCTATCAGATGCAAATTATCAAATTCAAAATGAGTATGCATAAAATCACACAAAAAAATCTGTTGATTATCAATCCACAATTCCTCATAACATAATTCCTTAGGAATCTCTTTGATATATTCGTATCGTAATTCTTCTCTATCAAATTGAAAAACATAAGAATATTTTGTTCGATTACTTTCCGAATCTGCATTAGAATAATTTCTTTCTGTTCGGTTAACTATCTGCAATCCCAAATTTTCTCTTATATCCATTATTGCTTTTCCCAAATTGGTCTTGCCAGTAGCATTTCTACCGTATATTAACATTTTACCAATAAGATTATTCGTAATACATTCCATACTAAATTGGTATCCCCCAACCTTAGCGAAGTCAACTGTAATCTTATCTTTAAAATTTTTGTAATTCTCAACTTCAAATCTTTTTAACATAATTATCGCCCCTAATCGCTTATTATGTATAGTATATCCATTTTATCAAAAACTTTCAACAAGTTTCCGTAATTTTTTTACGGTGCATCACAAATATCAAAAAACACATCCATCGGATGTGTTTTTCATTAATCATTTCGAATTATATAATATACGCTCTATTTCTGTCGATATGCCCAGAACTTATTGACTAAAAAGTTGATCGGTACCGTGATCACCATATTCAAAAATGGGGCAACCGATACTGCCAGATCATATCCGGTCATCGTAATTCCAAAATTGCCAATCCATGCTGCCGCTGTTCCAAGATATTGTCCTAAGTTGATCACATTCAGCCAGAATAGCAACAATAATTCTGTTAAGAACAAACCCGAAAATGAATAGGAAATATAGGTCTTGATCAATACCTGCCACCAGATACGATGCTCACCTTCTTCCGATTCTTTGAATACGAACTTACTCTGCCAGAAGAATGCATTGAGAACACTGATAATAAATCCCATGATATTGGCGATGTGTACATTCGTTTTCAGTCCATAATAACATACGGAATATACCGCATATGATACAACCGTATTCATCGCACCAACCATACCAAATTTAATAAACTGCCAGATTGCAGCCCACTTATCAGAATTACTTGTTTTCTCTACTGTCTGTTCCATGAATCTATATCCTTTCACTACCGTAAATGATTGCCTAACCATTACTTATTCCAATCATCTAGCATAATCTACCTTTGCAACGTGTCCTAGTATACACAAAATTATAGAATTCGTCAAACCTATCGTTTCTCATACAACAACTTCTTTGTATAATATCCTGAATTCTTTAATAATTCTGTATTCAATGCATCTAATCCCATCTCTTCCACTAATGTTTGTTTGCCGGAATAGAGATCTACACCCAGACCTAACCGATCTCCTTCAATCTCAACTCCCATAGCTGACAATGTTGTTGGGAACAGATCCAACGTCGTATATGTACGATTCACTTTCTCCGAATGCTTTCCTTCTTCCGGATTGATGATCGTAACATATGTTCTTCGATCAAAGCCGCTTGCTCCTTCATTGGCAATATAATACGAATCCGGTGTTAAATGATCCCCTGCAATTACAATCGTTGTGTTCTCATAGAAATCCTGCTGTTGCACCCACTCTACAAATTCTGCCACCTGCCTGCTCGAACAGGCAAGTACATTGCTGTATTGAGCATTGAAGTTCTCCTCACACAGATCACATACATATCCATCCGTAAAATGCGTATCCACCGTAAGTAATGTCATATTAAACGGCTCACTCTTGTCTGCTAGCTTTGTCACATCCTCTTTGGCAAATTGAAACAGTTTCTGATCCTCATATCCCCACCAGACCTTATAATCCTTCGGAATCCTTCCAGCCTCTAATGCCTTATTATAATCTTCCACATCATATTCCCCATGTCCGCGGAAGTACGATGCTCTTCCTGCAAAGTTACCGTTAGAACCAATTAAGAACTCCTGATTGTATCCCGCGTCATGTAAAATATCTCCAATACTCCACACTCCCGGCAGATAATTATTCTCAGACTCCCAGGTTCCATTCAATGTGTCGTTACTTACCATATTTTCATTGATCGGCACTCCACAAGTCTGTGCTGCCAGACCGCCCATCGTATATGTTGCACCGGATATCTGATGTGCTCCATTCAAAGATGTTCCATCTGAAAATGTCTCATTCTCTAATCCAAGTGTAGTCAGTTCCGGAATATAATTATCAGCCATAGAACCACCGGAAGCTGCATCCGCATAAGTCACTTCCATGGATTCCAAAAAGATATAGATCAGATTGCGTTTTCGCCTTGGAAATGTTATGTCAACCTCTCTGCCATCAACATAATAGTCCTCATAAAGAGAGGTACTTGCATGGGTATATGCATAATATTCCGGGATGTCAAAGTGGTAGCATGCTTTGATGCCACCGTAACACATTGCCATAATCCCTAAACATCCAAACCATAATGAAACTGTTATGTTGGCTCTGTTTCTTGTCAATAACCATCGAACAAATAAATAGCCCCCCATTGCACCAATCGTTAATACAACTCCAAGAATGATCACATTCTCATAAGAAGAGATATCGGTTCCATCTAACGGTGTATGTAGATGATACACCAATTGACCAAATGGAACCTGTCCAAAATGCTCTGCGAAATATGTATAAGCATAGACAGCTATCACGCCTAACCCTACACTTAATGTTGTTACTGCAATTCCCACATAGCCGAACCGGCAGTGAATCTTCTGGTGCTGCCTTAAGAAATACCATTCCAACATTCCAATCAACAGATAAATAACTGCTAAAACGATATATGGGACAACCGTAGCCATACACACATACTTCTGAATCGTTACAGAAAATTTCTGATTCATAATAAATGCAGGATTCTGGTTCTTAGACATACATAGAATTCTCTCTCCATTTTCCTGAATCTCAAGATTTTTCTTCTTACTGACATAGGTAAGAAACTCTTTTCCAGATAATGTAAATACAGTATGTTCTCCATATGAAAAAGTCACCTTCTCAACCGAAAATTCCTGTTTTCGATTGAACGGATCAAATCGTACCAATTCTTTGTCAAAATCAATCTCTGATACATCAAAACTTATATTATTCTTGTCAAATACATCTGTTAAAGAAGGATTCTGATTCACCTTCTTCAGTAACTTCTCCTCTTTCTCCGCATAAAATAACTGTGCTATATTCGTCGTCCCCTCATGACTCTCCCCTAGATATATCGTTAAGTTCATATTGGACTGCAGTTTCGTACAAAATATCGTAACTGTAGCAAATAATACAATATATAAGACGCTGATCATTCCAAAAATATATGTTCTTCTTTTCAATGGTTCTCTCCCGTCAATTATTTTCCTACATCCGTTCCGGTCTCTTACACATCTTATCCACCACTTCCGTCATAACCCATGCCACGCCGATAATCACAGCGTAACTAATCAGAAACAGCAAAGTCGGTTCCATCTTCACGGCATGTCTCACCATTAAGAAATAGATGAAAAATTGCTGTATAGGAAATGCCCACAAATATCCCGCATAATAATACGCATGTTGATCCAGAAAACGACTTAGCTTTGTTGGTGCAGACAATGCCAGACTGATCACAGCATATGCTAACAATGCAGGTCTTAATATTATCAGCCATTCCGGCAACACCATGTAGAGTACCAACCCAAGTACAGCATACTGCAACTTACACACATTCTCCAGCTGCAAGAAAGCAATCAGACTTCCTGCTGCAAAATATACAAAAATATTACAAGCATAGATCCAATCTGTTCCCCAGACAACTGCATCTCCTGTCATTAAGCCATTCGTGTACAATGCATATAGCAGATAAACAACTCCAAAAAATGCAACCCCAATCATCTCTGCAATAGAAAGTGAATATCTGCGAATTCTCCGGATCAATACACCCACTACCATAAGAGTGACATAACAAAAACATTCAACCGGCAATGACCATAATGAACCATTCAACGCACGGGAGGACGGATTCTTAAGAAATACCCCCGGCAGATTAAATGTCGGTCTTAACAAAATATTCTTCCAGATAAAAGCAGGAACTTTGAGGAAATATCGATGCATACTCTTCGTTGTCACAATTGGTCCTAACACCAATGCCATACTAATAACACATAAAATTAAGGGTGGAAAGATCCTTTTCACCCTTTTTGTCATATACTGCATGCAGGAAGTGGAATTCTGGAAACTCTTTGTCACCAGATAACCACTTACCACAAATAATATTTTAAGCCCTATTTCATGACATACGCCCCCTAATACAACCGGAGCATTCAAACCCATCAATACATACTGATGTCCCCAGATTACCAATGTCAATCCCAGCCAATGTAATATTGAAAAATTATTGTCATGTGTGTTACTCATATGCTTCTAATATTCCTTCCCCTATGTGTTCATTATTCTTCCGGCTCTTCTTCCCATACGGAATGATACTGCTGTTTCATCTCCTCTTTACTGTGCGTATCATCCGGTGTTCCCATCTCTAACAGAACAAATCCATTCTCTGTGACAACATTCTTTACCATTCCTGCATCAATCAAATCATCCATATAGGAATAGGCACCAGACTCTGGTGTAATGTATTCATTACTTATGAATATATAATCATAATTCTCATACTCTACAAATTCTCTAAAATTCTCTGTAGTAGCAGTTAATGCCGCATTTCCCCAGAAACTTACATCCTGCTCACTTTCCATAACACAGGGAATCAGTTCCACATTGGGATGTATCGCATATCCAAGAACTTTATTGCTTCTATCTGCCACCATGATATCATAGATCTTATCACAACCTTGTGCTTTCCATGCCCGTTTGGTATCCTGCTCGTGGTTTGCAAATCCCCGATTAACCCAATCAATTGGATTAAAGGCCCCTGCCCATGCCCAATTGCCACATCCGGTAAGCACAATATTCGTCGGTATAAATAGTATAAATATTAGATATACCATATTAGAGACAAATATCTTCTGTTGTATCAATATCCGCTGTAAGTAAATTGCTCCCACCATTGCCGCAATGCAATAAAACAACATAAAATAATTACCATCCGGTTTTGAAAGCACCCATAAGCACAATACACAACCAACAAATTCCCCCACTAATAACAGACCAAGAAAACATGCAACTGCATTCCTTTTTAAAATAGCTACCGTATGTCGTACATTCACTAATGCCCCTGCTAATGCTATTACTACAAAGAATATACACAAACTTGATCCCCATGCTAAAATAATATGATCCGTATCCGCAGAGTTCGGTGCAAAGAAGAATTCTTTCATTCTAGTCAGGGTTCCTTGTATTACTTCCTGGCTAAACAACCCTCCTGGACGAAATTGTGAAATCTGACCACTTGCATATGGATATTTTTCCTGCATACCTAACATCCGAAACAATCTGCCCCATACCGATGTAGCTGGAATCCCTGTTAAGAGGTATGTTCGATACCAGATAAATGCCAGATCTATTCCTGATACTATCCACAATATCAAGGAATTCTTATTCCACCCTACTTTAACCCGATAGACGATTATGACAAACAAAAGTGCAATAACCAATGTCGTTGAAAACATAACTGCCGTAGGTTTTAATAATTGTGCATATATATATGTTGCCCCAACTAATCCAAGATATAGTGCCTCTCTTTTCTGTAATAGAAGAATCGAATAATAGACTTGTAATAATTGGATCAGCAACGTCATAATATCTGGCTTTGCCGTAATTCCCATATTCATAATTCCCGGAATCGCAGCGACCATAATCATGACCCACATAGATTGTTCGGAATTCATGAATAACCGTGCAATCTTATATACTACTACTAATACCATAATTGCCATTACAATATTTCCGGCATATACGTACCCATATGACGGAAGTCCAGACAATGGCAATTGATATACTTCATATCCTTTCGGATAGGTATACACACAACCAACTAATTTAAGATCCTCGAATATTCCAGTCTGATTATCCAATACATACGCTGAACGTAAACCATACCATGCAGAATCTACGTCAACACTTACATTTGCCCGTCCAATCATCAAAAAAACAAAACATACGACAACTGCTGCTTTCATATATACATTAGCAGACACCGTGTTCTTCTTCCACCAGGTCTGGAACGGAGTTGATTGCCTTTTAAGAAACCACACGCCAAATAAGATCAGTAGCAACGCATCTACTATACGAAGATTCCGAATCGAACCAATACGTATTAAAGATAATACAGCATATAGAATTGTTAATACGACCATTCCCAGAAAATATGCTCCTAATTGTATATTTCCTTTTGAATGCCATTTCAATTTTTCACAGATATATGTTCCTATTAAATATGTCAACAATGTATAGCTGACCGCCAAAGTCATCGGCAGTAACATAACATGTGCATACGAAAAGACAATTACAACAGCATATATCCAATTCAGATTCTTCCATCTTAATCCAATCAACATAACAAGTAACCATATAACCAGTTCCTGATACATTGCATGATTACTTGCCGCTGAAAACGGACCATGAAAAAAACCCTGTCTGATAATTAATATATATATAGGATATACAATACACAATAGAGCGAATACCAATAACAAACCATTCTTTAATACTTTTTTCAACATATTCTCCTCAATTCTACACCATTCCTAAAATTATTCAAAATAATACGAAATAAGAAAAGATAATTCTCTCTCATCATCCTTGAATAGTATTTTTGCCTGCTCCGCCAGAATCTTGATTTGATTTTTCTTACCAAATTTTATCTTCAAATTAATCTGATTATCCCCCTCAACAAGATGATATTTTGTTTCTTTTCCATTAATAACGATTGTAATATCCTGTGCATCCGCCTTTCCCTCTGGCACATAACAATTAAGTACCATCATGTTTGCCCAACATTCTTTTGTAGTGGAAATCATTCCTTCCCGGCCAAACCAACCATCTTCATAAAAATCCCCCTGCGTATCATAAGAAACCATGTTATTTTTCGTCCATATAAATTCTACATCATTACTAATCCCATAGTATTCTTTCATCCAATACTCAATATATTCCTGCCCTTCAGCATATGGCATCGTTGGTGCAAAAAAATCATTTGGCAGTTTATACAGATACACTTTATTATCTGTCTCTGATAAGTTCTGCAACTGTTCTTCATTGTATTCCAATGCCCCCTTATTGGCACAATATCCAATCGCATATCCACCAAATGTCTTAGCCTCATAAAGGCATGTAACAACATAGAGCACACCCCAGCATATATACAACTTGCGATTCTTCTCATACAGAAATTCTCTCCAAAAGTCATAGCAACAGATCAAAAGCACAATATGAATGACCAAGATCCACTCTGTAAAACACCGCATTGGCAAAGTTGGTGAAATCAGAACGCAGAATGCCGATAATGCTGACGCAATCAGAAGAAACGTAACATAGATTCTATTATTGTCCACATTATATAGGATCAGACTTACAAAAACAGTAATGAGATAGCCAGTTTCACATACTAATGCAACCACCGTTATCTTCACAATGCTTCCTACTGTTGCTCCAACCAATAATATCAATGCAATTGTATTCAAAACTAACGGTAACTTCTTTTGTTCATTCTTATACTTACGGTATGCAAAGAACAATAGTATGACTGTAATAACACCATATAATACAATGAAAGATAACGGAAACAGACATCCCATCAACGGCTCATAATTATGTGCAATCTTTTCAAAAAAACTTAGTCCCGCAAACTCCGTATTTCCGTCTAAACGGTTCCAATTACCCGGAGCAAAGAATAACGCACAATATGTTCCTACACCTAATATCGCATATATTCCATCTCTTACCACAAATTGCTTCTGCACAATACACTGATAAGCACATACAATTACCAGGTAACCTGCAATCGACAGTCCGGTCTGTTCATGTGAAAATGCAGTAAATAAAATTCCCATCACACAAATAACATTATATAGAAATTTCTTCCAACCTGCCAATTTCTCCTGCCTTAACAAAAACTGCAGATACACTACAGCAAAAAACGGAAGTAACGGCCATATATATAACACCGAAGCTGACGCCCAACAGAGATTCCATCGATACATATCTGGCGGCATAATAAAGAATAATGCAACAACCATAACTGCAATCCATACATTATCCTTCTGTCCGGTGTAATACATAACCAAACGATACATCATATAGAACATAAGGGTAAGAATTCCCGCCTGAATCGCCATGAACAGATGTTGTCCACCACCTATCTTGAACAATAGATTCAATATCGATCCACACATAATCCGCCCGGAAAAATTAAAGTAGATCCAATGTGCCCATTGCCCGAGATCCTCCAATGTCCAATTCATTCCCACTACATCAGCATGATAGCCATAACTTAAAGATGCATTCCCATAGTCATCGAAATACATTCCAATAAAACTATGAAATAATTCCATAATCAGGAACAGACATACATAGCTTCCAACTATCAGTTTCTTATTATTCAGCTTACTCTTTAACATAGCATACTTCCCTTTTACTTCTAATTCCTATATCACGCTATTACATCTGCTCTGTATTATCCTCATTATGATCATAGGTCTTCTCACTGATAATATATCGCGGTCTATGTTTCACTTCCATATAGATCTTACCAATATATTCACCAATTACACCCACACTGACTAATTGCACACCACTTAGGAAACATAGCAAACATGTCGTCGATGCCCAGCCATGTACCGTGTTTCCTGCAATGGCCCCAACCATTACCCATATAATTCCAATAAAGCTAAGAAGTGCGATCACAAATCCCAATGATGTAATCATACGAATTGGTTTAACCGAAAGACTTGTAATTCCATCAAAGGCTAATCCTAACATCTTCTTTAGCGGATAATGACTTTCTCCGGCAATTCTCTCATGTCTGGCATAATATACCGAAGTACTCTTGAATCCAACAAGCGGCACCATTCCTCTCAAAAACAGATTAACTTCCTTGAAATTAGCAAATTCCTGTAATACCCTGCTACTCATCAACCGATAATCGGCATGATTAAATACAGTCTCAACCCCCATACAATCCAACAAATGATAAAATGCTTCTGCTGTAAATCGTTTGAAAAACGTATCCGTATCACGCTTATTTCTAACACCATACACAATCTCAGCACCATCTAAATAAGCATCCACCATATCATTCATGGCATTAATATCATCCTGCCCATCACAATCAATACTAATTGTAATATCACACCGATCTTTTGCCTCCATCAGACCTGCTAATACTGCATTCTGATGTCCCCGGTTCCGGCTCTGTGAAATTCCAAGGTAGTGCTTGTCTTCTTCGGCAAGCCTGCAAATAATATTCCATGTATCATCCTTACTTCCATCGTTCACAAATAATATACGGCTATCATCGGTAATCTTACCAAGACCAACCAGTTCATTAATCTTTGCTAAAAACTCCTTACAAGTAATCGGTAACACTTCCTGTTCATTATAACAAGGAATTACAATATAAAGCGTTGGGGTATTACGATTCGTACTCATTCTTATTCTTTCTCCATTTCCTAATTGCTATATGTATCATATGCTTTCTTATAAAATACCATAATTAATCTTGTGATCCAATGTGGCCAGAACTGGTCAAACATTCTTGTATCCTCATCAATTCGCAAATGATTCTCGATAAATTCTTTACTTGTTGCTCCATCATGCACCCGATAATGTGTTAACGGACGATCAACATATGCAAAGGTTCCATCTTTCTTAGCAAGCATCAAAAATGTATCCCAATCAATATTAAACTTATACTCCGAAACAAATACGCTTGCTCCTAACTTTTTCTTATTGTATGTCACTGCCGGACAACAGATAGAATTACCAAATGCCAACGTCATCTTACGAATCCACTTCTTGGAGGCCAGTCTCTCAGATTTCAAAGGAGTTCTCAAAAATCTGCGAATCTTACTGTTAATATCTCTCTGTAATCCCGTACTATCTTTCAACGGCACATAATCGGTAAGAAACATGGTAACCTCATCCGGATTCTTCATGCTCTGTAACTTTTTATATAAAGCCTCTTCATAATGCTTTGAATATTCATCATCCTGATGTGCAATCGTCACAAAGTCTGCATCTGCACAATCATACGCAAAATTCCAATCATCTTTGATATCACTTTTTCCGTCCCTTACATACAACGGAATCGAATATTTCTCTGCAATATTACTGATATATTCACATGGTGTTGACGTACACATAATAATCTTACTCTTTTTCGTCTGATTCAACAAAGACCTCACACAATGCTCCAAGTAAGGTGATTCTTTGTATGCACAAACAGCAAATATATGACTAAATTCTTTACTATCCAATTCACATTCCCCTTTTCTTTCATATAATATCCATTCGTTCATTATATAGCACCATGCATTAGTTTGCAATTCATTTTCCAGAGCTTTAGAAATCCTTAACAATTATATAAATATCTGCGTCCACTTACTTTTCCATATCCAATAAACCCATAATCGTCTGATCAAATCTTCCTGCTCTTCTTTCTACAAATTGAAATACAACAATATCCGGATTGCGACTTGTTATATAATTATTCTCATAATGTAAGTAACAAATGCCGCTACATTTTTGAAACTCCTTTGCCAGATATGGCATATCAAGATTTGAAAACGAATCTCCTATCATTACAAGATGTCGATCATCTTCTACATTTGATGTATATTCCATCGTATCTACATCACTGTATGATGCCAACGATTCACTTTGAACCTTTACGTCCGGTTTATATTTGACCATATATTTTTTGTCTTTGTGAGCATCTAACACATGTGGCAGACTGATCATCATAGATAGATCATAAGTATTTCCACGTTGCTGTGGTGCAACCGGTAACACCTTCTTAGACCATTTAACAATATCCTTGTCTACTATCTCCGGTAATGTTTTCCCAATTGCCTTACCAATCGTCTGCGCCCCATAATAGCCACCAATATAATTCCAATGTGTGTCATACTTACAATAAATCTGATGTTTCTGCGTCTTCTCCTTTAGATTATCCAGATCATATATAATTGGCATATCTATCTCTTTATTCAGATAAGCTACTGCCTGTTCTGTTTTACTTACGGAATTCACTACCTGAATATCTTCCGGCATATATTGTGCATACACTTCATCCTTATTCGGTACAATATTAATCACAACTTCTATGCCCCGATCCTCAAACCACTTCTGAATCGTTTGAAGATTCTGTTTCATTTCTGCCAATTCTGCTTCTGTATAACTTTGTAATCCACGATAATCCTCTAAACACCCCTCTGCCTTATAAAACAACCATCCTTCTTTCCCTAAGATTACCTTATCTGAATCCAAACTATGAAACAACAAAACATCCATTGCACTATTCAATGAACGGATCTGATTCTTAAACGGTAAATGGTCGTTAAAATAATTTTCATATGCAGATGGGTATTCACGAATCGCTGTCTCTCCAAGGATCGGACGAACTGCCAATTCGCGATTCTCATAATTATCTGTATCCAGCCACTTTGTCAGGAACGGATATATGATCCACGGTACCGTAATCATGGCAATAAATATTCCAATAAATATTTTCTTTTTATTCATACGATTTCTCCCTAAAACTGAAAATAAATAAATGGATTATACGTTCCACTTACTAATGACATTATACTCAATCCCATCACCGCAAATAGTAAAACATATTCTAATACATTATTGTTATTCTCGTGGAACCAGACAGCAATCTTTGGTATCGCTTTCTGCACAACTCCACAAAATAATATTCCCAGCACTATAACAATACAATCATAATTAGTAACAAAATTACGCAATACATATCCATTTGCACTATGTAAAGTTCCCATTGCCTTAAGAATCGTAATAGCTTCCCCGACAGAACTACACCGAAACATTGCCCAACCAATTACAACAATCAACATAGTATATATATGATTGAATATTTTTATTGGATTTTTCTCTAATAGTCTTCCCAATCCCAGTCTCTCAATCACAATGAAAAATCCATGCCACAAGCCCCAGCATAGAAAATTAAGACTTGCACCGTGCCAGATTCCCGTCAATAGAAATACAATAAATAGATTCAAATAAGTTCGAAGCTTTCCTTTCCGATTACCACCTAATGGTATATATACATAATCACGGAACCAACCAGATAGAGAAATGTGCCATCTTCTCCAAAATTCTTTAATGGATTGTGAGATATACGGATAATTAAAGTTCTCCATAAATCGGAATCCAAATATTCGTCCCAAACCAATTGCCATATCAGAATAGCCGGAGAAATCAAAATAAATCTGAAGTGTATACATGGCAACTGCAAACCAAGTCAATGCTGTTCCCAAATTGTCCACTGCCACTGCAAACATGTTATCCGCAATTGCCGCAACTGTATTGGATATTAATACTTTCTTTCCCAGACCATAGATAAACCGCTTGATTCCATATGCAAGATCATCTTCTTTTACAATACGATGTGCTAATTGTTCATTGACCTCTTTGTACTTTACAATCGGCCCGGCAATCAATTGCGGAAAAAAGCTGATATACAACGCAAGGTTTAATATATTCTTCTGAACCGGTATCTCTTCTCGATATAGATCAATGACATATGACATTGCCTGAAATGTATAGAATGATATACCTATTGGTAATATGATCTCTTTGATCTTAATATAATCCTGTCCTACTATACGATTGACTAAAGAAAAGAATGTAGTTGAATATTTGAAGTACCACAATAACCCAAGATTTACAGTCACGCATACAATGAGCCATATTCTTCTAACAGTCTGCTTACTTGTCTTATGAATACATAGTCCAAATACATAATTACAGCTAATAGATAATAGCATTAATAAAATATATATCGGCTCTCCCCAGGCATAAAAAATAATACTCGCAATCAAAAGAATATAGTTACGATATTGTTCCTTCGTCATAAAATATAGCAAAAAAACAATCGGTAAAAATCCCCATAAAAAAATCATTGAACTAAATAACATTTCCGAATCCTCGTCTATTACAATAATATTACTATTAATGCAGCTCCTACCATTGCCATTGCAAGCAATCTCAGTGCAATCATCCCCTCACAGGATAACTCCATCTCAGCAAACTGATCTCTTCTCGTATCCGGTTTACTCCAATACAAGAAGAATAATAATCCCGCAACAAATACTCCTCCCCCAATAATATTCAAATATCCTACATCTAATCCTGCACTATGACCTGCTAACACTTCCCGAATAGAGAAGTCTACGCTTCTTTTTCCATTATAAAATAACTTACCCGCTAATGTAAACACACTAGTCTTTACATTAAACACCCAATAATAATATATAATCTGTGCAAGCAGCAATCCAAAGGAAAATACTGTTTCCAGCAATAAGCCTACTCTCATATGTTTCTCTTCTGAACAGCAGATAAGCAATTCCACAAAAGGAAAGAGCAGTAAACTCCATTGTGGATGGGTTAAACTTGTCATAAAGAATACAGCCAATCCAAGCAGACTTACATACAAAGCCCATCTTCCTATCTCCTCTTGTTCTGGCGTCTTTTTTAAATAACAGAACAAGCAAACAAGTACAAATGCAAATATAAAAATAGAACTACTTCCATATACAAAGTTTATCTGACTTTGGAAAATGAAAGTCAACAAATGTCCCGAAAGATAATTTGCCGTGTTTGTATCTGGAATAAAAAATACTTTTTGAACAATCTTACATAATAATAAGAATGAACACCCCTCTATTCCCTGTAACAAAATATATCGAATTCTCTTTTCTTTTAACAAAACCAAGGGAATAAATACGAACAATGCAAACATTTTAAACGGAAGTGCAATTGCAAACCAAAAAACGAACTTTTTATTCTCTCCTTTTATATATGCTAATACCCCAAGCATCATAAAAAACAGAGACATTGCATCATATTGTCCCATAATTAAAATCGGAGTCAAAATAAAAACAGATGATAATGTCATCATTATTGACAATCTAACAGGATAAGTGTCTCCCTTTAATTCTCGTCCAATCTTCGTAATACAATATTGAATCCCAACCAGATATGGAAGTGCAACTGCTTTGGCCCATAACACACCTAACATAGAATCTAATGCATACAATCCTGTAATCTTCTCATATATCCAGAGCGGAAGATTCCATATAGCAATTAAAATATACACTGGTATATCGTAGATTGCACAATTACTTATACCAAATTGGTTACTGATCACAACATCGGAATTCATTACATAAAATTCTCTTATTTTTCCGGAAAATAAAGCATTCCAGAATGTAATTCCATCTCTTGTCGTCTCCATAATATCCGTGTATATAAACATTACAAATAATACAGCAGGTATAAAAACGCATAATATTTGTAATAGCCACTTCTTCTTATCTGTCATAATTATATAATCTCCTCAATTTCAGATCAGCAAAAATCAATTAACAAACTCCTCAATCTGTTTCTTCATACAGGCAACCACATCACCATTTTGTAGATAAATATGTGACCATTCCACAATCTTCTCCATTGTAGTCGTTACATCCCATCTCGGATTCCACCCAAATGTATTCTTAAGCTTAGAACAATCCAATTTCAAGAAATTAGCTTCATGTGGACCTCCATCATACTTGTTGATCCACTTCATAGAATCCCCCGTCTGTGCATTCCACTTATCACAGAACAAGGTCACCAGATCCCCGGTTGTCCAACAGTCTGTATCGTTCGGTCCCACATTATAATTGCCTGCATACTTCTTATCTTCATACTGAGCCTTTGCTATCATAAGATATGCAACTACAGGCTCTAATACATGTTCATACGGTCTGGTTGAAAAGGGATTTCTTACTACAATATCTTCTTTCTTCTCCGCAGCGCGGATACAATCTGGAATGATACGATCCGTCGCAAAATCGCCGCCTCCAATTACATTACCTGCACGTGCTGTTGAAATCGCAACATCCATATCTTTAAAAAATGAATTCTCATAACTACTCGTAACTAGCTCAGAACAGGACTTTGAATTCGAATATGGATCATATCCATTCAACTCCTCATTCTCGCGATATCCCCACTCCCATTCTTTGTTCAGATACACTTTATCTGTTGTAACATTTACAAAAGACTTCACAGACGGAGTATTACGTACACATTCCAATACATTAACAGTACCCATCACATTCGTCTCATAGGTATATACCGGATTCTTGTAAGACTCTCTTACTAATGGCTGTGCAGCCATATGAATTACAATTTCCGGTTGTGCCTGTTCAAACACCTTCTGCATATGGGCAAGATTCCGCACATCTCCGACTACAGAATCCATAGAATCCGCCAGATGACACATATCAAACAAACTTGGATCTGTCGGTGCTTCTAATGCATACCCGGTCACCTTAGCTCCTGCCATAATCAATAACTGACACATCCAGGAACCTTTAAAACCTGTATGTCCTGTAATTAACACTTTCTTATCTTTGTAAAATGAAACATCAAACATTCGTACTCTCCTCCCCATCCTCATCAAAATTCAATCTTTCTTCTTCTATTACTAATGGTCGATGCATTATTCGTTTATTAATACTTAACACATACTCTCCTAAGAAACCAATAAAGAATAGCTGCACAGAACCAAGAATGCACACCGCTAATAATATTGGTGCCATTCCTGCTGCAAATCGATTCCAATATATTAATTTCAGAATCAGATATACAAGAGCAACCACCAAGCTAATTCCAGACATAATAAAACCAAGTAAGGTTGCCATACGAAGTCCTGCCTTCGTATAAGAAGTAAAACTTAACATTGCCGCATCATATAACGTAAACCAATTATTATGTGTCTTACCAGCCTTCCGTTTCTGTTGTTCATAAGGAATATCTACACGCTTATAGCCTAACTCCGCCACAATTCCACGCAAAAATGGTGTTGGATCATTCAGATTACGCAACACCTCTATAAAGCTCTTATCATATAACCCGAAACCTGTAAAATGCTCAATCTGTTCTACATCCGACATCTTTTTAATCATCTTATAATAGCAGGTACGTAAGAAACGCATAATCTTATTTTCTTTGCTTGAAGTTTTAATAGCACATACTATTTTGGCGCCTTTTTCCCATTCCTGTACCAGACGAGGAATCATCTCAATCGGATCCTGAAAATCACAACATAAGCAGATTGTACAATCTCCAACTGTTTGACACAATCCGTAATAAGGAGAATTAAACTGTCCGAAATTCTTAGCATTGAAAATAGCCCTTACTTTCTTGTTCGTAGCACATATTTCACGAATATATTGTCTTGTCTTATCCGTTGAATCATTATCAATAAATAGAATTTCGTAATCGTATGCCGGAAGACTCTGATTCAATTCCTCAATCACTGCCTTACATATTTCTCTGACATTTTCTTCTTCATTGTAGCAAGGTATCATAATACTAATCTTCTTCATAGTTTAACCTCTTTTTCATCCAATCAATTGTAGATTGAATTCCTTCCTCAAATGATGTTTCCGGTTGGAATCCTGTATCCCTAACCAACTTACCTGAATCCGCACAAAGATACATAACTTGTCTTTCTCCATACGGAACATCTCCAAAACCAATCTCCGCATTCGGATCAATTGCATCCCGGATTGCCAACACATAATCCCGTAGAGCACATGCATTACCACTTCCTAAACAATATATACCTTTTGCAGACTCACGACCACCTAATAACAACATTGCTCTTGCAGCATCGTCTGAATACAGATAATCCCATTGTTGTTCTCCTTTCGTTAAAGATGGACGTTCTCCTTGTAACAACTTACGAATTGTCGACATAACCATCGTATTATCATTATCATATGGTCCGTATATGCTTAAGATTCTGACCCAGACATATCGAAGTCCCACCTTCTGACATTCTATCCGACTCATCTGTCCGGCACATAGCTTTGCCATACCATAACCATTCTCGGGAAATGTCGGTACTTTCTCATTCAGCTTGCCTTCATATCTACCGTATTCTGCCTGAGAACCCGCTCCTACAAAGGTATGACATCCTAATCTTGTCGCTAATGCCACCGCATCTAAGGTATATTCAACATTCTTAAGCTGTACTGTCATATTATTTCTACCATCACCAGTAGTTGCCGCCCACCCCAGATGATAAAAAGTATCACATGCTTGTATCTTACTTGTATCCAGATTCTTCAATTGCTCAAGATCACATTCTATTAAATGAACTTTCTCATGCTGTGGAATGCGGATATTACGCGCCGAATTCTTTCGAACCAAAGCATACACTTCTATTCCTTGTTGGATACATTGTTGTATAATTGCAATACCTATTGAACCGGTTGCACCTGTCAGAACAATTCGTTTCATACTTTCAACCTTTCAATTCTTTTATGTTATCTAGATCTAATTTCATGAGTTTCTCAAACAAATCCCGATCCATCAACGGTTCCTGATCCTGATTTGGTTTTCCAAATTCCAATTTAGGGAATACATATGTTGGCTCGTCTAATTTTATCTCCAAAAATTCCGGACCTGACATTGTCAAAACCTTCTCATCTATATCATCCACAGACTCTATACAATGATATGGTATCTTATATGCCTGTGCAATACCTTTGAAATCAGGAACTGTATATCCGCCAGCAGGAACTGTCTGGTAATAATTATCTTCAAAATACATTTCCTGAAAATGACGTATCATTCCAAGTGCTACATTATTAACAAGAATTATCTTAATTGGCAACTGTTCTCGTACTATTGTCTGTAATTCCTGTATGTTCATCTGTATTCCACCATCACCATTGAAGCTATACACTACATTCCCTGTAGCAATTGCACAACCAATTGACGCCGGAAGCGAATATCCCATTGCTCCATGCCCACCAGAAAAGAATACTCTTTGCTGATTCTTTATCTCAAGAGACTGTGCAACCCAAACCTGATTCTGCCCTACATCTGTAGTAATAATCGCTTTATCCGCAAGGCGATCACTTAATCTTTTCATAATGCGATTCGGGGTTCGGTCATCCATCCCTTGTAAACATTCCTTCAAATAATCACAGATTGCTTTCCAATCCGCATATTTCCGGTCTGGCAACTGCTTATCTAAATAATCAATTACATTTCCTAGATCCGCACATATAGGAATCTCATTATCATGTACTTTATACTGTAACTCACCCTCATCAATATCAACCCGAATTAATGTGGAATCTGGAGCAAACCGATCGCGTTGTGCACCAACCTGACGAACATCCAATCTTGCACCTAATGTAATGACCAAATCACTTTTAGCAACAATAAAATTAGCGCATCTAGTTCCATAAGCCCCAATAAATCCATAGCTTTGATCACCTACAACATCCACAGCCAACATTGTTGTCACAACCGGAATTCTACATCTTGAAAGTAATTTTCTTAACGCAGCAACTTTTCCTGCAATCTTCACACCATTTCCAACAATTAAAACCGGTTTTTCCGCATTTTGCAATGCGTCCACTAATACTTCATATGCCGGTTCATCTTCTACATAACAGACTGATTGCTTTGTGTCTTCTTCATATCCCTTCATGTTTTCCGGAACTATATCAGCTCTGAAAATATTCATTGGAATATCTAATAGGACCGGTCCCTTGCGACCTTCGTTTGCAGCCATAAAAGCATAATCCAAATACCATTTTAACTTATCTGCTTCTTCTACACGGATTGCGTACTTCGTTACCGGTTGTACCATACTTACAATATCGGTTTCCTGAAAGCCCCTTTGTCTAACACCCAGATTTCCCTTTGATTCAAATGTATTGACCTGACCTGTTATAAACAGGGTTGGAATTGAATCATAATACGCATTGCATATACCTGTAATCAAATTCGTAGCTCCCGGTCCGCTTGTTGCATACGCAACACCTACCTTACCACTAGCTTGTGCATAACCACATGCAGCAAACGCTGCTCCCTGTTCATGATATGTTACATGTGCTGTAATCTTATCGGGATATTTACTAAATGAATCCATCAAATGTGTAACCATTCCTCCCGGATAACCAAACACGTCCGTAATTCCTTTATTAATCAAATATTCTACTATATAATCAGATGCTTTCACAACTCCACCACTTTCACTCTGTTGTTATTCTCTTACTGATTCACAGCTTCTTTAATCACCTGTGCCATGTAATCAATCATCTCATCGGTCATTCCCGGATATACGCCTACCCAGAATGTATCTCTCATAATACGATCTGTATTCGCAAGATCACCTACAATACGATATCCTTCCCCAGATGCTCTCATCTGATCAAAACAAGGATGCTTTGTCAGATTACCTGCAAACAACATTCTTGTCTGCACACCATGATTCTCAATATAAGGAACCACTTTATTACGATCAATGCCTTCCTTGCAAGTAATAAGGAAACCAAACCAGCTTGGTCTTGAATTCTCACATGGTTCTGGAAGGATCAACTTATCCTCACATCCTGCAAGTGCAGCTTTCAGACGGTCAAAGTTATGTCTTCTCTTCTCAACAAATCCCGGGAATTTCACAATCTGTGCACAACCAACAGCCGCCTGCATATCCGTTGCTTTCAGATTATATCCAAAATGAGAATATACATACTTGTGATCATATCCTAATGGCAACTCTCCATACTGCTTATCGAAACGATGACCACAAAGGTTGTCCTGACCAGATGCACATACACAGTCTCTTCCCCAGTCACGGAAAGAACGGATACACTTGTTAAGCAATGCATTATTCGTATATACGGCACCACCTTCACCCATTGTCATATGATGTGGAGGATAGAAAGAAGATGTTCCAATATCACCGATTGTTCCAGAAAACTTCTCTTCTCCATCAATCGTATACTTTGTACCTAACGCATCACAGTTATCCTCAATCAACCACAGATTATGCTTATCACAGAACTCCTTAACCGCTTTGAGATCAAATGGATTACCCAATGTATGAGCCGCCATAACCACCTTAGTCTTTGGGGACAATGCCGCCTCTAACTGTGTAACATCCATGTTATACTGTGGAATTGTTACATCAATAAATACCGGAACAACACCATACTGAATTGCCGGAGTTACTGTCGTTGGGAATCCTGCTGCAACTGTAATCATCTCATCACCTGGCTTTACCTGACGATCTCCCAATAATGGAGAAGTCAATGCCATAAATGCATTCAGATTCGCTGAAGAACCGGAATTCACCAATGAGCAATACTTCACTCCCAGATAATCTGCAAACTTCTTCTCAAATTCTGCGGTATATCTTCCTGCTGTTAACCAGAACTCCAATGCAGAGTCTACCAGATTACACATCTCTTCGTGATCATACACACGGGATGCATAGGTAATCCGGTCTCCCGGTTCAAATGGTTTCTTCTGGTTATGGAATGTATCACAATATTCTGCAACCATTCCTAAGATCTCTTTCTTTGCTTGTTCTTCTGTCTTGTTTTCAAACATGTTATTAGTCCTCCCATTTCTTCCAAGGTGCTTTATTCTGTTCCCATAACTGCTCTAAGATATCTTTCTCTCTCTTCGTATCCATGCACTGCCAATATCCGGTATGTGAATACGACATCAATTCTCCTTTTGCAGCCAGACTTTCCAATGGCTTCTTCTCAAAGACAGTATCATCCCCATCAATATAATCAAAAATCTCCGGTTCTAATACCATATATCCTGCATTAATTGGTGAACCATCTGTCACACTCTTTTCTCTGAACGAGTGTACTGCATTATCACCACCAATGTCAAGCACTCCCTTAGCCTGTTCCAATAAAACAGAGGTAAGTGTTGCAATCTTTCCGTGTGCTTTATGAAATTCCACCAAATCATGAATATTTACATCACAGACGCCATCGCCATAGGTCATCATGAATGTCTCATTCTCCACATACGGTTGAATCCGCTTAATACGCCCCCCCGTCATCGTATGCAATCCAGTATCTACTACCGTTACTTTCCACGGCTCTGAATACTGATTATGAACGATCATCTTATTTCCCTGAGTAAAATCGAATGTAATATCTGAGGTATGCAGGAAATAATCTGCAAACCATTCTTTGATCACATGCTGCTTATACCCCGCACATATTACAAATTCATTATATCCATAATGTGAATATTCCTTCATAATATGCCACAAAATCGGCATTCCACCAATCTCAATCATTGGCTTTGGTTTGTACTCAGACTCTTCTGAAATACGTGTTCCAAATCCTCCTGCTAAAATTACTACTTTCATTCGTATCTCCTTATTAAAAATATTTATCCAAAAAATCTCTCTTCCAACATCAAACAAAGTGCATGGTATATCGGCAAATGCAATTCCTGAATCTTAAATGTCTCCTTTTCCGGAACTACAATCGCAACATCCGCCATATCCTTTAACTTACCTCCATTGCCTCCTGTAAGTCCAATTACCTTCATCCCTTTTGCCTTTGCAACTGTACATGCATATAATACATTCTTAGAATTACCAGAAGTAGAAATTCCTAAAAAAACATCACCTTCCACTCCATAGCCGTTGACCTGCTGTGCAAATCCAAGCATCGGGTCTACATCGTTCAGATAAGCGGTAGACAATGCAACATGATCTACAACAGCGATTGCAGGCAATGCCCCTTGCAGCTTATCTGCCAATTCTTTTCCTAATTCTGCATCTACCGCTTTCAAACGGTTCTGATATTCTTGTGGAAGCTTTCTTGGTAATACAAATGCTTTCATCAATTCTCCTACAATATGTTCAGAATCCGAAGCACTGCCGCCATTACCGGCAATTAGCATTTTGCCACCACTTGTATAACTTTCTTCCATAAGATTATATGCACTTTCTATATCTCGCTCTACTTGATTTAATTGCGGATATCTTTTCACTAGCTGTTCTAATTGTTTTTTCATATTATTTTCTCTCCTTTCCTAGTAAATAATTAATTGTTATCATTACTGCAAATCCTAATACACTAATGATACTAATAATAATTGATAATTTTAAGTACGGTGTTTTGTACTCTAACAAAAATTGATGTTGCCCTTTCGGTATCTCAAATGTCATAAACGCATAATCCCCAGTCAAGATTCTTATTTTTTTGCCATCTAAATATGCATTCCATCCATTTTGTACCAAGATCGGTAATATTAATAATTTATTCTCTTTAGTTAGAATATTCCCATATATTTTTCCTGATAAATTATCATTTATCAAGTCAACGCCTTGGTTTGTATAATTATAACTATCAATCAAATTATACTTCAACGAATTTATAATCACATCACTTCCATTCTGTATTGTTATCATAATTTTTTTTGTCCCAATCGGTATATCAAAAGATATATTGTTTTCCTCATCCGGATTATATGTCTTATTTAAATTTGCCCATGTAATATTTAAAAATCCATCTCCTAAATCATATGCTATACTTACTTCTGCATCATTATTCGAGTGAACATCTAATGATAAACTGCACTGTTTTACCAAATCATTCATAAGCCCATTTTTTATATCAATTTCAAAAATATTTTCATCTGATGGTGCTATTACCATAGTTTGATTATTTTTCCAAGTAATATTTCCCTTTTGTACCTCAACATCAGATTCTTCAACATCCACTTTCCGAATTTTTACGTCATTACAATTTAGAGAATCCCCGACAAAATCGGAATCATAATCTTGTAAAACTACAGCATCCGTTAAAATACTATCGCTTACTACAAGAGACTTTTTTTGCATAAAGTCACTTTCTTTGCACCAGCTATCATACAAAAGACCTGCACATGATATATCTTTATTCTCATAAATATATACACCATTGATTTGCTTCACTAAACTCCAATTAAAATCATTTATAATATAATCACTTGTTATATACTTTATCCCATAAAAATCTGCCAGAATATTATTTAAAGGCATACCCAATTCTGCGCGACTATACCCAGCTCTAATCATATTAACTCCCTCAATGTTATTCATATCCAATATATTTTTTCTAAACAAATTAAATTGCGAATTTAATAAGCTATTATAAACACTAATACCTCTATAACCCTCAACTTCTGAATATTTGAACACTTGTTGATTTCCCCAACCAGAAAAATTTCTTTCAAACTTCCAAAATTCATCCCCTTTTGCACCAACATACATAATTGACTTATGAACATCACAATCTATATTATTTTGTTCATACCATTCTTTTGTAACAACATATCTATCCTTCTCTATGGATATTTTTCCGTCGACAGCAACATCAACGATTACCACAATTGCTAATATTGCTAATTTGATATATGTATTTTTAACTAAAACAATACCAATTATAATACAACCAACGCATCCAATAATTAATTTTCCACTTTCACTTGCCCCATAATCCAACCAATTTGTTTCCAAAGCCACTAAGCCACATACACAAAATAGAATAAACAATATATTTTTTAATCTTATATTATTATATTCAATTTGCTCTATTAACCAAGAAACAAGAAATGCCAAAAATGGAAATAAAACATACAGATATCTATTTTCATGTTTCACAAAACAGTTCATTATTATTCCCGCTACAGAGCTTATACAAATAAAAAAAATAAGGCTAATAATAAATATATGTTTCTTTTTTTTATTTTTAATAAGATAGATAATATACTCCGCAAAAGCAATCGGAGCATATATTGAACAAAATAAGTGCATAGAAGAAAATGGAGTCGACGCTCCTCCCCAATTATTAATTGTTCCTTGCAATTGGTTGGAAAACAATCTAAGAAATGCCGTTTTGTATTCTGATGGGCTAAACAGATAAACCATTGTACTTAGCCTGTTCCAAATACTCCCAGCAGTATCGATACGCCCTCCACTACCAAGCAACAAACCTATAGATGGAAAAAATATAACTGCACTCATCATCATTCCTAATAGAACTGAACCCAATAACCCACCAAAATATTTTATAAAATTCTTCATGTTTTTTTGTGATTCTATTATAAAACGTAAAAGTGCAAAAACTCCCGCCGCAAGCAAAATCATATATGCAAAATATACGCTCCAAATACAGCAAAATGCCGTCAACAGCACCAAAAATATTAAATATCTCCTTGTATTTGTATCTCTTCTGAATTGTTCTATAACATAATAAAATAAAGGAATAAAAAACATTGCTGTCGCAAAGTAGTAATGTTGTCCAATATCTCCCAAAGTATATGCTGAAAATGCATACACAATAGCTCCAATATCTTTTGCAATTTCAGAATCTACAAATAAATTTAAAAACACTCTACAAGTGCACGCTGCACATATTATTTTAATAATTTGAACATATACCAATGCATAAGCAATTTTATCTTCTCCCCCAATTATTCCAACTAAATATAAAATAATTGCAAACGGATCACAAACAGCATGCTGCATCTCTAATAAATTAGCTCCAAAACCTGAACTAAAGTTCATCAAAGACCAGCTTCCACTCCTTAACCAGCGAACGACCATCTGATATATTGGCAAAAAAGCTTGAAATGTATCATCATTAACATCCGTATAAACAAATAAATATTGTCCAAAAATAAAATTTTTAAATACAATAATTGCAATAAATATAGTAACAAGAACAAATATAATACTATAATTCCATTTTTTTAAATATATTCCCTTCATTTTACTTTTTCTCCGTTATTTGAATTAACTCTTTATTTTTCCAACTTAGAATTTAAAATACGAATACTTTTTATACATTCATCCTCTTCGCCACTTTCATTATACAATTTACCTTTTTGAACAAAACTATATAATTTTACATTATCTATATAGCAATCCCCCATTGGTTTTATTAATATGTTATAATCATCTTGTGCGGCTATTTCTTCGTGAATTTTATTATTCCCTTTATTGACGGAGATGGACAATTGTTGATTTCCAATATTGACAAAAATTGTACTTTTTTCTTCACTTTGAACATCCATCTCAAATATATATGTATCAAGCTTATAATGATTCCTGCTTGATTCAATTATTTGTTCCAAGCTGCTTCCCTTTTCAAGATACGCTTTCTTACTTCCATTAATTTGTTTTACTAGAACATTTCCTTCTTTTCTCCAACCGTTTAACCCCAACGCAAATTGCGCGTTATATATCATATTACTTCTATAGTCTTTATAAGTCCATATTCCATATCCCATTGTATAATTTTTCAATATTTCATCCACATTCTCTAGATATTTCGGAATGTCACAATCCTCGATTTGTGCATTTTGTGAAAACTTCAAAGTGTTATCTGTAAACAAAAATTGTTCAACATATATTTTCTTACCCTGTGTATTTGCTCCCACACTAGATAAAATATAATTTGTTTTCTCAAGTGCAGAATCTGAATCAAGTCTTTCTCCTTGATTCAAGCACCCCTGTGGTATTCCATACATTGCCGAAGTATAATCTGATTCACCACATGGATACATTGCCGTATGGTCATACCATTCCTGCTCCCCATTTGAATTATTTACTAAATCCCAATCCGTTCTAACTTCCATAGATAGATTATAGAAATATTTTTGAGAATTTTGTAACAATTCATATAGAAAACTATCATACCATTCATACCACAGACTTTTCATTGGCTCATCATTATTTGGTATTTTAACATCCGTGAAATCAGTATAATTCTTTGCAAATTTTCTATTTATTTCATCTAGTGTATAGTTTTGTTTCAACCAATTTGTAAACCCTAAAAACTCTGCCTTTTTGCTTCTCTCTTCTTCACTACAATTCTGCGTTAAATATGTAACATTCCAGAAATCTTCCCATGTAATAAACCCGCCCCAAAAATTATCATGTTTACTTAAACTTTTGTATAGAGTTGCTACATAATCATACCATGCTTTTTGTACAGTTTCATCCCCTACTAATTGATAATATCGCTCCAATATATCATCAGTATCATCATAAAAATCCCATGTATACCCTATTCTTACTACTACACCTAAATCATGTTTTTGAGCAGCAGAAACAATCATATCTAATCTTTTAAAAACCTCTTGATTATATGTAATTGGATTAACAGAAGGTTGAAATTCTCTCCACGGGACAACTAGAATTATGCTATTAAATTCATCATTTTTTATTCTTTCAAATTGATTATCTATATCGTCCCATTCTGAATTCCAAAAATTTAATGGCCACTCATCAGCAAAATAATGAACAGACTTCCAATATTTATTATATTTTTGATTGCTCATATTAATATTTCTAAGTAGTACCCAATCCGCATCTCGATTTTCACTTTCTCCTGCCAAACACCTAACTACAATTTTGATTTTTTCATTACGATAATCTGAAATATCTATATCATAATTTTCCCACTCAGAGTCAGATGCTACAATTATCTTTTCTGAAGAATCAACCTCATCTTCATTCTCCCTATATATATCTATCCAAATTTCCGCACCATCAGATGTCTCTTTCACATCCGGATAAATTCCATATGTAAAATGAAAATAAGATTTATTTTCAACTGTAGTAATTATATTTACTGCTGTATCAGGCGTCAAAAATAAACATTGTCCTAATTGATCTATATCATATAATCCTGCATTATATCCCCATGGATTATCATCTACTTTTTCCACTCCATAAAAAGATAAATCCGTCTCCCCCAAAAAACCTTTTTTTATACTTTGGGCCATATCATCTACTTCACTATTTTCTACAGATTCAATAGAATATTTCTCATCCATTTCCGTATCACTATCATTCCTATCTACACTTGTACATCCTACTAAAACAAACATCACGCTTAACAATATAAATAAGTGTCTTTTTTTCATTAAAATATTCCTCTCATATACACTTTCAATCCTTTAAATGCATAATATCCACACCATCTAACAAACAAGTACATTTAAAATCGGCATCTACATTAATCCCTATAGTCTTACAGCCCGCAGCCTTTCCTGCTTCTATATCATTCTTTCCATCTCCTACCATATAGGATGCGGAAAGATCAATATTGAAATCCTTTGCTGCCTGCAATAACATTCCCGGTTTTGGTTTTCTGCAATTACATTCTATCTTATATTCCGGTCGTTCCCCTTCAAATCCCTTATCCGGGTGATGTGGACAATAATAGATAGCATCTACATAAGCCCCTTCTTTGCCAAGCAGTGTCTCCATCTTGTTATGAATCTCCTGCAATTCTTCCAATGTCACTTCACCGCGTGCGATGACAGGCTGATTCGTTACAACAATGGCAAGATAACCACTCTGATTAATCTTACGAATAGCTTCTGACACACCATCGATCAGTCGAAACTCATCAATATTTCTCAAAAATCCAACATATTCATTAATGGTACCATCCCGGTCTAAAAACACCGCTTTCTGCTTATTGCGAAGATTTTTCGCTGTTACCTTCCCGATCCTGACATCCTCGCACACAGCATAATACCTCTCTGGTGTCCCCATGTCCTTCACATACTCCGGGCTGTCATATACAAACATTCGTCCTGTTCCGGACAATGGTTTTAATAACTGGCGATCCAGATCGATCTTCGGTGTATCAATCGATGTTTCCAACACTTTGGGTGAGATTACATGAAGTCCCGCATTCACCCGGTTGCGATAATACTCCGGACGTTCATCTTCTTTCGCAAGCCATTGCAACACAGCACCCTTTTCATCTGCAATGATCAATCCACTATCATAAGGATGATCGTTCGGATGCGTAAACAGGGTAACAAGTCCACCTTTTTCTCTGTGATATGACACAAAGCGGTTAAAGTCCACATCAAACATTGCATCGGCATTTAATAGCAGAAAATCCTCTGTCAATTTCTCCCTGATCTGGAATAAGGCTCCTGCATTGCCAAGTGGTTCCTTCTCAAAATAGTATTCAATATGCACGCCAAATGGTTTTCCCGTTACCGGTGACACCCCACTGCCATCACCAAAATAATCCATGATGACATTCCCGAGATGGCTTACTGTTAGAATTATGTCATCAAATCCCTGATCTCTTAAGCATTCTAATTCCCGTTCCAGAATCGGTTTTCCTTCTATTGGAATCATTGGTTTGGGGATATCACTTGCAACAGATGAGATTCTTGTACCCCTGCCGCCTGCCATAATCACTGTTTTCATATCCGACTTGTTCCCTTTCTCCTACTTGTTATCTTCTTCCGGTATATACGTCTCCGGTGTGTAATGGATCACTCTGGTTCCACCATTTTCAAAGGCAAATGGTACATGCATCAGATCAGACATGGCATGAATCACATCCTTTTGCTTATCCGGCGTCACATAGAACAATAAGAATCCACCGCCACCGGCTCCAAGCAACTTACCACCCAATGCTCCCGCTTTGATTCCTCTTTCATATAATGCATCAATGGAGTCCGTGGATATCTTAGCACCTGTCTGTCTCTTCAAACGCCAGGTTGTATCAAGCAATCGGCCAAACTCATCCAGATCTGCATATTTATCCGTCAATACTGCCTGTGCCTCATCCACAAGTTGTAACATCTCTAATTTCTGTTTCGTCTTATCCACGCCTTTATTTGATGCCTGTACTTCTGCCGAAAAATGTGTAAATCCCGTAAAGAACAATAACAGATTATCATTAAACTGTTTCTTTCTCTCAGGAGAGATAATAATCGGATCAACTGTATATCCATCTGCACTGAAATTGATACGGTTCAGTCCACCATAAGAAGCAGCAATCTGATCCTGCCATCCGCCTGCTTCGTTACACAACGTACGCTCCAGATAGATCGCTTCGTCTGCTAATTTCTTCTTATCTGCATATTTTCCCTTCAAGGCATAGAATGCAGACAACATTCCTACTGCAAAAGAACTGCTCGTACCAAGACCGGAACGTGCAGGCAGATCCGCTTCATATGTCAGACGGATCTCATGCATATCCAGATACTTCATGGCTTCCCGGATTGCAGGATGTACAATATCCTCCGTATCGACAACCCGTTCCATCTTAGAATACGCAAGCTCTGTCTTATAATCAAAAAATCTTGGTAAATGCCGTACATTTACATAACAATACTTATCAAACGTTGTAGAGATAACAGCTCCGCCATGTTCATTAAAGAATTCCGGCATATCTGTTCCGCCTCCAAAAAATGACATACGAAATGGTGTCTTGGTAATAATCATACGCTTCTCCTTTTGTTATTGAAAATCTTCTTTCACGATATCCCACACGGCATCAATACTATTATGTGCCTTAATATACTTCTGATAATCTTCTACCGTCTTAACCAAACGGTCATTATCATTATAAAGAGTAAAAACTTTCTGTGCAAATTTTTCCGGCTCATCTGCCACTTCCATAAATTCTTCTGCACCTTTAATTCCTTCGATACCAACCGTTGTTGTTACCATAGGCGTACCATAATATAACGCTTCTACTACCTTTCCCTTTACACCTGCTCCGTAGCGAAGTGGTACCACAACTAATTTACAAGTATCATATAACTCTTTTAATTCCTCTTCTGTCACAAAGCCTTTTACTATAATATTCTTACTATTCAATCTCTTTACAGCATCGGTCGCATTTGAGCCAACAATATAAAACGGAATATCCTGTTTCTTGGTAATTAACGGATATACCTCCTTAGCAAACCAGAGTACTGCATCTTCATTCGGCGGATGTCCGAATCCACCAACAAATAAGATTCCATTCTTCTGTGCAAAATCAAGAGAGATATCATCCCGGAATTCTTCATATACATAGGCAGTAATTGCCTTAGCCGGAATAGAAGAATCTACCTTATGGATCTCATCCACTTCTACATAAGATGGATAATAATTGATATCTGCCTGCTTCATGATAGCAAATTCTCTACGTTTCCAGTCCTCTGACTCCTGCAATAACGCCTCGTCCTTGCACAATTCATATTCCCGGAAGATGCGCAGAAAATGCAGATCATGTCCATAATAAATGCACTTGATATTCGTTTCATTCTTAATAAAATCAATGTATTTCTCTGTAATATGTGGCCGGTTCAGATATACAAAGTCAATGTTATCCTGATTATCTATAATCCACTGTTTATAATTCTCGGCATACCAAGGGCCATACAGCACTTCAATTCCATACTGTTCCAAAACAGGAGTATATTCATCATCTTGGAAGAAATTATCTCCTATAAATTTGACATTATAACCCTGTTTCACAAACATCTTTAGATACTGCCACGTTGTCTTAGAACCTGCATCTTTATCAAACTGAGGTACATAATGATCGATTACCAATATTGTCTTCTTATTCTGACTACGTTCTCTGGCATGGAACAGATCATCTTCTGTTTGTGACTGTCTGGCAAATTCCTCTTTCCACTTTTCTGCTAATTTCTTTGAATTCTCTACCTGATAACTCTTAACCCCTGCATTCAGATCCGTTCCGTTAGACTTGCCCTCAAAGTGTACAACAACAGAAGCCGGTTGGTACATCAATTTATAACCATGATTTCGTACTTCAAATGCCAGATCCGAATCTTCACAATATGCCGGAGCAAATAATTCATCAAATCCACCAATCTCTTTCCATAAAGAAGTTCGAATCATGATTGCTGCACCAGATATATAATCTACTTCTTTCACATAATTGAACTCCGGTTTATTAGCATTCTGACCATTTCCATAATTCCACGCATGTCCATCTCCCCAGATAATTCCACCTGCTTCCTGAAGAGAGCCGTCCGGATAGATCAACTTTGATCCTACCATTCCAATTGAATCATCCCGCTCCATCAACTCGACTAATGGCTGCAACCAATTCTCCTGTACCTGCGTGTCATTATTCAGGAATAAGATATATTCACCCTTTGCATACTTTGCCGCCTGATTGCAATTTCGCAAGAATCTCTGATTCTCTTTATTCCGGGCAATCTGTATGTTCTCTGCAACCTCTGACAACCTCGTTGTCAGATCATTTGACACATCATCCGCAATAATAATTTCATACGGAACATTACCACTATTATCCAGAATTGATTTTAAACAATTATATGTGTACGTAAACTGATTATATACAGGAATTACAATAGATACTTTCGGTGCATCCCATTTTTTAAACACAAGCTTATCACACTGTGACAAATCTGTAATTTCATCAACCTCCCATATCTGAGGTTCTACACTTGGAAGCTCGTTGTTACAACGATACTTAAATGCATTCATCTCCTTGTGAACCTGTTTCATTCCACCTTTACGGAATGCATTGGCAACAAATTTGATATTTGTAATATTTACTGCCTTCACATATTGGACCGCATTACTAACTCTTCTTCTTCGTGGTGTTCCCACTGGATATAACTTTTCAAAAACTCTGCCAGGAAAGCTTACTAACCTCCATCCTTTTGACCGTACAATATTTTGATAGTGGCGATCCACCTCTAATAATTGTTCAATGTGCCCACGCTGGTTGTTGATTGTAATATCCCGCTGCTGAATTATTTCGTTTTGCTGTTGAATTATTTCATTTTGTTGTACAATCACGTTCTTATTATTACAAACTGTATTTTCTAGTTCCTTAATTATACCAGCATCTTCACTCAACTGTTTATCTTTTTCCTTAATCTTGCATGATAAAGAATTAACCACTCGTCTCGAATTAGGATATATTTTCAACTCATCATGATACATCATCGGATCAAACACATTACAGTTAATTTCATTCATCATAGAATTAATTGTATTCTCTTCAAAAAAATCAAATGACTTCTGCAAAATTTCATCAATTCCAAATTCTTGACACAATTTTTCCATAATCTTTTGATGATTCTCATATTGAGCATATTTAATTGCACGATACAGTATATATTTAACCGGAATATTGGTCAAATTCCATTCTTGGTCAAAAAAAATCAACCTTCCATCTTTATAAAAGCTATTGATAAATGTCATATCAATATAGCCATTATCCAAAATTTTTTCTGCATCTACATTAATCTCCTTAATATTACATGGTTCTCCAATATGCATTTCCGAAGATAAGTATAAATTTTTTTCCAATTCTTTAAGCATAACCCTGAGCTGATTTATATCATTCTTCTCAATATAATCATTAAATACATTAATTGCCAATGGCAAATTACAATAATCAACTGTCATCTTGTTAGTGTCAATCAACTTTGTACTAATTACCTCTATTCTTCTATTCTGAAGATTTATTATGTTTTCTTGAATGTCATTTAAATGTTCTATTGCTTCTTTATCATTAGCAACCTTGCTTACTTGATTGTGGCTATCAATAACTGTACTTACATTATACTTTGATTTATAATCTCTCTTATGTGAAACAAATACAATATTTTCATTCTCCAATTTATTTCCAGACGCTTCTATTAGAAAAGAATTTGCAAAAAAAGGAAATGTTTTATTCTCTATTATATCCTTGTAAAGTTTCTTCTCGTTCGCAACCAATTCAGACTCTCTTGGATAAGTAAATTTAATAGCCCGAATATTATCAATATCAGGCAAGTGTTCATCAGAAAATACAAAAGATGGAAATTTGTAATCCGGCAACGGATAGTAAAAACGTTCATTCGCAAACCCAGCTTTTTTTAGCATTCTTTGCAATTCACCTTTCGAAAATGTCCGCACTCCAGATTTACCGTAGCGTTCAGTCGCATTATCCATTTTATAATCGTTAAGTCCATCAAATGGTATTCCCGTATGATCTTCCGCTGCTCCGCACCAATATTTAAGTCCATATTTATTTTCAATTGCTACTAACAATACTCCATCATCTTTCAATAAACTTCTAATTTTATTCAATAATCCCACATAGGGATTTCCTTCGGCATTATTTATACCTACATATTCCAATACACCTATCAGCAAAACATAATCAAATTTCATATTAAATTTATGCTCATATATATTATCTGAAATAACCTTTAAATTAGAATAGTTTTTATGCCTTTTAAGAATAATTGCAGCTCTTCTTGATGACTCTTCAATTGCTACAACCTCTCCACATTTTTCACAAAGGCATCCCGTAAGCGCACCCATTCCAGCCCCAATTTCTAAGACTGTGCTATTCTTCTTGAACGGATACCAATTAATTAAATTCTCCCTACATTTTGTAAAATTGTGGAAAGCCGCACCTGGTTCATCACATAATCGTTCAAATTCTATAGGATCATCCATTGCATTTAATATAACTGATTCAATATCACCATCCGAATAAACAACCTTTTTATCTTGTTCCATTATTACTTCTCCTCTAATATTAAATGTTCCATTCATACTCTAATTGTGCAACACCAACTTCTTTATAATTAGGGTTTTCAATTTCAAATTCTATTATTTGATAAAGCGCATCGTACTTTTCCCCATCCTGGTTCTCAATCAAAAGATCAACAAAATATTTACCTTGCAATAGTTTATTTTTAAAAGAAAAATCTATTTCTCTTTTTTCTCCAATTTGAATGTATTTTCCCACACTCTTTTGTGTCGAGGTTCCAAAACAATACACCCAGTCATTTCTCGTTATTCCCACCGACACCTTAATGCCACTATCATCATTTTTGTCGCCTGTCAATTTCATTTTTATTTTTATTTCTTCACCTAATTTAAAACTCAAACGCGAGCTACTATTCTCTATAAAAACTTCTGTAAACTCTACTTTTCCACTACCTTCTCTATGTGCGTCCGGTCCACACTGCTTGCAGATCTCCCGGCAAGTCAGATTCTTAATCTTGCGTTCTCTTTCCTCTTTCTTGCGCTGTTCCTCTGCTAATCTTCTCTCTTCCTCTTCTTTTTTAAGGCGTTTCTTTTCTTCTTTCTCCCGCTGTGCAGCTTCTTCTTCCTCTTTACGAAGCTTTGCCATCTCTTCCTCTGCTTCTTTTCTGGCCCGGTCTGCGCGCATTCCTTCCATTGCTAAGCGATATTCTTTACCAATCAACTTGGTTGGTCCTTCATCCCTGATCACGCCCCCTTCAATCCAGATACATCGATCACATATCTTCTCAATCTGCCCCTGTGCATGAGATACAATAACAATCGTTGTTCCATTTCTCTTAATCTCCTGCAATTTCTGGAAACATTTCTCCTGGAAGTTCATGTCTCCAACCGCCAGAATCTCGTCAATCAATAAAATATCTGCATCTACATTAATAGCAACAGAAAAAGCCAGTCGCATATACATACCAGATGAGTACGTACGCACTGGATTATCAATATACTCCTCTAATTCTGAAAACCGGATGATATCATCTAATCTTTCGTCCACTTCCTTGGCTGTAATACCAAAAATAGACGCATTGATATAGATGTTCTCCCTACCGGTCAGATCAGGATGAAATCCCGCTCCAAGTTCGATCAGACTGGACACTCTGCCATCAATCGTAATAGTTCCTTCGTTTGGACGAAGAATCCTTGTCAATAACTTAAGTGTTGTACTCTTACCGCAACCATTCTTCCCAATTAATCCGATTGCTTCCCCCCGTTTCACCTCAAAGCTGATTCCCTTCAGAACTTCACGCTTCTCGAAACGGTTTCTCTTATGAAACAACACCTTGTCTTTCAAAGTCTTTCCTTTATCTGGATATACTTTGAAGTACTTTTTCACATTATCAACTTTAATTACAACATCATTATTCATACTCATTCCTATAATTCCTCCGCAAAATTACCTTCTAAATGCTTGAATACCGTCTCACCAATCAAGAGCAGTGCAACGCCCCACACGATTGGGATAATAATATCAATTCTAGCCGGTAACACATGGTAATATAGAATATCCCGATACAGATACATAACAGAAGTAAGCGGATTGATACGAAGGACACTCTCTAACCATGGATATTGCTGTACCAGACCTTCTGGTGCATACATAACCGGAGTTGCCCAGATCCACGCCATCAAGATAACATTAACTACATATTCAATATCTCTCAAATATACCGTAATTGCAGCAAAGAACAACGCAAATCCAAGTGAAATTGCATATTCCACAATAAATGCAAACGGTAATAAGAATAATAAATAACTAAAACCAATTCCTGAAAATGTAATGAATCCGAATACAACAATCATTGATAACAGCAAATTGACAAACTTAGCTGTAACAGAAGATATGGTAAGAACCTCTCTCGGAAAATATATCTTCTTGGTCATATCCGCATTATAGATAATAGAACAGGCTCCCTGAGATAAAGAGTCTGTAAAAAACTGCCAAGGTATCATACCTACCATCAAATAGATATAATACTTTGGTATATTACTCGGAAATACATACGTAAACACAACTGTAAATACCGCGATCTGACAAAGTGGGCTAATAAAAGACCACAAGAATCCCAAAACAGACTTCTGATATCTGCCTCGCAACTCTCGCTTTACCAAACTTTTGATCATATCTTTATAGCTTAATATTTCTTTAATTCGTTTTAACATGACATTGTCCTATCTTTCTTTCTATTTCTTCTATATTCGACATTTCCCCAAAAATATTATATTCTGTTCAAGTATATCATACTACACAGAATTATTCAATTCTCTACTCTAAAACCTTCATAAGCCCATCCAGGGTTCGATCCAGATTGTAATGATTCTTCATAAATTGCCTTGCATTCTCCCCAATCTGTTTTCCCAACTCAGGTGATTCTAACAGTTTACGAATAGCTGCAACATAATCCTGCACCATATCGCAATGAATATATTCTTTTCCATCTTGTGCTGCAATTCCCTCTATTCCAACCGTATTCGTCAGCACCGGAATACCTGCAGAAAGCCCTTCCAATATCTTAACCTTAACGCCGGCTCCTAATTCTAACGGTGCCACCATGCAAAGACAATGTTCAAAATACAGGCTTACATCCTCAACAAATCCTTCTACCTGTATCTTATCACTTTGTACTTCATTCCATTCTTTCCTTGGATGATTTCCTACAACTTCGAAAATAATCCCATCATCTTTCAAAAGAGGCATCACATTCTTAGCAAACCACATTGCCGCCCTGTGATTCTCTTCACGATGCATTCCTCCATAAAATAACACCTTACGTTCTATATGCTTCCGCCCCACGCTGGAATAGTCATCATAATATGCTGCCGCTGTGTAGATCTTACTCTCTTCTATTCCATTATCTGCTAACAATCTTCTATCCTTATCATTATTCACAACTACTATGCTGCTTCTCTGTAACAGGTTAAGTTCTTTCTCCTTCAAATGCTCATAACTATATCGATACCTTGCCCTTCTTCGTGCATCTTTCTCCTGCTCATATCTTCTCTGATACCCAAGAAAAGTAACATCCTCTTCAATAATTACCGTCTTCGCCTGCGGAAACAATTCCTGTACATATGGAAGCAGAAAAGCCGCCCCTGTCCATTGCATAATGACAATCTCCGGCTGATTCTTTTTTGCGTAATTCTTCACCCGTTTTTTCAATGCCCTATATTGATAACTTAATATTGTCTGGCACAACGGATGTCTTTTATTATATAGAGAATTCATATTATATGCCATTCGGAACACATTCTTGAACAGATTGCCACCCACTACACAGACATCCGAAGAGATTCCGTATTGCTCTGCATCCAGCAATGGCACCTCATCCACTTCTGCAAGGGAAATCAAATGAATATCATATTGTCCTGACTTTTGAAAATATTTTATATAGTAATTATGTGTCTTTCCCCCTGCATGACTTACCGCATCGTAAGGCACTGCAGGCGAAATCCATAAAAGTTTCTTCATATTACGCATCCTTGTTCTTTCTACAACTCATCCCAATCATCTTTTTGCAGCAACCGGCGGTATCTTCTTGCCGATTCCAACGTATTCTTCATGATAAACTGTATTCTTCTCTTTTCATTTTCTGTCTTATTCTGCGTTGCAACACCATCTGCATGCAATACCTGTAACTTCGGACAATACAGAATCCGATACCTTTTCTTACTGCAGCGATAATGCAATATATACTCTTCATAGTAGAATTTGGTTTCCGGCAAAAATAACTTTTCTTCTTTCTCAATAAACCGTCTTGTCACAATAATACACGCTCCACAAGGTACCACTTCCATCTGCGATTCATTCCATAACGTACTATTCGTCTTAACCGCTTGTACTCCCATACTTTTCCGAAGAAAAGGATAGCAGATTGCAAAAAATCGCAGTGCAAATGCATTCATCCGTATCGTATAATCCACTTGTGCCTCTGTTCTTCCACATACATCTATCGGACTCTGATGTACTTTATGTGCCGTACTGTATACATCCGGTCCGATCACGTCACTTTCCGTTTCTTTGTACGCTTGTTTCATAACTTCCAAAAAAGCTTTCTGTTCAAATGTTATATCGTTATTAGCAACAATGATATAATCCGGATCATGATGCTCTCTTGTATATTGATATCCCGCATTATTTGCTTTTGAAAATCCCACGTCATCCATCATTTCAACAACTTCGATACCTTCTATGGATTGTCGTAAGAGACTGCGTTCTTCTTTGGACTTATTCCAGTCATTATCTACAACAATAATATGAATTGTATCTGTCGTCTGCAACCTCTGAATAGATTCCACACATGCTTTGGTTACCTTAACATTGCCATAATGCAATATCACAAAACTAATTGTCTGCATACAAGCTCACTCCTTATCTCTATCTGCATACAAAGCGCAGAAATGGATATACCATCTTGAATCGATTCACTATAATCAATACCTTCACCGACACTTTCTGCATGAACGGTATATCCAGATCGTTCCATATTCCGGTCAAGCAATTCTTATAATATTGTGGATAATACGTCGCTAATATTCGTTGTATATAATCTGACAATTTGCGAATCTCCTGTTGATCTGCCCCCTTGGCCAATTGAATAAATGTAGCAAGTATTCGCAACACAAATAACTCATGGAACTCTTCGTCATTATGTAAACCGACTTGCTGTACTTTCTGTATTGCCTGTTCCAATGCACAATATGGCAATGATATCTTCTTTAAGCCGCGAAATTGGTGCATCGCCGATTGTGAGTGTTGTACATAATAATATTGATCCATCGACAATGTTGCTATTCTATCACATACTCCGGCAAAAAAGAGAGACACCGGCATGTCCTCTCCTCTCTCCCCTTCATAAAATTTCATCTGATAAGTTGTCCATAAGTTACGTTCATATAAATGTGCCGCTACCGCAGATAACCGGAATGTCCATTCCTCGTGTTTTCCTTTCTCATAAATTCCCGGAATAATCGAACGTATATCATTCCCATCCACATCTACCATCCGCAATCCCGTAATAACCATCTGCGCCTGATGCTCTTGTGCACACCGCACCAGATTCTCAATATATCCCGGTGCTACATAATCATCTCCATCCACAAAAGTAAGGTATTCCCCATCTGCCAAAGAAACACCCAGATTACGTGCAGACGAAACACCCAGATTGCCTTGCTGTCGATAGATATACCTTGCATCCTGCTTGCAATATTCACATGCAAGTTTACCAGAATTGTCTGTGCTTCCATCATTGATAACAATAACCTGTATGTTCGTATATGTCTGATTAGCCAAGGAATCTAAACATTTCATAACGTATGCTTCACTATTATATATTGGTATCACAATAGACACCTTAGGATCTCTATCTTTATCCATCATTTCATCCCATCTAACTTTGCTTTTCCATTTCGCTCTGAATCTGAGATTCTACCTCATCCTGAATCTCTTTTTGAATCTTTTCGTTAATTCCAATCTGTTGCACAAGATCTTTTACTTTATCTTCTAACTTAGATATCTCAATCGTCATCATGAAGCTCTTGACTAACAAAATCGCAATAATAAACAAATATACCACATTGGCTGGTGATATCATACGCATAGTTGTTGTAATCCAATATACAATCTCCGGGAATACCGACATAATGATCATAACAAAAGACATCAATATCCAAAATATAGAATATTCGATCTGCATTTTAGAATTACGTATCTTGCTAATTACATAAAACAAGCTGAGCACAGACATCGTAATCAATAATACCCGTAACATAATTGACATATTCTATCACCGTCCTCTCTTCATGATCACATGTTTCTCATCTCTCTTGCGGAAACTTTGAATTAACAAAATCGAAATCAGCATCCGGAACATATACATAGCCGATCTGGTAAGATTCAGATAACTCTTTCCCGCCTGCCGCTCATCCATCTCTACCTGCACCTCTGCAATGCTCGCTCCCTGTTTCAGAAGATAAGAGATCGTATCCGGTTCCGGTCCGTAATTCATATTAACTGCAAATTCCTTGATCATTGCCTTATTAAACATTCGCATTCCCGAAGTCGGATCGGATATCCGTTTTCCTGTTGTCAGTTTAATCGCAACAGTAAGCATTCTCGCCCCAATCATTCGAAGACTTTTCTCCTTCTTCTTTGTAACAAAGCGGGATCCGATAACAATGTCATATCCCTGTTCCAGCTTCTCAAGCATCGCTTCTATATACTCCGGTTTATGTTGTCCATCTGCATCAAATTGAAGAACGCAGTCGTAATCCTTAAGATATGCATACTTAAGTCCCGCCTGAAACGCCCCTGCCAATCCGAGATTAACCGGAAGGTCAATAATCTCAAATCCATTCCTATGACATCGTCTCGAAGTATGATCGGTTGAACCATCATTCACAACAATATAATCATATTCCGGATATTTTTCTTTGATTGTATTTATAACCCGCACAATGTTGTCTTCTTCATTGTACGCAGGTATTACCATTAATAACCGCATGAACTGCCTCCATTTTATCTATCCGTTATCATGCAAAGCATAGCACAGCATGTATGATTTGTCTAGTTTACTATATTTCCCTTTTCACTCTCACTATAAGCACCCGTAAGACATCTCGCTATCCAACAAGGCCAGAATTTGCAAAACATCTCATAATCTTCACCGCCCCGCTGCCGATCTTCAATCGTTGCTGTGGTTTCACTTCCTTCATGAATGCGGTGTGCCATAAGCAACTGTGGAATATACACAAAACTGCCTTCCTTTCCGCTTAACCATTCCCAAGTCTCCCAGTCTACATTACTGCGAAAATGTTTCTGAAAAAGAACCTTTCTTGCATCTCGCTCCATATACTGCCGTATCAAAGACATATGGTATGTAACAGTTGGGCAGCAGATAGCATTTCCCCACCGTAACACCCAGCGTTTCCAAAAGACTCGATTCTGTCTTTTATTCTTTTTCAACGGATGCAGTAATATTCTTTTAATCTTAAGATTCGTCCGGTTTGCAAACTTCTCCCTGCCGATCAATTCCTGATAATCCGAAAAGAGAATCAACGGTTGCTGATGCATCTGTTTCTCCGCATATTCAATGGCTTCAGCCACCCGTTCCACATATTCTTCTTCGTATACGTCATCCTGGTGTGCTATTGTAACATAATCTGTATCCGCAACTGATAATGCAAACTCCCAATCCAACGATATATTAGACTTTCCCTCTCGCACATAATACGGAATCGCATATTGTTCGCATAACTTCTGCAAATATTCATTCGGTGTCGAAGTAGCAAGTTTGATATTACTTTCCACTGTTTGCCCCTTCAAAGACCGGATACATTCTTCCAGATACGGACTTTCCTTGTATGCGCATATTACAAATGTGTGTAATCCCTTCATATCTACATTACCTCAACTACAAATTGCACTACAATAAATAATTCTACCAATACCGCTGTCATCCAGATTCTTCTACTTTGTCTTCCATCCACCCGGATCATTGTATTCGCCGATGGCAATAACAGCAATGGTATAATTCCTATATAATATCTTCCCTGTATTCCTACAATATGATCCTGTCCTGCTTTCGTAAATCCAAACAACATAGAAAGCATAATAACCAGAATAGACATAAGACAGGCAACCAGCATGATTCTCTTATCCTTGCGTCCGGCATCACAGGAATCCCCTTCCACATTTGGCAACAAAAGCAAACTTCCTAACAACACACTTAAGAACATCCAATTCATCTTGACGTCAGCCCAGCCTAATAATCCTCCAAGAAGCCCACG
>Ga0129310_1000557_pt1 | contig 43702 bp, 47 predicted proteins | sample Go1ome_2_FD_94433 | JGI IMG/M metagenome (GOLD analysis project Ga0129310, IMG submission 94433) | Western lowland gorrila individual fecal microbial communities from Wisconsin, USA - Go1022A metagenome | ecosystem: Host-associated > Mammals > Digestive system > Large intestine > Fecal | place... | reverse complement strand
TTCTGTATTTTGCTTCCTGTAATATAGGCTTTATTATTTCCCATTGACTATCTGTCATATCACTTGTATATCTCATCGCTCTTCTATTATACCATATTTTTCTTGTGAAGACAAGTTCTAAGAATATTGACCTCGAAGCGACCCTCGCAGAACTGCTTGACTATGCCTGCGAAAAAGGTCTGTGCGAAAATTCTGTGGTCTACCGCGACCTTTTTGACACAAAGCTGATGGGTCTGCTGACCCCGCGCCCGTCGGAAGTTGAGCGCACTTTTGCCAAAAAAAAAGCGGTATCTGCCGAAGATGCCACCGATTATTTCTACAAGCTGTCGCAGGATACCGACTATATCAGAAGATACCGTATCTGCAAAGATGTCAGGTGGAAGACAATGACCCGGTACGGTGAGATCGATATTACCATCAACCTCTCCAAGCCCGAAAAAGACCCAAAAGCCATCGCCGCCGCAAAGCTGGCGAAGCAGTCGGGCTACCCCAAGTGCCTGCTGTGCTATGAGAATGTGGGCTACGCAGGCAGGGTCAATTCCCCCGCAAGGCAGAACCACCGCATCATCGGTGTCACCATTGACGGCGCAGACTGGGGTTTGCAGTATTCACCTTATGTTTATTATAATGAGCACTGTATCCTTTTCAACAAGACCCATACCCCGATGGTTATAAACAAGTCGGCTTTCAACAAGCTGTTTGATTTTGTTGAGCAGTACCCGCACTATTTTGTCGGCTCGAATGCCGACCTGCCCATAGTCGGCGGCTCTATCCTCTCGCATGAGCATTTTCAGGGCGGTCATTACGAATTTGCTATGGCTAAGGCTGAGGTCGAGCGCAAGCTGGTGTTCAGTGGATTTGAGAATGTCGAAGCAGGCATCGTCAAGTGGCCGATGTCTGTCATAAGGCTGAACAGCAGTGACAGAAATGCTCTTGTCGATCTGGCTGACAAGATACTCACTCTCTGGCGCGGTTACACCGATGAAGCGGCATTCATTTTTGCCGAAACTGACGGCGAGCCGCACAACACCATCACCCCCATAGCACGTATGCGCGGCGGCAGGTATGAGATGGATCTGGTGCTGAGGAACAACATAACTACCGATGAACACCCGCTGGGCGTTTACCACCCCCATGCCGAACTGCACCACATAAAGAAAGAGAATATCGGTCTTATCGAGGTGATGGGTCTGGCAGTACTGCCATCGCGCTTAAAGGGCGAGATGGAACTGCTTGCAAAAGCGCTGGTAAGCGGCGATGACATTCGCGCCGATGAAGTCCTTTCAAAGCATGCAGATTGGGCAGACGAACTAAAAAAACAGTACACCTTCACCGCCGAGAATGTTGATGCCATTCTCAAAGACGAGATAGGCAAGGTCTTCTCAAAGGTGCTTGAACATGCAGGAGTTTACAAGCGCACCGATGAGGGCAAAGCCGCATTTGACAGATTTGCCGCATACGTAAACGAAAACTGAGCACAGAAAAAAATAATCACGGCAGAGCACTCTGCCGTGATTTGTGATATCATAGATTTTCAATGAAGCCCTTGCCGATGATGACATTCTCAAATGCCAGTTCTTTCATCTGCAACATTACCATGTGCGGCGATATCTTCATACCTTGTTTAGCCCAGTCGATTATCATGCCGCAGAAACCGTGTGAGTAGAAATCCGCGAAGAATTTCGCCTTGTCACTGCGCTTTCGGGTGTTTGCTACCGCGTGGTAGAAAAACCTCAGGAACAAGCGGTGCATGCTCTGGTAAAGGTATTTCTCAAAGGTCTTTTCGTTGCTTCTCAGGGTGTTTGAGTAGAACCTGCGGTCCTTCTGCATGTTCTCAAGAAAACCCTCAAGACGCTCATTCCAGTTGTCATAGTTGACACCTCTGGTTATGTTCTTGAAAAGCTCATTGTAATATATGTACGACAAAAGCTCCTCCTTATCCTGAAAATGATAATAGAAGGACTGTCTGTTCATTCCGCAGAAACCCGTTATCTCAGATATCGAGATCTTTTCGTAATCCTTTTGCGCGCAAAGCTCTTTAAGAGCATTGCAGAGTGCTGACTTGGTTATAGTTGATGTTGACATCTGTTTTTCCTTTCATTACGGCATAATACCATATATAATTATAACACAATCAAAAAAAAATTCAAGTGATTTTAGTAAATTATTTTTAAGGACGTGAACAAATATGATAATTAACGAATTCCTGCAAGGGCAGAGCATGCGTGCTTATGACTATTTCGGCGCACATTTTGTCGATGGGGGAGTGCGCTTTGCCACATACGCACCCAACGCCCGCAATGTAAAGCTGATGCTAAACGGTGTTGAGTTTGATATGGAGCGTCTTGAAAGCGGTGTCTGGGAAACTGTCCGCCCTGCCGCAAAGGGTGATATCTACCAGTTTCTGATAACGACACAGTCTTTGCAGAAGCACTATCGCTCTGACCCGTTTGCTTTTTACAGCGAGGTCAGACCAAAAAACGCTTCCATTGTTTACGATATCGACTGCCATGACTGGCAGGACGGTAAATGGCTGGCAAAGCGCGATAAATGTTACGATAAGCCCATGAATATCTACGAAGTACACTTCGGTTCGTGGCGCACTAAATTTGACAGCGAAGAGGACGACCGCTTTTACAGCTACGATGAGATGATCGACCTGCTGATACCTTATGTCAAGGAGATGAACTATACCCACATCGAACTTCTGCCGCTGACAGAGTACCCGTTTGACGGTTCATGGGGCTATCAGGTGACAGGCTATTTCTCAGCGACCTCGCGCTACGGTGAACCAGCGGGGCTTATGCGCTTCATTGACGCCTGCCACCGCGAAGGTATCGGCGTTATCCTCGATTTCGTGCCTGTCCACTTTGTTACCGATTTCTATGCACTTCATATATATGACGGCAGCTTCCTCTTTGAGTCTGACCGTGAGGAAGAGCGCTTTTCGGAGTGGGGTACTGCACTGTTTGACTACAGCAAGCCCCATGTGCTGAGTTTTGTGAAGTCTGCCGTAAATTTCTGGATAGAGAAATTCCACGTTGACGGTCTGCGCTATGACGCTGTGGCTAACCTTATATTCCATCACGGCAGGCGTGATGAGCGTTTGAATGACACAGGGATATGGTTCCTCAAAAACACCAACTACGCCATTCAGAAAGCCCACCCCGATGTTATCCTCTTTGCTGAGGATTCCACCGACTACACCAAAGTCACTGCCCCTGTGGAATTCGGCGGGCTGGGCTTTGACTACAAGTGGGACTTGGGCTATATGCACGATACCATCAACTATGTGAAGACACCCCCCTACGAGCGCCGCGCACATCATAACAAAATGACTTTCTCCATGAGTTATTTCTATAATGACCTATTCATACTGCCGTACTCCCACGATGAGGTGGTACACGGCAAGCAGACCATGCTTGACAAATGCTTCGGCAAGCACGAGGAGAAGATAGCTACCATCAAGTGCCTGTACGCATTCCAGTTCGGTCATCCCGGCAAAAAGCTGAACTTCATGGGCAACGAGATAGCTGAGTATATGGAATGGCGTTCCAACAAGGAACTTGGCTGGAACTTGCTGACCTATCCCGCCCATGACTCGGTACACCACTATGTCAAAGAACTCCACCGCATCTACCTGAGTGAACCTGCACTTTACGCAAATGACTACAATTCAGGGTATTTCCGCTGGGTCGATGCCAACAACAACAACCAGTCGATATACGCTTTTGTCAGAAAAGAAGAAAGCGGCAAGGGTATATACTTCGTGTTCAATTTTTCGGGACTTCGCCAAAAATACGGGCTGAAAGTCGAGCAAAACGGCGATTACGAAGAACTCCTCAACTCCGATAAGGACATCTACGCAGGCACAAACTGCCTTAACCGTGACTTGCGCTCATATAATTATAATCTGAACATACAGCTTGCCCCGCTGAGTTGTACCATAATTAAACAGAGATACTGATAAAAATCCCCTGAGCGCTTAAAAACGTTCAGGGGATCTATATTATCTGAGATCAAGAAGCTGTCTGTATTCGTGTTCGGGCTGTTTTTGGAAAAACATTTTTTCTCTGCATTCGGTAATCTCACAGCTGATGATATTGTAGATATGCCAGCCGTAATGCCAGTGCTGACTGTCGGGGTCAACGTATCGGTTGTTGTATATTATCCTGCCATATCCGCCTTTATCAAGAACGAATGCCGTTTCGTTCAGCATATCCCTGTGATAATATATGGAGTTCGTATCGCAGAATGCTTCATTGTGTCCCCGACGCTTTGTAGGGCACCACTCAACGTTTTCATCGCAGAACATTATCCTGTATCTGTCATCTTCCTTGAAAATGCGTATGAATTGCATCAGGTCGTTGAAATTCTTGTATCTGTCCCTTGTGCCTTCGGTAAAAATACTTTTGCCGTATTTCCTGTATGTTTCACTGTACGGTTCTGCCTGTGAAACTCCACTGCGGATATCATATCTCATGCTTATCAGCTGTGCGAACACTTCACACTCACCGATCTTGCTTACATCTATCCTGCGGAACAGATCACCTGTCCTCAGCCGCGCATATTCAGATGAACGTCCCTGTTTTTCGTAATAAGTATTCAATGATTGTATAAAAAGCATATTTCCTGTGCCACATCTTTCGTTCTGAAAGGCCGCTGTTTCTGCGGTGTTTCAGCCGGATGACCCAACTTAAGATCACCGACCTTTATCAGAACTTTCCTCGCTGAGTTTTTTCAGCCTGTCACACTTTCTCTCATGGTAGATGTCCATAATGGCAGTCACCATCGAAAGCACCAGCATTATTATCATCAGCTTGTTTGAAGCCTTGCGGTTTATGAAATTCATTGTCGGGTTCATTATATCCAGCACCCAGAAGAATATGAACATGCCCACCATAACTATTGTTGCGTGGGGAAGTATCCTTGCCAGTCTTTTCATGCCTTACCCTCCGATATAGATAATGTCGCTTATCTCGCGTCCTCTGTCGGGAATGTTCACAAGTTCTCCGTCATATACCATCATTGCCGAACAGCCGCCGTCAAGATTATACGCGGTCATACAGCCCTCATCCGACATTATCGCCGCCAGTTCACTGAGGGTGACACCCTTTGAGTAACCGGGGTCACGACCGTCAACAGTTATTATCTTGTAATGACCCGGTGCGATATAGCCTATCGCTGAACGTGGATTTTCGCTGTTGAGGTAGGTCGTTGTGTTGAACGTTTCCAAAACTCCGCCGTTCCCGTCCAGAAGCATCGGTCCGAAACACCATGCCTGCCATACGCCTTGTGCCAGTACCGCATCAGTGTCAAATTCTTCATAGGTGTAGGTCTTCATCTCGCCGTTTGTGAACAGCACGCAGATGTCCACATCGTTGAGATTGTCGCGGTATTTCACGCCGTTGCGCACCACTATGCCTTCTTCCGAATTGCCGTAGAAATCGCCGTTCACTGCGAATACAGCACCGTGTTCGGCAGCCATGCTGAATATCGAGTCCTTGATATTCTTGCCGTAAGTGTCCTCTGCCAGCGCCGTTTTCAGCACATCTACACTGCTGACATATATGTCAGCCGCGTAGTAAGTGACCTTGTCATCACCCTCACCGAACCATTTCTTTTCAATGGTTATCACAGCGTCATCGCTCTCATAATACTGCACCTGTTCCGACTGAACATCTGCATTAAGCACCGACTGCACCAACGTATCATCAGCAGTGTATTCATCAGTGCCTGTATTGTCGTACCAGTTTTCAGAAGTGTGTTCGCGGCGCTCTTTCTTCCTTGAACTTGATCTGCTCTCGTTCTTTTCGGCAGAACTTTCCGCTTTCTCGGCTGCCGAACTTTCTGCCTCAGCCTTACTTTCTGCCGAACTTTCATTGTCAGTTTCACTGCTGACGCTCTTTTCGATGTCCTCTTCGGTTTCCTTGTTACCCGATGTCGGCAGAACGAAACTGTTCTTTGTATCGCTGTCTACCTGTGCCACCACAGTACCTTGTTCGCCCGAACTGTGCGGCATTACATAGTCAAACAGCATAAAAGTCCCCACAGCCGCGCATATCAGCAGTGTATCGGTGACTGCCATCGCCCATACAGGCATTCGCTTATTTTTCATCTTTTGTCAGACCTTTCTTCTTAAAAACAAAACATCTCTGCATAGTCCAGCTGAACATGAACAGCAGTACTTCGACTATTATCTTTGCTATGTAGGCGTTTTTTACAGCATACCTCGCCAGCAGTTCCAGCAGCAGAGTGTTTACCGCCAGTATCACCGCCGCCAGCGAGAAATATTTAAGCGCTGACTTTGCCAGACTTTCCTTGTTTCCAAACACCAGTTTCTTGTTCAGCATGAAGTTGAATATCGAACTGAATACCCTTGCTGTCAGGTTAGAGATAGCCTTGCTGCCGCTCAATGAGAATATCACCGAAAACAGCAGATAATCCACCAGAAAACTCAGCAGGGAAGAGCAGGAGAATTTTATTATGTCCCTGTATATCCTCAGCGAATCGCGCACAGGTTTGAAATGTGAACTTTTGTTGTCATTGATGTACACCGTTTCGATGGGCACTTCAAAGAAAGCAATGCCCTCTCTTGCCGCTTCCAGCAGCATGTTCATCTCAAATTCGTACCGCTCGCCCGAAAGCCCCAGCATGAAGTTTGTCAGGCTTCCCGAAAAACCTCTCAGACCGGTCTGCGTGTCACTTACACCGACACCTGCCGCAAATCTGAAAACAGCCCGTGTCATATTGTTTCCAAAACGGCTCCGAAAAGGTATATCGCCCGTGAATTTCCGACACCCCATGATAAGCCTGTCGGGATGCGCCTCCAGTGCATCGGCTATGCGCATTATGTCGGCAGTCTTGTGCTGACCGTCAGCATCAGCCGTTATCACGCCATAACTGCCCGATACATTCTCCTTTATATAGGCAAATGCAGTCTTCAGTGCCGCACCCTTGCCGCGATTGTGTTCATGCTCCAGCAGTACGGCTCTGCCTTTGATGCTTTCAAAGACAGCCCGCTTGTCCTCACCGCTGCCGTCATTCACTACTATAAGTTTGCAGTCTGTTTCATTGTACAGTTCTTCCACCACAGCAGTCAGCTTTTCATCAGGCTCGTAGGCGGGTATCACGATATAGATATTGTCCATTTCTATCGTCCCTTTTGTTTTTATTTGCTTTCAGTATATGATGCTTCCCTTAAAATAGGTTTAAAATTTTCCTTAAATCAAGTTTAAATCATCAGCTCGATAAGAAATTCTTCGGTGTCATCGACCGCTTTTCTTTCCTGTGTCAGTTTAAAGCCGTATCTTTGGTAGAATTTTATCGCTCGCACATTCTTTTCAAGCGCGAACAGATGGTCAGCGCCAACATTTTCCACCGCATATTTCAGCAGAGTTTCACCGACACTCTGCCCTTGCAGAACAGGCTCGACGAACAGCTTGACTATAGCAATCCAACTATTTAAATTCACAAAATCCAGTCGCAAAAGCTCGGATCTATGGATTTTATGACTGGATTTTGTCTGAATTTTAAGACGGATTGCTATAGCTCACTGCTGTCAATTCTGACAAAGTCTTTCACCACACCATCATCATAAACGAAGGTCTGTGCTGTCAGCGCAGGTGTGTTTTCATATTCTTTTATATAACTATCCCTTTAGCACACCAGCTGAAAATGCTGTAAACAAAAGGATAATTGAGCACCATACGCCAACCGCCTTAAGTTCTGTAAAACCGCCGTTTTGGTGGTGTGTCAGCGGGATAACCACGTTCTTTTATCATATCAGCGGCGTTCAGTTCACAGAAGTAATATCTGTCATCTTTGAATATCGGGTAGAAATTCAGCCTGTAATTGAACAGTTCGATCTCAGCCGGCCTTGAAAAGTCACGCGGCTAAGTCTGCCTGATGTTTGTTTTCATTCTATAAGTCCCTTTATGCCCTCTTCTTTGAAGGCTTTCTTGTAGTATTTCAATTCTTCCGAGATAAGGTCGTCAATGACATTCATGCCCAGCAGTTCAACAGGTGCCTTGTCATCGGTGAGTATCAGTTCGCCGCCATCATATCGCTCCATTCTCTCGTATATATCGAACATGATCGTTCTAAGGTCATTATCTTCCAGCCTTTCAGCACGCTTGTAAAGTCTGTCAGGCATGCCGCCCATGTCAGATGCGAAAAGTTCGCGGTTGGTAGTGCCGTTGACCTTAACGGTATATACGTTGTCAAATACCGATGCTATGGTGTCGCTGAGGTACTCGTTGATACTGCCATCTTTGTCGGAGTGCATGTTCATGTTTACCACCATAACACCGCCCTCTTTCAGCGATTGTTTCACCAGTGTGAAAAATTCCACCGTTGACATCTGAAAAGGTATGGTTATATCCTGATAAGCGTCCACCATTATGACATCATACTTGAGGTCACCGATGTTTGTGTCGATCATACCTGCGGCACTGTTGACTTTGCTTCTCTGCGCACTCAGCGCCTGCAAGTAAGCCCTGCCATCGTAAGTGGTCACGGGTATATCTTTGTCAAGTTCAAAATATTTGCGGGCGAGATCGGTTATCTTATCGTCTATCTCAACGCCCCGTGTGCTTATTCCGGGAAAGAACTCTCTGCACTGTTTTGCATAAGTGCCTGTACCCATGCCAAGCACCAGTATGTTTTTGCCGGAGATGTCATCTCCCTCGCCCATTAGCGGTGCTGCCATAGCCACATCATAATATAGCCCTGACAGTCCGCCGTCTTTCATATATATCGACTGTATGCCGAACAGCACGTTGGTCGAGAGAGCCACCTGTTTTTCGTCCTCCTTGACCTGCAAGTAGTTGTACACCGACTCGCCCTCATACTTCAGCGAATTTTCCCAGAAAGCAAAACCCAGCAGAGTGCTGACCACACAGCATACTATGAACAGAACTGTGCATACAGCCACCCGCAGATAACCCCTCTTGCAGGAAACGAAGTAGACTATGCCCAGCGCCAGCAGAATACCCGAAAATATCAGAAATGTCACCGAAGTGCCGACTGTGGGTATGGTGATGAATGTTGGTGCAAATGTGCCGATGATGCTGCCCACCGTGTTGAAAGCCCCCAGTGTGCCGACCGTCCTGCCGTTGTCATCAAGGCTGTCAGTTGTGTATTTTACCAGTGACGGAGTGACTGTGCCCAGCAGGAACAGCGGGAACACGAAGACTATCATACAAGCCAGAAACGCCGCCCATATCAGGAAATTCGTGCTGACCGTGACTACCAGCAATGCCGAAACTCCAAGTATGACCATCTTGCCGAAAAAGGGTATAGCCGCTATCCATACCGCCGAAAACAGCACCCGCTTGTACAGCTTATCGGGGTCGGGGTCTTTGTCAGCGCTTTTTCCTCCGAAGTAGTTGCCCAGCGCCATAGCTATCATTATTGTGCCGATGATTATAGTCCAGACTATCTGTGAAGAACTGAAATATGGCGCTAACAGTCTGCTTGCACCCAGTTCCACCGCCATCACCGACATGCCCGCGAAGAACTCTGTCAGGTACAGATACAGCTTACTGCCAAGTACGCCCTTTTCGGCGGCTTTTTCGTTAGTATTTTTCGTTTTCATATAATTACGCTCCGTCTGTAAAGGATATCGGTCTTTATAGGCAGAAACCTCATTACTGCCCTAAAAATCATACCCTATATTTTACCACATTTTCGCCTTTGAGTCAATCACATATGCACTTGTTCGCGTGTTTTCAGTTTTTTGTCACAAAAAAAGCAGGTCTGCCGTTTCAGCAGACCTGTCACCAATTTCTCAGTTTTGCTTTCTTACCACCGCATACTCGTCATCGAGCCTGTAATATGGACATGCGTAGTGCGGTTCATTGAACAGCCTGTACATCTCGTCTTCATCAAGACAGACCTCGCAGGTGTAGCACTCCATTTCCTCGTCAAAGACATTGTTTACACAGCTGTCGCATGATGTGAAAGCCTTTCTATTCTTTTTATTCATATATCCGTCACCTGTTTCAGCACTGAACTTACCTGCACCAGCGCGTCATATAGCTTCTCCATATCCTCATCGGAAACATTCGCGAATCTTTTCAGCAGGTCATCGCGTATCTCCGCTTTCATTTTTTTCATAAAGTCCTCAGCTTCGGGTGTCAGCGAGATTATTACTACGCGCCTGTTGCCGGTCTGATGCTCACGCCTGATGAAACCCATGTCAGCCAGCTGTGCCGCCGCGCGTGTAGCCTGCTCGTTTGAAGTGTTTATCCTCGTGGCAAGCTGTGTCATGTTCATCTGTCCGCTCACCGAAAGCGCCAGCAGCACTATCTGCTGAGTGCGCGTCACATGGTATTTCTTCTGGTCAAAAGTATCAAAGACCAGCTTGCGGCTGAGCGGGTATATCTCGTAGAATTCCATTATGCAGCGTGTTCTGGTATCATTATCCATAATGTTCTCCCCCTGAAACAAACGAATAAACGACCTTATTTTAATTAATTATATCACGAAACCCCAAAAAGTCAATATACCATATTTATCAATATTTGACATTGTCAAGCACTGATTTTTGTTCACAATTATTTAATCAATGTCGAAACTTTCCTTATATTATCACTAAAAATACCGCCGCAAGTGCTATCGGCAGCAAAAGCACCGCCGCTGAGATGATGTTCAGCTTTTTTTGCTTGCTGTCACAGTCTTTGGCGCGGGCACGCCTGATATTTTCAAGCACGCCCGCCGCCATTATGACTGTGAATGATATTATTATCATTTTTACCCCGATCCCCGCGATGAATGCACTTAGTATCCCCGCGAGGTCATTACCGCTCACTGTCTGTTCTCGTAATCTGCCTCATAGTCGCTTATCAGCTTTAACAGTTCTTCTGCGTTAAGTTCAAGACCCATTGCCTGTTCGCGTATCTCAGCCATAGTGAACTTGTCCTCAGAGTTGCCCAGCGTTTTTGCGAACATTGCCGCCGCACTTGCCAGTTTCATATTATCGCTCATCTCGTCTTTGCTGACATAGCTTGCCAGCATCACGGGCTTATCCACCAGCTTGCTGTCGTTCTCGTCCTTTTCCTTGTACCTTACCGATACCGTCAGCAGTTCACGGTCGAGGTCGCCTTCCTCAGTTTTTTCAGGCTCAGGGTAAGCCACATCGTCCTGATATTTCAGTGTGCGTGTGTTTTCTTCGGCTTTTGCTTCGGTCGGGATTATCTCATAGAGCGCTGTCACCTGCTGACCCGCACCGACATCGCCCGCGTCCTTAGTATCGTCCTCGAAATCCCTGTCATCAAGGAGCCTGTTCTCATAGCCCACCAGCCTGTAATAGGAAACATTAGCAGGGTTGAACTCCACCTGCACCTTTGCGTCCTTAGCCACCGTGAACATCGTGCCGTTCATTTCGGTGACCAGCACTCTCTCAGCTTCGTCGATGCTGTCAATGTAAGCGTAGTTGCCGTTGCCGTTGTCTGCCAGAGCTTCCAGCCTGCTGTCCTTATAGTTGCCCATGCCGAAGCCCAGCACTGACAGGAATATGCCCATATCTCTCTTCTCTTCGATAAGTGCAGTCAGTTCTTCCTGCGAGGAAAGACCCACATTCAGGTCACCGTCAGTCGCGAGTATCACGCGGTTGTTGCCGCCCTCGATGAAATATTTCTGCGCCAGTTCGTAAGCTGTGTTTATGCCTGCCGCGCCTGCGGTAGAACCGCCTGCTGTCAGCCCTGCAAGAGTTTCGGCTATCTTCGAGTAGTTAGCACCGCTCTCGCCCTCCAGTTCAACAGTATCTCTGCCCGCGTAGGTTACTATCGATATGCGGTCGTTCTGACCGAGATTTTCAGCCAGCATCGCGAAAGCCTGCGCCACCAGCGGCAGTTTGTTAGCGTCACCCATCGAACCGCTGACATCTATCAGGAAAACTATGTTTGAGTCGATGTCCTGAACGTCGATGTCCTTAGCCTGCAAGCCAACCAGCATCAGCTTTGATTCATCGTTCCACGGGCAGTCTGATAGTTCGGTGGTTATGCCTATCTTGTCATCATTGTCGGGCTGAGGGTAGTCATACTTGAAATAGTTTATGAACTCCTCAGTCCTTACCGCATCTGCAAAGATATCCTGCCTGTTCTCTATCATTCTTCTCACATTTGTGAAAGAAGCCGTGTCAACATCGGTCGAGAATGTGGAGAGCGGGTGTTCAGCCACACTCTGGAAAGAGTTTTCTGCATAATGATTGTATTCTTCGGTATTTATCTCAGGAATGGCTTCTTCGGTATAATAATTGAATTCGCCGCCGTTGGTTTCAGCATCCGCCGTGATATTTTCAGGGCTTTCTACGCCTTTTACATCATTGTTGGTGATATTTGTGTCGTTCTCGGCTTTATATGTGCTGTCAGATGCGCTGCCGCATGATGCGAACATCGTCACGGTCATAATTATAGCTGCTGCCATCGCAAAAATTCTCTTTGTATTCTCTTTCATAGTTATCATCCTTTCTTAAAAGGTATTAACGATTAAGACCCTCATGGATAAGTCTTTCAGCGTAGTCGGAAGAAAGTTCCATCTCGCTGCCGTTGTTTACTGCTATGCTGTATTTGCCGTCTTTGCCGCATATCTGTATTATCTGTGAACTTACAGAAGATGCGTCGAATGTATTGATGTCATTCAGAACGTCAAGCCCTGTTGTCAGTATTATCTCGATATCAAGACCGCTCTCGATGCACTCCATAGTCCATTCCTCACTTATCATCTGATCAAGTGTGTGTGCCTGAGTTTCGGGGTCGTTCAGTGCTTCCAAAGCTATCTCGACTATCTTTTTGGTATCCATGTCTTTTATGGGGTACTCGCCGTTGTAAGCAGCTGTCACCAGTTCATCGCCCTCAGCAGATACATCAACACTGCCTGTGACATACTCAGGTTCAGCGGCAGTGCTGTTCATTACCTCTGTCATTCTGTCCTTGTAGCTTTCATCAAATGTGTAGTAAGGTGAACTTACCAATTCACCATTCTCGTCAAAGTACTCTACCCAGAAGAAATACTCTCCGTCCTCGCCCGCAGCTGCAAGCGTATTGCCCTCAATGATCGTGTCGCCCACGATGAAGGGCTTTGCATCTTCAAACTTGATGTGCGTCATAAATCCACTTGTTTCAAAACCGTTGAACTGCTCGATACTGTACTCGGTATCGACCGTATCATCGGCACTGGCGTTTGCCGCTGCTTCCAGAAGTATCGGCGCAGCTTCCATTCTGTGCTCCCAGCAGTCAGCTATGTGACCGTCATCGTACATCTCAAAACCGAACTCGCCGCCACCCAGTATCTCGTTTACATATTCCTCACAGAAACCGTTCTCATCAGAAGTTGTCACCTCTTCTTCTGCGGTAGTTTCTTCATCTGTGGGGTATTCGCTGGTGCATGCGTTGACTGTTATCTCTCTGTTCATTTCATTATCGGGCTTTGCGGCAGGTTCATTCTTCTCTTCCACCTTGCCGCAGCCTGTCATCATCATCATAAGTGCTATTGCCATTACTGAATATCTCTTTGTCATTTTCATTTTACTGCCTCCGTTTGTTATGCGTTTTTCCATTCGGTTATCAGCTGTTCAATATCGAACTGCGGTGCGTACTTCATTCTGTCAAAGTAAAAGTCGTTATCATTCAGGCTTTCCTTTTCCAGCGAGAGCGCATTGCTGTCAAGCGAACTCCAGCCATTCTGGAATACTGCGCCGCCGTCGAGGGTGATCTCTATCTGCGGTGCGTTCTCGAAAACTATGCCGTAATCGCCGCTGCTGTTTACTTTTAGCGGTATCAGATACTCACGGTTCTGCTGGAGTATATAAGGCGTGCTGCTCCTGAGCGTGATATTTTCGCCCATGACTTCTCCGTTTTTGTCGTACATCGCCACGACATCAAGCGTGTACACCGCACTTGCATCTGCATCGAACTCAACATTGCTGACTATTACATCTGCAAAAATGTCCGTCTGTTCCAGTACGTTCTTCTCGACGAAGTATTCATCGCCGTTCGGCACGTAGTCAGCCATGAACGATACAGTGTCCGTTTCGCTCAGATCCAGCTGATCGTATTTTACTACCAGTTCGTTGTTTTTCTGTCCCGATATGTCCGCTGTGCCTTCCACAGACTGTATGGCTTCATCTTCTGCGGCTGCTTCCGCTTTGTTGTCTTCTGTGTTGTCCTCAGCAGTCGCGGCGTTGTCTGTTTTATCTGATGCGCCGGATTTCTCTGCCCTGCTTGTGGGAATGCTGTTCATTATGTTTTTGGACTTATTTGATTCGTTGATGATATTGATGCCCGCAAATATCACAATGAATGCTGCGGCTGCGGCAACTATCTTCATGTACCCGCCCGAACGCTTTATCTGTTCACGCTCAGTGTTTGTTGTTTCTGTTTCTTTTGTGTTCTCTTTCTTGTCTATCTCCTCAGAGATCATGTCCCACAGCTTATCCATGTCGGGTGCAGTATTACGGATATGCTGTGTATATTCATTTCTTAAGTCAGCCATAAATACTGCCCTCCTTTACTGTTTTTTTCAGCTTGTTCAAAGCCTGTCTGTATCTCCATGCAACAGTGCCGAGAGGTATACCCAGCGCTTCGCTTATTTCCTTGAAGGTCATATCGAAGCCTACGCGAAGGTTGATGATCTCTTTTTCCGCGTCGTTCAGTGTTTCCAGCGCCTGACTGAAAGCCATGCCGCTTTCCACCTGAACATCTGTAGGTGCTTCGGGGTCTGCCTGTTCCTCAGTGTAAACATTTTCATCGTCGATCGTATATTCCACATGTTTCGTCTTTCTGAGAAAATCGATCGCCATGTTTCTTGCCATCACCGTTATGTAGCGCTTGTGTCCCGTTCCGGAACGGTACTGCGCCGCTGTCTCCCATAGTCTTAAAAACAGATCGCTCGTCAGATCCTCAGCGTCCTGAGGACTTTTGACCACTGCCAGCATTTGCCGGTATACCAGCGTGCCGTAGCAGGTGTAAATGTCTTTAAGACCGTTTTTGTCTTTCCCGAGTATCTTTTGTATACACAGGTCAAACTCCTTATCGGTCAAATTTATCATCACCCTTCGACATAATATATACGTTTGGTAATTTGGATTTTTATGGTGTGAAACTGTACAAACTTCATGCTGCGATTTTGTTTATATTCAACAAAACTGAGCGGATTTTCTGACGTGTCAGCCTTAAAGATGCTCTTCCATGCTGTTTACAGTGACACACTTTGAAAATAATTCGTTGATAATTATACCATAATAAATTAGTAAATGCAACCCTTTTAAGGCGGGGTTGATTTTTATGGTGCACTGTGATATAATAAATGTATCTTAATGTAGAAAGGAACGTTTCAAATGAGTGAAGAATGTACACACGACTGTAGTTCTTGCGGGGCTGACTGCTCTTCGAGAGAAAACGGTATAGAAAAAGCACAGCCTCACTATATGTCCAATGTGAAGAAGGTCATCGCTGTTGTCAGCGGCAAGGGCGGTGTCGGCAAATCGCTGGTCACATCTCTGCTGGCTGTCGATCATGCGAGAAAAGGCTTTAAGACAGCTGTTCTCGATGCTGATATCACAGGTCCTTCGATACCAAAGATATTCGGTATAAACGAGCGTCCTGTCACCACAGAAGATGCGCTTTTTCCCTGTGAGAGCGAGTTCGGCACTAAGGTCATGTCGATAAATCTGCTGATGGAGAACACCAATGACCCTGTTATCTGGCGCGGTCCGGTCATTGCAGGCGCTGTTACTCAGTTCTGGACTGATGTGGCGTGGGGCGATGTCGATTATATGTTCGTCGATATGCCTCCAGGAACAGGTGATGTTCCGCTGACTGTATTCCAGTCATTGCCTGTTGACGGCATTGTTGTCGTGACCTCACCTCAGTCGCTGGTGTCGCTGGTGGTGGAGAAATCCGTGAGAATGGCAAAGATGATGAATGTGCCTATCTTAGGTCTTATTGAAAACATGAGTTATATCAAGTGTCCCGACTGCGGCAAGGAGATAAAGCTGTTCGGTGACAGCCATGTGGACGAGATAGCCGCTCAGTATGACCTCAAAGTTCTGGCAAAACTGCCCATCGACCCGCTGGTAGCTTCACTTTGCGACAGCGGCAAGCTGGAGATAATCGAGAATGATGTTATCGCCGCTTTTAAGGATATCAAACTCTGATATTTGTTAAAGATGCTTTTGTGTATCAGCAGGGTCTGTCGATAATTTGTGAAAAATGATAAATTTTTACTGTGACGGTTGACAAAGGCCTGATGGTGTGATATAATTATCTAGTCTGAATAGGACATTATAATGAATGCTGCATAGAACTACTGTCTGAACTAAGGATGATGGGCTTCTATGAGCCATAATTTTTAGTTTGGAAGGAGGTCACTGAAATGAGAGAAGGTATTCACCCCAAGTATGTAGAAACTACTATCACTTGCGCTTGCGGCAACGTTATCAACACCCGTTCTACTAAGGAGAACATCAAGGTTGAAATTTGCTCGAAATGCCACCCTTTCTTCACCGGTAAGCAGAAGCTGGTTGACAGCGGCGGACGTGTTGACAGGTTCAAGAAGAGATTCAACCTCGACTAATTTTTGTGAAGCTAAAGAGCGGAATGTTTTCCGCTCTTTTTTTCACCCCGAAAAGAGGTAAACGACTATGAGCTACACAACTGTATATGAGTACGCCAGCGACAGCTTCACCGAAAAGAAAAGCGAGTTTATCGGGCATATCTGCCCGGTAAAGACCGCTGAGGAAGCTGTGGCTTTCATCGAACATATAAAATCACAGAACCGCAAGGCGCGGCATAACGTTTATGCTTATGTTCTGCGTGACGGAAACGCTTCGCGCTATTCTGATGACGGTGAGCCTCAGGGGACGGGCGGTGTGCCTGTGCTTGATGTGATAAACAAAGCAGGGCTGACAGATGTGTGCGTGGTGGTAACAAGATACTTTGGCGGAGTCCTGCTGGGCGCCAGCGGACTTGTGCGTGCATATTCGCAGGCTTGTTCACTGGCTGTGGCGGCGGCAAGGAAGATGGAGATGTGCGAATGTTCGCGCATCAGCTTTTCCTGTGACTATACGCTGTACGGTCGGGTAAGCTATCTTCTTCCTGAGTTCGGGGTCATCACTGAAAAGGAAGACTTTGCTGATACGGTGAACCTTTCGGTGCTGTGCAAGTCCGAACTGGTGGAAGAACTGAAACGCAAACTGACTGATGTTTCAAATGGTCAGCTGGAATTGTCAGAAGATACAGAACTATGGGCGGACTTTGCTTGATAAATTGTGGAAGTATACAAAGAATTGATGCCTTTATGTAAAAATAAAGGCATTTTTAAGACTTCGGCACTATATATGGTTGTAGGGTATTTCCAAAAACTGATGAAAGGGTGAACGCCATGCTTCCAAGAGAACAGTCGGAGAGTTTTGAGCATACTTTTCTGTGCGAAAAAGCTGCTTTTGCTGACGCGACAACGGGTCGTGAACGGCAGGAGGACAAGTGCGGACTGCGCACCGAGTTCCAGCGGGACAGGGACAGGATACTGCACTGCAACTCTTTCAGAAGACTTAAGCATAAAACTCAGGTGTTCCTTTCACCTGCGGGCGACCATTACCGCACACGCCTTACCCACACTCTTGAAGTAAGCCAGATAGCGCGGACGATAGCGCGGGCGCTGAGGCTCAATGAAGACCTCACCGAAGCTATAGCACTGGGGCATGATCTGGGTCATACACCTTTCGGGCATGCAGGTGAACGTATGCTCAATGAACTTAGCCCGTATGGTTTCCATCACTATGAGCAAAGTCTGCGGGTGGTGGATATCCTCGAAAAGGACGGCGCAGGTCTGAACCTGACAAGAGAGGTCAGGGACGGAATACTGAAACACACGAATCAGGTCGCCAATACCTATGAGGGCTACGCGGTGCGCTTTGCAGATGTTATAGCCTATATAAACCATGATATCGATGACTCCATAAGGGCCGGTATCCTTAAGGAAGAGGATATCCCCTCTGCGATAACGAATGTGCTGGGGCACTCTAAGTCAGCAAGGATAACCACATTGGTCTGCTCGCTTATCGAAAACGGTCTGCATGACCGTGACGAGGCGGAGGGCGATGAGGGCATTCTGAGAATGTCCGCTGAGGTGGAAAAGGCTTATAAACAGCTTCACAGATTTATGTTTGACAGCGTTTATACCAACCCCGCCTGCAAGTCGGAAGAACGTAAGGCGCAGGATATGATAGCCTTTCTCTACAAATATTACACCGACCACATTGAAGCACTGCCCGCCATGTATATGAACCTTGCCTATCATTATGGTGTGGATATGGCTGTCTGTGATTACATTTCGGGCATGACAGATGTGTTCGCGGTGGAAACTTTCAAAGAACTTTTTATACCTGCCGCGTGGATGGTTAAGTAAGACAGGGGGATCACATTGGATCAGGATTTTCTTGAAAAACTCAAATTTGAGAACCCGATAAACGAAGTCATGCGCGAGAATGGCGTTGAACTTAAAACGACAGGCCGCGGGGCTTTCATGTGCAATTGTCCGTTCCATGCCGACAGTTCGCCTTCATGCAGTGTCGTGCCCGATAAGGGATTTTTTCACTGCTTCGGCTGCGGCGTCAGCGGTGATGTCATAGCTTTTGTGAGAAAGTATAAAAATCTCGGCTTTATGGACGCGATAAACTACCTTGCACAGCGCGCGGGTATGACTGTGCCGTCTTTCAGTACCGAGAGCGATAAAAGCTATAAACGCAGAATGCGCATTTACGAAATGAACAAGGCTGCCGCGAAATTTTTCCGCGCACAGCTAAAAACGGCTGACGGTGTAAGGTGTCTGAATTACTTGATGAAGCAGAGAAAGCTGGACGCTGCCACCATAAACAAGTATGGCATGGGCTGCGCATCCAACAGCTTCACGGCGCTGAAAAGTCATATGATGAATTTGGGCTATGGTGAAGATGAACTTGTGTCGGCATCGCTGCTGGGGCGTTCTTATAAAACGGGGCGCACCTACGATTTCTTTATGGACAGGGCAATGTTCCCGTTTATAGATGTTGCAGGCAATATTGTCGGTTTCGGCGGCAGGACGCTGGGCGATGACAAGCGAAAATACCTCAATACAGGTGATACGACTTCCGAAGCGTTCAGAAGCACCAATGATGAAAGACTGCTGGACGGCTACTCGAAGTCGAGGTTCGTTTTTTCGCTCAACTATGCTAAAGACGATGCGGTCAAGTCGAAAAAACTGCTGCTCTGTGAGGGCAATCTCGATGTCATATCTCTTTATCAGCATGGCTTCCACAATGCAGTGGCTTCATGCGGTACTGCGCTGACTAAGGAACAGGTCAGGGCGATGAAGACCTACGCTGACGAAGTGGTCATCTGCTACGATGCAGATGCTCCGGGTCAGAAAGCCGCGCTGAGGGCTGTGAGCATGCTGCGTGAAGGCGGCATGGGCAGCAGCGTTATCCATATGGAGGGCGCGAAAGACCCCGACGAATATATCAATAAGTTCGGTGAAGAGCATTTCAGATACCTGATAAACAATGCTGCTGACGGTTTTGATTTTGAACTGGGCATCTTTGCGCAGGGACTTGACCTAAGTAAGCGGGTGGACAGGAACAACTTTCTGAAAAAGGCATACCACGCTATGGCTCTTGAACCTGACGAAACTGTCCGCGATATGATGGAACATGAGGTCGCTGATAAGTATGATGTGACTTTTGATGTGGTCAGGGCATCTGTCAACGAAGTCCGTATGAAACTCAAAGAGTATGAGGCAAACACCGAAAGACGCGAAGAGTACAGGCAGACGGTGCTCGCTGAAGAAAATGTGCCGAATAACAAGGCTTTCAAGGCTGAGCGCGGGCTTATATATTATATATATTACAATGGCGATAATGCTGCCGAAATGTGCAAGGGTATATCACCCGACGAATTTACCGATGATTTTAACCGAAGAGTATTCGTGAGCATAATGGGCAAGCTGACTGTGGGCGAAATTATCACGCCTGAGTCGTTCCTCGATGAATTCTCCCATGAGGAGGTCGAGCGTATCAGACAATTTTTGAGCAAATACGCTGAGTACAATGTCAACGGGGAAGTGGCGCGGCAGTATATTCAGTCCATAAAGGATTATAATAAGAAAAAAGAAGTGAAGAATGCAGAACCGACCAGTAGGGAAGAGTTTATGCAGAAAGTAGCTGAGCTGCAAAGGAAAAAGACCTGAGCAGCGGGAAGTCAAAAACCTGAAGAGGAGAGTAAATTATGATCGATAAGAGCAAGATACTTGAAAACCTGCTTGAACACGGTAAGCAGACAGGCAAGCTGACCACTAAGGAAATAACCGATGCACTGGAAAAGCTGAATTTCGATGTTGACCAGATGGACGGTGTTTATGAAAAGTGCAGCGAACTGAATATCGAGATCATCGACGATGTTGTAGTTGACGATACTCTGGATTTCAATAATCCTGAGGACGACCTCGAACAGGAAGATGTTGATATCTCCCTTTCTACCGACGGTATCGCCATTGACGACCCTGTGAAGATCTATCTCAAAGAGATAGGCAGAGTACCGCTGCTGACCTCTGAGGAAGAGATACAGCTTGCCGAGATGATGTCGGGCGATAACGACAGAGATGCAAGCAAGGCAAGAAAAAGACTTGCTGAGGCTAACCTGCGTCTGGTTGTATCCATCGCCAAAAGGTATGTGGGCAGAGGCATGAGTTTCCTTGACCTGATACAGGAAGGCAACATGGGTCTTATCAAGGCAGTTGAGAAGTTCGACTACAAGAAGGGCTTCAAGTTCTCGACATATGCAACTTGGTGGATAAGGCAGGCTATCACAAGGGCTATCGCAGATCAGGCGAGAACCATACGTATACCTGTGCATATGGTGGAAACTATCACTAAGGTGAAGAAGGCTTCCTCGCAGCTGCTCCATAAGAACGGTCATGACCCGTCGCCTGAGGAGATAGCTGAGGATCTTGATATGAGCGTCGAGAAGGTCAGGGAGATCATGCGTATCGCGCAGGATCCTGTTTCGCTGGAAACACCTATCGGTGAAGAGGAAGATTCGCATCTTGGCGACTTCATCCCCGATGATGACGCTCCCGCACCTGCTGAGGCTGCTTCACTGGTGCTGCTGAAAGAGCAGATCGATCAGGTACTCTCAACACTGACCGAACGTGAAGAAAAAGTGCTCAGACTGCGTTTCGGTCTTGAAGACGGCAGATCGAGAACACTGGAAGAGGTAGGTCAGGAGTTCAAGGTGACCCGTGAGCGTATACGTCAGATCGAGGCTAAGGCGCTGAGAAAACTCCGTCACCCCAACCGCAGCAATAAGGTAAGGGATTATCTCGACTAAAGGAGGGCTTCCATGTACATAACTCTGGAAGCAGATTATGCAGTCAGGATAACTGCCGAACTGTGTAAGGCTGATGGCAGGCTCGATGCCAAAACGCTGTCTGACAAGACCTGTGTCACGCTGCGGTTTTCGCTCAAGATACTGCGCAAGTTGGTATCAGCAGGTCTGGTCAAGTCTTTTAAGGGTACACAGGGCGGCTACATGATCGCCAAATCCCCGAAAGACATAACCCTGCGTATGGTCATTGAAGCGATAGAGGGTACATACTGCTTTTCGCGATGTTTGCAGCCCGATGCTGACTGTAGTCGGGGGGCGTCAGGAAACTGCCCGTTTCAGGACGCATTCTGTGATATCACCAAGATGGTCAGCGAAAAGCTGGAAACCTATAATTTCGCACAGCTGAACGATGCGGGTGAGGTAACTGATGAAAAGGAAACCCTGGAGAAATAACAAAGAAAACAGCTCTCGCCTCAGCGATGAGGAGAGAGCTGATATTTATGACGATCCCGAAGATATTGACGAGGAAGATGCTGACGAAGAGTTTGGCTATGAAGAAGATCTCGACGAAGATTTTTGTGAAGACACCGAAACAGATGACTGCGATGATCCTGATGATGAAGAGGAAGAGTCCGAAGATGAACAGGATGAGGTCATTGTAAAGCCCAAGAAGCATATTTTGCTGAAAATGGCTCTGGTGCTGTGTGCATTGTGTCTGCTTGTCATTCTGGCTGATGTGGTGATACTGTTTTTTACAGGCGAACTGTGGTTCAACCGCCCCGACAGGCACACCTATCCCGAAAGAGGTGTGGTCATAACCGAAAAAGCGGGTGTAGTGGACTGGAAGAATTTTGCGCGGCAGGATATACAGTTCTGCTATATACGCGCCACAAAAGGCGAAAAATACGCCGATAAGAATTTCAAGAAGAATCTTTCGGGTGCTTCCAAGACTGAACTGCCTGTTGGACTTATTCACCAGTTTGACCCATCTGTCAGCGGCGAAAAACAGGCGAAACATTTTATTTCCGAGTGCGGAAAACTTAAAGGCAGACTGTGCCCTGTGGTTGATTGTCAGCTGGGATTGTTCCGAAAGATATTCCGCCCAAACAAGGAAAAGATGTCAAAGAAGCTGAGAGAGTTATGTGACTGCATCTCGGAAGAGTACGGCTGCATGCCGATCATAAAGTGCAGTTCGGGTTTTTATGAAAGAGTCGAACTGGAAGAAAATTTTGCCGACTGTCCCGTGTGGATAGTCAGCGAGTTCGGTTCGCCCGATGAAGGCGTAGAATGGGATATATGGACATATTCGCCCCGCGCGAGGTTCAACCATTACGACAAGCATAATTACCTTGAGATAGCCCTGCTTGACAAGGATTTCAAATTGAATAAGATAAAATAAAAAGGTCTGTCCCTCTGGACAGACCTTTTTTGCAGCCATGTACTGTTCTTTTGGTGTGAGCAGCTGCATATGATCCAATATGGCGTGTCAGATCACTTAGCGCCCTTTATCTCTGTTGCACAGTCAGCACAGATGGATTTGCCCTTGTAATCAACAAGGTTCTCGGTCTTACCGCAGAAAACACAGCTTCTCTGGAACTTTTTGAGTATTATCATATCGTCCTCGGTGTAGATCTCGATAGCATCCTTGACAGCAAGATCATAGCTTCTTCTGAGTTCGATTGGTAATACGATCCTTCCCAGCTCGTCAACCTTTCTTACTATTCCGGTAGATTTCATGAGATGATCAATTCCTTTCTCCTATAAATTTCGACCGACTATCGGTCAATATCATCATGTTAATATTATACCAATTTAGTTATCATTTGTCAAGCGTTACTAACGAAAATGTCAAATGTATTGCATGATTTACCAAATTTCGGCACAATGCACAACTGAATATTACCTTTCTGAATAATTACTGACATAATTTGGGTATTGAATATTACTGATTTTGGTATTTATTCTAATTAATAAATGTAAAATATTAGTTAACGAATGTTTTTTTACCCAAAGTACAGAAAAGAGGACTTATATGCTTTCATTTATCATTGTGGTCATGCTGCTGATATCTGTGGCGGCAGGCTGCCTGAACGGGTCGTGGGAAGATATCTCAGCTTCGGCTGTCAGTGCGTGTACTGATGCAGTCGAACTGGGAGTTTTTCTGGGAGGTTCGATGGCTTTGTGGTGCGGTCTGATGCGTGTGGCAGAAAGATCCGGGCTTACTGCAAAGCTGTCAGCTGCGCTGTCACCTGTGGTAAGGCTGCTTTTTGGCAGACTCGATGACGATTCGCGCAAGGCAGTCAGTCTTAATCTGACAGCAAATCTGTTGGGGCTGGGCAATGCTGCCACTCCAACAGGCATCGCCGCAGTCAAAGCGCTTGGAAAAGGTCCGCGTCCCAAACGCAATACCGCTTTGCTGACGGTACTTAACACCGCCTCGATACAGCTCATACCCGTGACGATAGCCGCGCTGCGGGCAGAAAACGGTTCTGCCGCGCCATTTGAGATATTGCCTGCGGTGCTTGTCACTTCGCTTTCGGCGGCGGCAGTTGGCTGTGTTACGGCGGCGATACTATTTTCGGGGGTAGATAAAGATGCGCGTAACTGACATGATAGTTCCGCTGTTGATAATGTTCATATTGTTGTGTGGTCTTGCCCGCCGCGTTGACCTCGCTGAGGAATTTTCAGCAGGCGCTAAGGAGGGTCTGCAAACTGCTTTCGGGCTGATACCCATGCTTGTTCTGCTTATGACAGCGGTGGGTATGTTCACCTCTTCTGGTGCTGCCGAAATGCTTGCTGCGCTGTTATCACCTGTGACCGAATGGCTCGGCTTCCCGAAAGAATGCCTTGATCTTGCGCTTATTCGTCCTATATCTGGCAGCGGAGCGCTCGCTGCTGTCAGCCGACTTTTCAGCCGCGTCCACCCTGACAGCTTCGCAGGCAGAACGGCGAGCGTGCTGATGGCGTCCACCGAAACTACTTTTTATACCATTGCCGTTTATTTTGCCGCCCAAAGAAAAAAGCCCGACAGCCGCATTTTTATTGCGGCTGCCGCAGCTGATCTCACCGGGTTCATATTGTCGTCATTGACAGTTCGGCTGCTCATTCAAGGCTGATGCGCACCTGACTGCCCTTACCCTTTTCTTTTGTGACTATTATCTTCTTGTCAAGCCTGTCGTTCAGTTCGTGTACATGTGAGATTATTCCCACAAGGCGCGAGTTTTCAGCCAGACCTGTCAGAGTTTTCACCGCCTTATCCAACGATTGTTCGTCAAGGCTGCCAAAACCCTCGTCCACGAACATCGAATCTATCTGCACGCCGCCGGTCGAACGCTGTATCTCGTCCGAGAAGCCCAGCGCCAGTGCCAGCGATGCCATGAAACTCTCTCCGCCTGACAGCGATTTCACGCTTCTGTCGCTGCTGCCGAAATGGTCTTTTACATCAAGTTCAAGACCTGATTTCGACCTGCCTTTTGAATTGCTGCTGCGTATCAGTTCGTACTGCTTGTCAGATATTTGCAGCAGTCTTACGTTGGCGTTTGCCAGTATCTTGTCGAAAAACTCCATCTGCACGTAGGTTTCCAGCGGAACTTTCTGTTTACCCGAAAGTGAGCCGTTTGCAGTATCGCTGACCGACTTTTTCATCACATAGTCATCATTCAGCTGCCTGTTGCGGATCAGTTCGTCGTGCAGCCTTTTGACCAGCTGTTCTGCCGAATTGTGTCTGCGTTTTGCATGGTCGCGCTTGTCGAGAGCATCTGCCACACTTATCTCGGCTTCTTTCAGAGCCTTTTCCATCGCCGTTAAGTCGGGCTTTTCCTTGTCAGCAGTCTGTTCTTTCAGCGCTTTAAGTTTTCCTTTAAGTTCAGTGCTGAGTTTTTCAAGTTCAGCCAGTTTTTGCTCTGCCGAGTCCATAGCCTTTGTCAGAGCATCACTGTTCTTTTCCATCTCAGCTATTTTCGCGAGGGCTTCGCGCCTGTTTGGATATTGCAGGTCTGCAAGCTGTTTTTCGCCAAGTTTGCGCTTTTCTTCGGCAGTGGCGTTCATGGCATTAAGATTGCTGCTGCCCTCACTGAGTTTCTGTTCGTTCTGCTTTACACGAGCTTCCAGTTCGGTAAGTTCACGCTCTGCCTGATCTTTCTTCCCCTGTTTTTGTGTCAGTTCGATACTGAGTTTTTTAGCCTCTGTCAATGCCTTGTTTATGACCTTGTATTGCTCGCGTGTGTTTTGAAGCGCCTGTTCCGGTGTAAGACCCTCGCCGTACTTGCCAGCGCGTGAGATGGCGTTTTCAAGAGCCGTCCTGTGCGCTGCCTGTGCAGCTGCGTACCTGCGGGAAGCATTTACTGTTTCATTCATAGCCTTGTCAAGTATAGCCTTTGCTCTGTCCACAGCCTGTTTGTCGGGGGCTTTTTCAGACCTGTGCGCCTTGTTCGGGTGATGGGTCGAACCGCATACGGGGCAGGGAACGCCCTCTTCCAGTTCTTCCGCCAGCAGACCCGCCTGTTCGGAAATGTAAAGGTTGAAAAGGCGGATATGCTCGGAGTCGGCATTGTTACTTTCTTCTTTTTTGTAATTAAATTCTGCCAGCGCCGACTGCACTTCCGCACCTAGTTTTTGTACTTCCGAAAGGTCTTTTCCTATAGCTGTTACTTCTTCAAGTTCTTTCGTTCGGTTCTCTATCTCGTTCTTTGTATTTGCAAGCTGTGCGCCGATATTTCCCAGACTATCGATAAACTGCTTCAGCACCTCGCGGCGTTCGTTGTCGCTCTTGATGCTGCTGCCCAGTTTGTCGAGGTCGTTTTTCAGCTTTGCCGCGTTTCTTTGCAGTGTCACTGAATCTGCCAGCAGTCTTTCAGCTTCGTCATAGAGCGGCAGCTGTTTTTTCTCAGCGGCTGTCCTGCCGATAAGTTCTGTCAGTTCGGGCTTGCGTTTACGGAGTTCTTCCGCATTTGATGCCGTCGCTGTCAGTTCCGGCGAAAGTTTTTCAAGCCCTTTCTGCACATCTGTCAGTTTGTCGAAGAGTTCACCCAGTTTTCTGCCGTTTTCAAGTTCAAGGGCGGCAGACTTGTGTGCCTTTTCGGCGGCGGCATGGGCTTGTGATGCTTCCTTGCTTCTCTCTTCCTCAAAGTCACGCGCCCTTACACAGCAGTCCTCGATGTATTTTTCAGCCGCTTTCACGCTGTCTGCACTTTCAGCCGCCGAGCGTATCATATCATATTCGGGGTCATCATCGCTAAGTTCGACACCTTTCAGCAGTTGCAGCATATGGTCGCAGGAACGGTCATAGCTGTCCTTTGCTTCGTTGGTGTTCACCCTCAGCTTTTCCTGTAACTGCGCATATTTTCCTGTCTGGAAGATAGCACCCAGTATCTTTGTCCTGTCTTCGGTAGATGCGTTCAGCAGTTCTGCGAAACTGCCCTGCGCTATCATGGCAACATTGTGGTATTGCTCATAATTAAGCCCCAGTATCTCCTTTATCGCCTTGTTGACCTTTTCTTCACCCGATGCAACAGGTGTCAGCTGACCTTCAGCGAACAGTTCGTTTACAGTTGCGAGGTCTGTCACACCGCTTCCTTTCTTTTTCAGAGTCTTCTGCTTAGGTTCGCGGTGTACTTTGTAGGTCTTTCCTCCATAACGAAATTCGAGTTCCACATATGTTTTAACATCATCGCCCACATATTCGCTCCTGAACATGTCGTTCGTCCTGCTGAAACCGCTGGCTCTGCCAAACAGACCGTAGCATACGCCGTCAAATATCGTTGTCTTGCCTGCACCTGTGTCGCCTGTTACGAGGTAAAGCCCCTGTCCGCCCAGCTTGGTGAAATCTATGGTGGTCTTTTCAGCATAAGGACCAAATGCCTGCATGGTAAGTGTCAGCGGCTTCATTCTTCATTCCCCCATATCTCTTCAATAAGGCTTCTGACATATTCGCTCTGTGCGTCGTCCATCTCTCTGCCCATCTGCTGGGTGAACAGTGATGAGAACAGTTCCAGCGGCGATTTTGTTTCGGTGCTCACTTCACCTGTTATGACTGTTTCTGTCCTTGTGCGGATATTGTCGTAATTCAGCGAAACGATATTTTTGTAGACAGTCCTCAGCTTGTTAAGCACATAAGGTATCTCGTCTTCGTCAGTCAGTGTGATGCTGTAGAATGCGTCAAGGTCGAGATCCTTGTAGAATTCCTGTGACATCAGCGCATCATACCTGCCTTTGAGTGGAATCATATCTCTCAGCGGTGTCAGCGGAACAGTGGATATCTCCACCTCGCCCTTGCCCTTTAATTCGACTATCGTCACCGATTTTTTGTGTGCTATCTCAGATACCGAGTATTTCAGCGGAGTGCCGCTGTAGCGCGCATTCTTACCAACATTCTGCGGACTGTGCAGATGCCCCAGCGCCACATAGTCAAAGCCTTCAAACACCGATGCGTCGATGTTGTCAAGCGTTCCCACCGCCGCATATTCCGAGTCACAGGTAGATGACCCTGTAATGAACTGGTGGCAGACCATCACGCATCGCCTGTCAAGATCTATCCCGCTCTCCATGATGACAGTGCGCATCATATCGGTGTAGCTTTCGATCTCGGCATCGGGGTGGTAAGCCCTTACCGTCGAGGGCTTTACAAACGGCATCAGACATATGTCCAGTTCGCCGTATCCATCACTGACAGTGACTATATCAGGCTTGCCGTTATATTCGGCACAGATGTGTATATCTGCTTTTTTCAGCATCTCGCTGGCGTAATCCACACGTTCGGGGCTGTCGTGGTTGCCGCTTATTATGTAGACCGAAAGGTCGGTCTTGCTGAGTTTTGTAAGAAAATCGTTGAACAGCCTCACAGCTTCCGCTGAGGGCATACTCTTGTCGTAAACATCGCCCGCTATCAGTATCCCGTCACAGCACTCTTTCAGCGCTATGTCAATGATCTGTGCGAGTATATGCTGCTGATCTTCAAAAAGCGAGAAATTATCAAGCCTTTTGCCGAGATGCAGGTCAGCGATATGTGCAAGTTTCATGTATCTGCTCCTTTCGGTAATAAGCGGTCACTTCTTTTTGTAGACGATCATATCCTTCAGATCAACTTTGTTGTAGCCCCACTTGAAGCCGATATAGGTCGATATCGGAAAAAGTGCCAGATAGGGGACTATCAGCGCGAAGACTCCAAGCCTGAAGTCCTTGATATCAGGCGAATGCGCGAAGATATCCAGCAGCGGGAAAAGACAAGCGTTAGCTAACTTGTAAATTGCCAGAAAATCAAATCCGCCGCTGAGTTTTGATATCATTAGCAAGGCAGCGGTCACCGCAAATGGCATCATAGCTATCAGCCCCAGCTGCCAGCCGAATTGACTGCCCACATCGTCATCATGCAGCTTGTCTGCCGAAGCTGCTGAACTGCCCTGTTTCAGCCCATAGTCAGCCAGAATGCAGACCACGCACATCAGTCCCGTGAAGCCGAACATCAGGTTTGCGAACAGCCCCATCGCTTTTGCCACTGCCCAGAAAAAAAGCATGACAAAAATGCCGAAAAACTCAGCCTGTAACCCTTTCAGAAGCGCGTAGATGCGGGCGCTCTTCTTATCGTATTTCATTTTTTACACTCCTTGCAAGTTCGTGATAGGTATATTATAACACATATTTTTTCACAATACAATAGATTTTGAAAGCCATAATTTTACTGTACGATAGAATGTACTTAAACGCTAAAAACTGGAAATGGTATGCGGGAATATCCCGCAGAGATCGGCGCAAACTAAATCTATAATTATAGAAAGGAGTACAGCCATGAACGAACTCAAAGAACTACCTCCTCCTGTTGACCCCATAGACGGCACAAAGGTCTATAAGCCTCTTGATAAGCGCTTTTCTGTCGGTGAAGAACTTGGTGCAGTCAGCTTCGATGACCTCCGAAACCATGATGCAAGTGCTGAATAGCGCAGACTGCCTCCGCCGATGCGGGGGCAGTTTTTACACCTTGCAAAGGTCGCATTAATGTGTTATAATATTACCGAAAGGACTGATATTATGGGCAGGATAAAAAAAGCCGCACTGGTCACAGGCGGTTCGGGCGGTATAGGCAGTGCTGTATGCCGCAGACTGGCAGAGGCGGGATATCTTACCGCAATAGGCTATTCTTCGGGAAAAAAGCAGGCGGAGGTTCTGGCGGAAGAACTCACCGCACAAGGTCTGACAGCTTCTGCGGTGCATATCGACATAACCGCTCCCGACAGCATAATGCGCTGTCTTGAAGAAACAGAACGAAAATTCGGACAGCTGGAATTGCTGGTCAACAACGCGGGAACGGCAGATATAGGGCTTTTCACCGACCTTACAGATGATAGACTGTGCGAACTTATGAATATCAACCTGCTGGGTCATATGCGTCTGACAAAGGCAGTACTTCCGCAAATGCTTGCGCGGCATGAGGGCAGTGTCATAAATATATCTTCGGTATGGGGCGAAGTAGGCGCTTCCTGTGAGGTGGCATATTCAGCGGCAAAAGCCGGAATGATCGGCTTTACACGGGCGCTGGCAAAAGAATGCGCACCGAGCGGGGTGAGGGTCAATTGTGTCAGCTGTGGGCTTATCGATACCAAGATGAATGCCGAACTTTCTGCCGAAGACTTGCAGGCAGTGGTTGACGAGATACCCCTCAGCCGCATTGGTACACCCGATGATGTCGCGGCGGCAGTAAAATTTTTGGCAGACGATGCTTCTGCCTACATAACGGGGCAGGTAATTCGCGTTGATGGTGCGTGGCTCTAAAGTCTTATCTTCACAGGCTTGCCGACAGTCAGGCTATCAGGCGTGACGATGCTGTCATAGCACATCAGCCGAACACCGCACCGCTGTGCCTCCTTCATGACCTCACCGAACTCGCGGTGGGTTTCGTAATTCGGAGAAAAGTACGAAATATCGGACATCTGAACGAGTACGAACAGTGCCGCTGCATTGCCGTTCCTGCGGCATTCTGAAAGTTCCCGCAGATGTTTCACCCCGCGCTCCGTTGGCGCATCAGGGAATAGTGCTATTCCGTCACGTTCAAGGGTACACCCCTTGACTTCGATGTATATTCGTTTGTCCGTTTTATCGGACTTCAGCATAATATCGAACCGTGAACCGCCGTAAGTCTGTTCACGTAATAGCTTCAATTCAGCACCAAATGGCTTCTCACGTTCGAGCCATTCGGCAACAGCTTTGTTAGGCGCCTGGCTGTCAATGTTGATAAGTCGGTCGCCTTTTTTGACAGCTATCAGGTCGTAAGCAGTCTTGCGGGCAGGATCACTGCATTTATCCACCCAGACTTCTGCACCTGCAACAAGAAGTTCCTTGCATCTGCCGGTATTTTTTACATGGCAGACTTGTTGCTGTCCGTTTATCAGTACATTTGCGATAAATCTGTTTGGGCGTGAGATGAATTCGCCGCGTATAATGTTTTGATATGTCATTTCTATCACCGTTAAAAGTATAACATATCTGTTCATAATTTTCAATTGTTATAGTATATTTAAAGAAAGATTTGTGAATAATATTCTATTAAATATATTGACGTGAGTTTAAAATTGTGATATAATTAGTTATAACAATTTTCGGCAGGAGATGATGCTACTTGCTTGAAAGGATAAAAAAATACGCTCTGTATGGTGATACCGACCGTGAGAGTTACAATTTGATAAAAGAAAAAATCGAAGATTACAACCGTTTGATGGCTTTCGTATTTGCATCTGTGGCGACTGTGCTGATCTTTATAATGTTCCTGCTATCGTTCAGCCAGACGGGGTTCACATCATCACAGCCTGTTTACATTTTTGGCATGATCTTTTCGTTGGTGCAGGTGGCAGTGTCGCTGATATCGCGGCGCATTCGGGTTCTGACATATGTGTCGGTGTACATGGCGATATCGGTCTTTCTGATTTACGGCATCGCCATAGCTACTTATACTCGTCCCGAAGAACAGACAGTTACATTCATGGTCATGCTTATATTCGTGCCGCTGATCTTTGTTGACAGACCGATCCGCATGGCATTCTGGCTGATTATTTACATAGTTGCTTTTATTTTGATCGCCAAGCGTACAAAAATAGACCCTGTTTTGTCGGTGGATGTGACTGATGCCATCATTTTCGGACTGCTTTCCATAGTGTCGGAAACGGTGGTCTACCGCGCAAAAATACGCGGATATGTGCTTGAAAATAAGCTGCATGTCATGAGCGAAACAGATCAGCTGACGGGGCTGAATAACCGAAATTGCTATGAATGGCGGCTCAGAAAATACCCGATGTTGTACAAGCGTTCCATAAGTTGTATTTACATCGATGTGAACGGTCTGCACGAACTGAATAACACAAAAGGTCACAAGGCTGGTGACGACATGCTGCGTTTCGTGGCTGATGCGGTAAAAAAACAGTTCGGTAAAACGGACACTTATCGTATCGGCGGTGACGAGTATGTGGCGTTCGCGATGGATATTTCTCATGAAGATGCGAGTTTTAAGATCAAGAATATGTGCAGTGAGATATCGGGTAAGGGGTATCATGCAGCTGTCGGATTTGATGTTCATGAGGGCAAAAATGTGGACATGAATTCACTCATCGTCACAGCAGAGTCGAAAATGTATAATGATAAATTAGAGTATTACAAGACCCATGACAGGCGTGCAAGAGTCTGATATATAAGAATATTGTCTGCAAAAGTTGTCTTTTGCAGACATTTTTTTGGTCGTAAACATGTATTTTGTCTGAAATTGTAAATTGTTGATTTAAAAAAGAAGTTTGAACATATAGCGTGGTTTTTCAGCATTTATGTGTAATAAATTGGTCAAATATGCTATTGACGAGATGTCCTGAAATGTGTTACAATTTACTGAGATATTAATGCGAAAGGAAAAGTAAAATGAAAAAATTGATTGCTGTTATATGTGCTGTTGCACTCTGCTGCGGCGGACTTGCCGGCTGCGGCGATAAGAAGTCTGAAAAAGCGGACTCAACTGCTGAAAAGATCACTTCTTCTGCTGCTGATGAGAGTGTCACAAATGCTGAAAGTGAAACGACCGAAACCGAAGAACTGACAATGGCTCAGGCTTACACAAAGTCGATAGAAAACGCTAATTTCAGGTCTTTGATGGTCACATCGTCCGATTTTACGGACGATACTACAACAATGGTCGAGGTCAGCGGAGATGAATATCATATGAGTGTCGGTGACGGTGAGAATCAGACGGAACTGTATGTTATTGGTGGTGTGATGTATATGCTCAGCCACGCCGAAAAGAGTTATATTAAAGATGAAACTCCTGATGAAATGTACTTAAATATGGACACTTCTAACTATACAATGGGTGTTGATGACAGCTATATATTTATTGACAGCGTTATTGCAGAGGGTGACCTGATCTGTGAAACCTACCATGCTCCCGATCTTATCTCCGGTGAGATGCCATCCGGTGACGAAGACGGTGAAGTGACAGTTTATAAGTACTACTTTGAGAAGGACGGCAAAACTCCTGTCAAGATCGAGATGTCAGCTTACGGATTAGAGCAGACAACTACTTTCAAAGAGTTTTCTTTTGATATCGACAGTATCGTTATCCCTGATCTCAGCGATTGGACTGACGACACTGAAAATTCCGGTTTTGGTTTAGATACTGATGTTGAATCGGAAGAGCTTGATGAGTCTGAATTTGATGCCAATATTGATGTAGAACAGGCAGACGCGGCTGAAACTGAGTGATTAAATTAATAAGCCTTACCTATGCGGTAAGGCTTATTTTTATGTAGATCTATCCGTTTTGTACATAATGATTGTAGAGAATATCATTCGACAAGGATTTCTGTCAATCAATAAATTTCTTCAACTTGATGGCAGAAAAATTGTACTCGTTATAATCGTTTTTTGAAAGGTCATATCTGGCTTTTCTGACCAATTCAACGTACCCTTGATCGAACATCATCTCACTGTCAGACCAGTCATGAGAATTTTTGAATTTGTCGTTTATGATCTGACTATATTTGGGTTCCAGTATAACAGCCGCAGAGTCAGCCGAGAGTTCAGACATTTTTCTTATATCATAATATGAAAGATGTTCTGTGCAATTTTCCATATTGTAGCGTGCGATCATCGCATCAGGTCGGGAGAAGCAGAGTATACCGAAGAAAATTGTAAATACAACTGCTGCCGAACGCATAAAAGGAAAGCCTGATCTGAACTGTCTTATTATAACAAAAATGAACATTATTGCAGTCAGCAGCATGAACCATGTGGTGTAAACTCGAAGCTGTGTCAGTCCGAAATTTTGGATATATAAAAACATCTTGCTTACGGCTGTTGCAGTTATAAGCAGCGTGAAAATCGATATTACAACGCTGTATATCTTGAGTGCAGCGGGCTTTTCATCACCCGATCTTTTTGAGCAAAAGTTCATAAACAAGATCACAAGTGCGTTTATCACTTCGATCGCAAATAGTTCAAAAAAGCCTTTTCGCGCATATTCGGAATAGCTGAAATTTTCAGGCAGCCTGCCCATAAAAGCGGACAGAAAATAATTTGTCTGCGAGATGAAGAACATCACATAAAGCACGCATATGGGCGTTACAGCGGAGTAAACAGCCATATTTGCCGCGATTTTCAACTTTGATGTAGACTGCTTGCAGCGCTCTTCATCAAGTGGTTTTGTAATTTCGGGATGTGTGTGTGAATAAATAAGTCCGAACAAATAACCTGAAACGGGGATCGATACAGCAAACTGAGGTATGAATGTAAATACGTTTTCCATCATGATTGTTGCAGCCAAAGAATTCAGCATTTTTTCGACACCTTCATCAGCCGAGATCAGCAGCGCAGCCACAATGACGGTCAGCGGAAGTGCCAGAACAAGTCCACAGATGATGGCTTTAATATCTGTCCCTCTTTTTGTACTTTTGACTGCGCTATTGACTGCCGAATATTCTTTTCCAAAATGTGATAGTGGATTACTAATGCTGCTTTTGAGCATCTCAAAGAGCGCAAATCTGCCGAACATAGGAGTTTTTGATGTCACCGAATAGATAAGATACGCTATACCGAGATGCAGGAATACAGAGTCAAGCTGCTTTACAAAATCGTTGGCAGTGATAGAGAACACTAAAGAAAAGCTGTACATTAAAACAGACCATAATTTATGTGAGGTCAAAAATTCGTACTCGATTTTCTTTAAATATGTTAGCGAAACAGTCAGCGCAGCCAGATAAAATGCAGTGGTAAAGAAGCCTTTCGAGTTCCAGAGAACAAAATGTACGAACAAAAATGAAAGCACTGCTATAACAATTGACAATACTTTTTCTCTGCCCGTGAAAGTTGGCTTAGGTTTTGTTTGATATTGCGGGATAGTATTGCCATATGGAGGTAAAAAACTCTGTTGCTGCTGATATGGCATCGCATTTACGAAGTTTTCGTTATTTTCGTTCATGTTGATCTGCTCCTTTCAAAGTTGACGGAGAATTGTCTAATATTTTGTACTTATCTATGTATGACATTAATTCTTCCCACCCTTTTTTATCCGAAGAATCGGGCACTCTGCTCAAAAATCCTGTTTCAATGACCCTTCTCGCAATGACTTTATCGTCATCATAAATTCTAGCTTTTTTTAGATCTGCTTTTGTATGATCCAGAATTATAACACCTTCTCTGATCTCTTCATTGCTGTAAACTATATATTCAGTATTGTCATTGTAGGTTGTCCATACAAAAAATTCATCGTCGTTTATCTTTTCTGAATAATAGTCACAGGGCAGAGAACTTTCATCGTTATTCTTTATTGCATAAATGGTGTTGATACCTTTTTCGTCCTCTAAAGTCATCGACCCCTTGCAAAGAAAGTGTTCTGCCACGCTTATTTCTGCCTTAACTATTTCCCCGTTTGACGATGTGAAACTCCCTTTATACAGCGTTTCCTCGCTGTCAAAAATTGTTGCCGACACAAACAGGATATATGGGAAGAATATCAGAAAAAGTCCTAAAGCGAGAATTATTATAATAATTATGATAAATAATTTTATATTTGATCTAACATCATTTTTGCTGTCCATATTTTTGTCCTTTTTTAATATCTTTTACACATGTTCAAGAATATCTCCCGGCTGACATTCCAACACCTCGCAGATCTTATCGAGGGTGGAAAATCGTACAGCTTTGGCTTTGCCGGTCTTTAGTATAGACAAATTTGCCGCTGTGATACCGACTTTTTCTGCCAGTTCATTTGAAGATATCTTCCGCTTTGCCATCATTACATCGAGGTTAACGATTATTGCCATAAGAACGCCCCCTTATATCGTGAAGTCGTTCTCTGACTTCAATTCTACTGCCTTCTCAAAAACGTTCTTCAGCACACGCATAACAAGCCCCAGAAACATTGCAAAAAAGGCGGCAAACATGAACTCGAATCTCCACAGACTGAATATGATGAAAGTTATTCCCGCGAATACTATGCACCATGAAATAATTCTCAGGCATCGTGAATTCTGTGCGGTAAAGACCTCATTTTTCGCAATATTTGATAGTAGCTTGTGCAGGTGATAGACCGCAATAATTGCAAATATGTCGCAAATATAGATCATCGCCGTGACTGCTGCTACAAGACCTCCCCTGATAAGTCCTTTTCCGACCGATATTATACCGAACCATTCAGCGATTATGTGCGCTGTGAACAGTATGACTATAAGCAGGAAAAATAACCCTATCACCAGAAATCGCGATAATTTCAACGATTTCATCTCCGACCAGCCTGTTAACTCATTAACCATTTTTTGTTCCTCCTGATAAAATATTGTCGACAATAAGACTTCGGCATCACCCTCAGCCTGAATGTATTATAACACATGTTTTTTCGTTTGTCAATAGTAAAATATCGAAAAACGATAAAAAATATTTGATATTCGAAAAAATGATATTGTTTTTCATTCTATAGATATATTAATATTTGTTGTTTGAAAGCGAATAACAACGTTTCATATATTTATATTACGTTCAACCTAAATCTTTGTTTGTTTGATTGAATTGACTTCACAGCACAATTTATACATATTACAGAATATTATTTCATGCAAAATAAATAAAAATACTACCCGAAATTCTATATAACTAATACAGACAAAAAGCGAAAAATAAGTTATAATTCTTGTATACGGATTATAAAGACCTTATATAAGGAGGATATTATTATGGCAAAAAACAGATATCTCGGTGATTATCCCGTTATCGGCATTCGTCCTACTATTGACGGCAGACGCGGTGCTCTGGGCGTTCGTGAATCGCTTGAAGAACAGACTATGAATATGGCAAAGTCCGCAGCTAAGCTGTTTGAGGAAAATTTGCGCTATTCCAACGGCGAACCTGTCAAGGTCGTTATCGCTGATACGACCATCGGTCGCGTCGCTGAGGCTGCTGCCTGCGAGGCAAAATTTAAAAAATGCGGCGTTGATATAACCCTGACAGTCACCCCATGCTGGTGCTATGGCGCTGAAACTATGGATATGGATAGAAATACCATTAAAGCAGTCTGGGGATTTAATGGCACTGAGCGTCCCGGCGCGGTATATCTGGCATCTGTTCTGGCAACTCATGCACAGAAAGGTCTGCCTGCTTTCGGAATATATGGACGAAACGTATGTGAAGCTGATGATACTGAGATACCCGAAGATGTAAAGGAAAAGCTGCTTCGCTTCGGCAGAGCTGCTGTTGCAGCTGCGACTATGCGAGGTAAGAGCTATTTGCAGATAGGCTCTATCTGCATGGGTATAGGCGGTTCCATAATTGATCCCGCTTTTATTGAAGACTATCTCGGCATGCGTGTCGAATCGGTCGATGAGGTCGAAATAATCCGCCGAATGACCGAAGAGATATATGACAAGGACGAATATGAAAAGGCTCTTTCATGGACAAAAGCGAACTGTATGGAGGGTTTCGACAAGAATCCCGACTTCCTGCAAAAGTCCCCCGAAGAAAAGGAGAAGGATTGGGAATTCGTTGTCAAGATGATGTGCATCATCAAAGACCTGATGAACGGCAATGACAAGCTGCCGAAGGGTCGTGAAGAGGAAATGGTCGGTCATAACGCGATAGCTGCGGGCTTTCAGGGGCAGCGTCAGTGGACGGATTTCTATCCGAACTGCGACTTTCCTGAGGCTCTTCTCAACACAACTTTCGACTGGAACGGCGCTCGTGAGCCGTATGTTCTTGCGACTGAGAACGATGTGCTCAACGGTCTGGGCATGCTGTTCATGAAGCTGCTGACAAATCGCGCACAGATATTCGCAGATGTACGTACATATTGGTCGCCTGAAGCACTTAAAAAGGCTGCAAACTATGAACTGACAGGTCATGCAAAGGATGCGGGCGGATTTATCCACCTTATAAATTCCGGTGCTGCCTGCCTTGATGCCTGCGGACTTGCAACCGATGAGAACGGCAATGCTGTCATGAAAGAGTGGTTCAATGTCACAGAAGAAGATCAGAAGAAGATCCTTGCGGCGACCACATGGAACTACGCAGACTGCGGCTATTTCCGTGGCGGCGGTTTCTCTTCAAGGTATGTCACCGATGCCGAGATGCCCGTTACAATGATAAGATTGAATCTTGTTAAAGGACTTGGACCCATGCTTCAGATCGCTGAGGGATGGACTGTCAAGCTGCCTGAAGAGGTCAACGATATCCTCTGGAAACGCACAGACTACACATGGCCCTGCACATGGTTCACCCCCCGCGTGACTGACGCTGCACCATTTAAATCTGCCTATGATGTTATGAATAACTGGGGTGCTAATCACGGCGCTATAAGTTATGGACATATCGGTGCTGACATTATTACGCTTGCATCTATTCTGCGCATACCTGTTGCGATGCACAACGTTCCCGAAGAGAAGATATTCCGACCTGCTTCATGGAATGCTTTCGGTATGGACAAGGAGGGTGCAGACTACAGGGCATGCGCTAACTACGGTCCTATGTATCGCGGAATGAGGTAATATATAACTTTTTTGAAAGCCCACAGCTGTCCGTTTAACGGGATCTTTTTCTTTGCTGACTGACTGTGTGCATATCTTAAAATGTGAGGTGCTATATGGACAAAAAAGTTCTTGCGATCGACTTCGGTGCATCTAGCGGAAGGGCTGTCATCGGACGCTTTGACGGTGAACGGATCACGCTGGAGGAGATACATCGCTTCTCCAACGATCCCGTGAATTTGGGCGGTACATTGTACTGGGACTTTCTGCGGCTATTCCATGAGGTCAAGCAAAGCCTTTTAAAGTCGAAACAGTACGGTCAAGTGGACAGCTTAGGTGTAGACACATGGGGCGTTGATTTCGGGCTGATCGACAAGAACGGTCGGCTGATCGAAAATCCCGTCCACTACCGCGACATCCGTACCAAAGGCATGATGGAAGATGCCTTTGCTCTGATCCCGAAAGACAGCTTTTACGCAGCAACAGGTAACCAGTTTATGGATATCAACACGGCTTTTCAACTGATGTCTGTACAAAAAAACAGACCAGAACTTCTTGAGCAGGCGGACAAACTGTTGATGATGCCAGATCTTTTCAACTTCTTTCTGACAGGCGAAAAGGTCACTGAGCAGTCCATTGCCTCGACCACCCAGCTTTACGATCAGTTGGGCAGATGTTGGGCTTACCGCGTGGCAGAACGACTCGGCATTCGTGAGAGCCTGTTCACCAATATTGTTCCTGCGGGTACAAAAATCGGTACACTTAGTCATGACATAAAAAAGGAACTCGATGTTCATGATATGGATGTAATAGCAGTCTGCGGACATGACACGCAGTCTGCGATGGCGGCTGTTCCTGCGCCGAATGGTGATTTTGCATTCCTTAGCTGCGGTACATGGAGCTTGCTGGGTACTGAACTTGATGAACCATTGACAGACGAAAATGCCCGAATAAACGGGCTTACAAATGAGGTCGGTTTTGGCGGTAAGATATCTTTCCTGAAAAACATTATTGGTCTTTGGCTTTTGCAGGAGAGCCGCCGACAGTGGTCGCGTGAGGGCAGGGAAGTCACTTTTGTTGATATGGAGAAAATGGCTGCCGAAGCTGAACCATTCCGCAGCTATATCGACCCTGATGATCCCCGTTTTGTATCTGCGGGTAATATTCCCGAAAGGGTTCGGGACTTCTGTGCTGACAGCGGTCAGCTTGTGCCTGAAACTGATGGTCAGCTGCTTCGCTGCATTTACCAGAGCCTTGCTATGAAATATCGTCAGGCGGTGGAGGGTCTTGAAAGCTGCACAGGCAGGCGTTTCAACGCCATTTACATGATAGGCGGCGGCATCCGCGATAAACTGCTTTGCAAACTGACTGCAAATGCCTGCAAACGCCGTGTTATCGCGGGTCCTGTTGAGGCTACTGCTCTGGGGAATATCGCAGTACAGCTTATAGCGAGCGGTGATATTGCAGATATTTCGCAGGCTCGTCAAATAATTACTGCGTCTGAAAATGTCGAGGTCTACGAGCCTGACAGCCCCATGCAGTGGGAGAAAGCATATGAAGATTTTAAACTGATAATAGGAGGCAAATGATGCTTAAAAACATACCGCCCATACTCTCGCCTGAGTTGCTCAAAACACTCTGCGAGATGGGGCATTCTGACAGGATAGTTATTGCAGACGGAAATTTTCCCGCCGAGAGTATGGGCAAAAACTGTAAGGTGATTCGCGCTGATGGTCATGGTGTGCCTGAACTTCTCGACGCTATCTTAACTTTGCTGCCGCTTGATACCTACGTAGATAAGCCTGTTTCGCTAATGCAGGTGATGGCTGGCGACGATGCCGAAACACCCATCTGGGAGGAATACAAGCGAATCGTCACCAAGCACGACCCGCGCGGCGCGTCAGCTATTGGTGAGATAGAGCGCTTTGCTTTCTATGAGGAGGCAAAGACCGCTTACGCCATCATCGCAACGGGTGAAAAGGCAGTATATGCCAATGTGATGCTCCAGAAAGGTGTAGTCTGATATAAATATATGAAAGCGGGATAACAATGAGTAATAAGATAAAGAATGACGATGTTTCACTGGGAAGATTTATCAGCCTTGTTCTTCGCCATCAGCCTCAGACCATCGGTCTGACTCTTGACGAACATGGCTGGGCTGACACGAAAGCCCTTATCAAAGGCGTTTGCGCCACAGGCAGAAAGCTGGATATCGAAACGCTTGAGAGGATAGTTCAAGAAAACAACAAACAGCGATATTCTTTCAATGCTGACAAGTCGAAGATACGTGCAAATCAAGGTCACAGCATAGCGGTCGATGTTGAGATGAATATTGCCGAACCGCCATCAGTGCTTTATCATGGTACTGCCGCTGACTGCCTTGATTCTATCCGTGAGAAAGGCATTCTGAAAATGAGCCGCAACTATGTTCACCTGTCCAAAGATGTGGACACTGCTGTCAAGGTAGGCTCTCGTCACGGAAAGCCTGTAATTCTCGTTATCGACACCGCAAAAATGTCAGCTGACGGTTTCGTGTTCCGCATATCGGAAAATGGTGTATGGCAGAGCGAAGATATTCCGTGGAAATATGTCACTGAAATTAAATATCCGTAATATTGGACATCTATTTTGAAAGGAACTTATGATATGTACGAGGATATAAAGGATAAAATTGTGGAAGTTTGTCACAAAATGTGGCAGAAAGGCTGGGTGGCTGCCAATGATGGAAATGTCACCGTGAAAGTAGGCGATAACCGATTCCTCGCCACCAGAACAGGTATCTCAAAAGCCGAGATAACCCGCGATCACATCGGTCTTATCGATAAGGATTTCAACATAATCGAGAAACCTACCGATGACTGGCGTCCGTCATCTGAGGTCAAAATGCACATCAAGTGCTATAATGACCGCCCTGATGTCGGTGCTGTCGTGCATGCGCATCCGCCTGTATCTACGGGCTTTGCCTGCGCTCATATCCCGCTGGACGACTACTGCATGATAGAAACTGTCATCGCAGTCGGTTCAGTCCCGCTGACCCCATACGGTACGCCCTCTACCTTTGAAGTGCCTGAAGCTATCGAACCTTATTTGCAGGAACATGATGTTATGCTTCTGACAAATCACGGCGCACTGACAGTCGGCGCAGAACTGACGACCGCTTACTACCGCATGGAAACGCTAGAATTACAGGCGCAGATATCGCTTGTAGCCAGACTTCTGGGCGGTGTCAAAGACATCGACCGTGAGAACATCGATCGTTTGATCGGCATGCGCCCTCAGTATGGTGTTACAGGCAAGCATCCCGGCTATAAAAAGTATTCGGGTGATGATAAATAAGCAAAACTGTTCAATATAATAGACTGTTTCCCGCCTCTCGACGCAGCTGCAACGAGAGGCGGTATATTTATATGGAATGTGTTTGTTTCGGCTAATTAAATTTTATTTTATAATTTATTGATATTTTGTGACTGGCATCTTTTCACGACAAAAGACCGCCCGCTCGCGACTTTTTTTTCGCAGAATTTCTAGTTTGTGATCTAATTAACATACTCAAAAAACTATGCAAAAGAAAGGGATAACTAAATGGCAGACACAAAATTAATTGATATGCGTGAAACGGGGCAAAATAAAATGAGTCCAAAAAAAACAGTCAATATTGCTTGTTATCGGCATGATGGCGGTTTTTCTTGTGATGACAGTCATTATGTCGCTGGTGAAAGATCATCTGACTATTGCAGATGAAACTCTTAAGGCTGATATCGCCCACCTTTTGGCAGAGATCGCGACCGCCCTGACCTCAGTCTTTGCCGTCATAATTGCCCGAAAAACGTCGGGCTGTGAACTGAAATCGGCTTTCAAGTTCAAGGGATTTGACTGGTCTGTGCCGATCATGCTGACTTTATTTGTCTGGTCAGCCTGCGAAACGACCACAGCCATTGACGGCGCGATACTCAGCAGATCCATGTCTGTGCGTCCCGGTTCCGAAAACAGTATAACAGTCATTTCGGTGATATGTTCCTGCCTGCTTGCACCTTTTTTTGAAGAACTGATATTCCGTTTCAGCTTTATGGGTGTGATGAAAAAGAATTTCGGCAAACGCATGACAATATATTTACCTGTAGTCATATTTTCATCTATCCACTTATACAATATTCAGGGTTTTTTTGATGTGCTTGTCGGTGCGCTTGTGGCGGCTACTATCTACTATTATACCGAAAATATCATCTATGTCATCATCGAACATGTCGCGCACAACAGCCTGTGTCTTTTCGACTTTAACAAAGTTGACCTCTTCGGTTCGTCGGTCTACAGTCGGCGCAACGGCTTTGTGATAATGAATACCGGTTATATGATCATCAACATGATTTTGCTTGCGGGCTGTCTTGTGTGGTTCTTCAAATATTTCAAACCTAAATACAGCATGAAAGCATAACATGTGCTTCTATAGATCCAACTATTTAATTCACAAAATCCGATCGCCAAAACTCGGATCTATTGGTTTTGTGACAGGATCTTGTCTGAATTTTAAGGTGGATTGCTATAATTTCCTCTAAGCCGCCGCTGTAAAAGCGGTGGCTGTTTTGCTTTTATCCGGACATGACCCAGCGTATTTTTGCATGATATGATGAGTATAGTCTAAAAAATTACCCTCGCAAAACTGCATCGTCAGTAAGTTTTGCGAAGGTATTTGATATTATTATGTTTTGTGGTTATCCTGCTGACACACCACAAAAACAGCGGCTATACAGAACTTAAGGTTCTTGGCGTATATTTTTAGTTGGTGTGCTAAAGGGATAGCCATATTATGTTTTCTTATGTTCTTTCATGCGGCAGACTTGTTTTGGCTGAAACGTCTGTACACCGCAAAGCAGAGGATTATCTGCAAAACAGTTGAGCATGGTGTAGCAAGTCCGATGTGGAACAGCGAACCTCCTCCCACGCGCTGCATTATCAGCGCAACGGGTATCCTCACCATAAATGCACCGCAGATGCCTTGTATCATAACGAAAGTTGTGCGCTGTATGCCATTGTAGTAGCCGATGAAGCAGAACAGGAAGCAGGTCAGCAGGCAGTCGATGGCGTATGCTTTCAGATAGTCCCATGCGTTGGCGACTGCTTCGCTGTCATTCGAGAAAATGCCTGCCAGCAGGTCGCCGCGAAAGAATGTCAGCAGGAACATGATAACGCCAAATACGAATGATACCGCGATTCCCGTTTTCAGCGCCTTTGAAGCCCTGTCATATTTCAATGCCATTAAGCCAACATTCAAAATATATTTCGCATTCGTTCACAAAATATCTATTGACAAATCTCCGGAAATCTGCGGTTTCATTGCCCACAGGGCAATGAAACCCTTTGAAATAGGTA
>Ga0129310_1000556_pt1 | contig 43716 bp, 33 predicted proteins | sample Go1ome_2_FD_94433 | JGI IMG/M metagenome (GOLD analysis project Ga0129310, IMG submission 94433) | Western lowland gorrila individual fecal microbial communities from Wisconsin, USA - Go1022A metagenome | ecosystem: Host-associated > Mammals > Digestive system > Large intestine > Fecal | place... | reverse complement strand
TCGCAAATATATTGTCCCTGCACTTATTGACCGATTCACAAGATGATGTGTTTTTCAAACACTGATTATAAAGTAATCAACTTATAAATTTGAGCTTTTAACTCAATCAATAATGTGGGCTTAACCCCACGCGGCGCTTGACCCGCCTGTCCGATGGGCTTAACTTCCGTAGTCTGTTCTGCGGGAGTGGTCATTACATACATTTGCATGAAAACGATAAATGTCTCTTCACACTATTTCTATCATACATGAAAAACACGGGAACTGTCAAGTAAAAAATATTTTACCGCAAGGGGGCTGACCAGAGTCAGCCATTTTCCCATCTGGTTCTTTCCATTTCAACTCACAGCCCCGCAAGGGGGCTGACACCCGCTCACTTACAACGGCACCGAGCAGCAGCCATTTCAACTCACAGCCCCGCAAGGGGGCTGACACCGCAACGGAAAAAAGGCTGCGCGATGCAAGGCAATTTCAACTCACAACCCCGCAAGGGGGCTGACATCTAACATGATGCGTTACCTCCCATAAAAAGAGTATTTCAACTCACAGCCCCGCAAGGGGGCTGACAGTAATGAATCAGGTGAGAAGGAAAAGTATGAATATTTCAACTCACAGCCCCGCAAGGGGGCTGACGTTGCCGTTCCCGTGGAGCCGCCCGTAGAAATGCCATTTCAACTCACAGCCCCGCAAGGGGGCTGACGATCGTTCCGGAAAATCCGTTCTTAATCTCATCGTTATTTCAACTCACAGCCCCGCAAGGGGGCTGACTTTCCATCTTGGGTACCTGACCGTTTTTGAGACATTTCAACTCACAGCCCCGCAAGGGGGCTGACCAAACCTGTACAAGTGAATGTATTTTGCGCGCACTATTTCAACTCACAGCCCCGCAAGGGGGCTGACGATGCTGCGTCGAAGAGGAAGTTGCGCAGCTGTACAATTTCAACTCACAGCCCCGCAAGGGGGCTGACGGGACACTTTCCTTGCAGAGTGTAAGCGTATCGGAATTTCAACTCACAGCCCCGCAAGGGGGCTGACGAGAGCCGGGATGCCTCGTTAAGTACAGCGACAAAGAATTTCAACTCACAGCCCCACAAGGGGGCTGACGGATATGTCATCGATACTGGAAATTGGGAGAATGTATTTCAACTCACAGCCCCGCAAGGGGGCTGACAACCTTATGCGCGGCCTGCGCGATCCTGTCCATATTTCAACTCACAGCCCCGCAAGGGGGCTGACCCCTTACAAGTATGATTCCCCGAACTCCTTTATATTTCAACTCACAGCCCCGCAAGGGGGCTGACGATCCCATGTACGCCTCGATTGTGCGCTTTTTCATTTCAACTCACAGCCCCGCAAGGGGGCTGACCCCACCATCGAACGGAAGGAAAACTTACATCCTTGATTTCAACTCACAGCCCCGCAAGGGGGCTGACCGCGGCCGCAGCCGCTGGCGTGTGGATATTAGTAATTTCAACTCACAGCCCCGCAAGGGGGCTGACGACCAGGGCAACCTTCAGAACCCGCAGCCGCAACATTTCAACTCACAGCCCCGCAAGGGGGCTGACCCATAAGCGTGTGATCCATGTCGCGGGATCGCCATTTCAACTCACAGCCCCGCAAGGGGGCTGACAAACATGGTCCACATTACGAAGAATATGGTCTTATTTCAACTCACAGCCCCGCAAGGGGGCTGACCATGCCGGGGCGGAAAGGAGGAGCAATGACAATATTTCAACTCACAGCCCCGCAAGGGGGCTGACCTTTCTGAGGTTCAGGATTACCTGGGAGAGAACATTTCAACTCACAGCCCCGCAAGGGGGCTGACCGCGACAACCGGCTGTGGGGATGCAGCAGTAAATTTCAACTCACAGCCCCGCAAGGGGGCTGACAATGTCGTCCCATATCGTCTTTGTCTGAGATTTTATTTCAACTCACAGCCCCGCAAGGGGGCTGACAATCCATACATTCTACATTCCTCAAAGTATTCACATTTCAACTCACAGCCCCGCAAGGGGGCTGACAGCAATTTTAGCCAAAAATATTGTCTGACTAAAATTGTTTTTTGTACTCATTTAACATATTTCTGCTGGGTTTCCCTCGCACTTTCAGGATTTCCATGGCCTTTGGGCTAATATTTCCCTGTTTTTTCGGTGCGAATGTCCCGAGGTTTTTCTGTATACATACTTCTCGCACTATAATAGCAGCGTTTCCGTAACATCAAATCCCGGCTTAGCGCCAATATGTTCTACCTTATTTTTGTATTTTTCACCTATATAATAGAATCTCAGACTGTCTACGTCTTTGTCGATGAGATTTTCAAGTATGTTTTTCACCTGTCTGCATTTTGCTGCATCCATCTGACATTCAAATACAGAATTCTGTACTCTCTGCCCATAGTTGGTGCATTCCTTCGCTACCTGACGCAAACGTTTTCTTCCTGCTGCCGTCTGTGTATTCACATCATAAGTAATCAAGACCAGCATTTATTCACCTACTTCCAGAAAAACGGCGGATATTCATCCAGATCGCCTCTTAAATATCTCGCCAGCAGCATGCTCTGAACATAGGGAGCCATTCCCCATTCGATTTTTTCGTCCAGAAACGGATGTTTTATAGTTTCCTGTTTTTTAGCCTGCCAGGCAGATAAAAATACTTTTCTTCCTTCCTCTGTCATAATGACTGCTTCGTTTTCTTTTTTGATAAAATATTTTTCCTTCATGATCTTTTTGTTGATCAATGTTAAAACAAATCGGTCAACCATGACACTGCGAAATTCTTCCATAAGATCCAGTGCCAGAGACATACGGCCGGGTCTGTCTGTATGAAAAAATCCTACATACGGATCCAGACCAACCGCTTCTAATGCCGCTCCGCACATGCCGGCAAGCAGCGAATATCCAAAAGACAACATTGCATTAACATAATCCAGAGGAGGTCTCTTATTTCTTCCGTGGAAATAAAACACATCCTTTTGCTGCAGGATCAGATCATCGAAGACAGAAAAATATACAGAAGCCGCTTCTCCCTCCAGACCTAATAGCTCATCCGCATGTTCACAAACTCTTATTTTTCCCATACTCTGTGCCAGAAACATTGACTTATTTTTTATGTTTTCCGTATCCAGACGTATGGAGTGATCCCGCACAGCCCGTTCCAGGATCCATCTTGAATTATGTACTTTTCCGAGGATAAAATTTCTTGCAATATGTACGCTCTCATCTTTATTATCACTGATTCGGTATTGCTGTTTTCTCAATGTTACATTTCCCTTGACTTCACCCGTAACTCTGGCAAGAAATCTTCCGTTCCCGGACATAAAAGAAAGGCTTATATTTCTCTGTGCACATGCTCCCATAAGTGCCGGACTGGCCCCGGTATATCCAAATGTAACGATTGCCTGCAGATTATGCAGAGGAATTCTTCCAATTTCCTTTTGGTCTTCCAGAACGACCACATTTTCACCATCCAGTGACAGATATCTGTTGCCGGTGGTTACATACAATGTATTTAACAATCTTTTCATTCTTGTTCCTCATCTGCAATGATCCTATCAATATATCCGGAAACAGATTTCTTCTTGTTCAGAACCGGAAGGCAGATATCCTTCAGAGAACAGGCATTGCATCGGGTGCCTGTTTTTACCTTTGGCGTGTAACGCTGCTCATAGTATTTATGCATCTCCTCAAATATCCTCCGAACCTTATCTCTGATTTCATCTGTAAATTCCACCTTCATGCGATGCCTTATCTCACCGTAAAAAATATATCCATAGGATATCGTGCAACATAACATTTCCTCCAGACACATTGCCTGTGCCGCCAGCTGAAGAATATCCGGATCATCTGTTTTAGGCTTTCCTCTTTTGTATTCTACCGGAATCGCCTGATAAGATCCCTCCTTGCCTGCCAAATGGATCCCATCATTGACCTTATGAAATTCCACCACATCACACTCGCCGCTCACTCCCATTTCCCGGGAGTGAATCGGCAATGCGCGCACAACCAAAAGATCACCTCGTTTTTCTTTCATCCCTGCATCGTGTGCTTTTTCGTGAAGGATTTTCCCTTCTACTGTTCTGACGTTTTCCTGCCACTGCATCTCTATATATGCCAGTGCCCACTGTCTTCTGCAGAACTCAAAGTGCTGGATTCCAGATAGCTGGAGGAAATCCTCCTCCTGAAACAAAGCTAAAATACCTCCGGTTCTTTACATCCGTCTACATGCCATGTGATCTCATAATCTGAAAACTCTTTCGGACGCTCCTTTTTGGCCTTAATGTCAAAGCCTCTCTGAATCCTGCCGCTGGAGATTTCCGGTGTCTTAGCATCATGCTGCCACCAGTACATCCTGCAGACCTCCACACTTCCTTCCGGTCTCGCAGAAGAAGCGTCGTTTTCAAATAAGGTTTTCAATGCCTCCTTCAGCACTTCTGCGTCCTCCTGACTGAATCCCGTCTTTTCCGCAAGCTGAACATTGACGCTTCCCATCACTTTATATACTGCAAAACCCACTCTGTGTTTTGTACCCATAGTATCGGAAGCCTTACTCTCTTTTCCGGATTCACTGTTCACGCTCTTTGTGATCTGCATGCTGATAATGTCGATTGGGGAAAGGCTGATTGCCTGATGAATGGAAACAGGGCCCCTTACTCCAAAGGACACAGGAATCCCTTTAAATGCAAACACCTGTCCAAAAGCTCTTACGTCCAGCCATTCCTTGCAGGCGATTGCTGCACAGACATCACGATTGGCTTTCTTTGGGTCAGCGATCTGGGCCTTCAGCTCCGCACATCCATCGGCACGGTCCTTCAAGCTGCTGTAGGAATCGTCCGCCCGGTCATCGGACTGCACAAATATTTTCTGCCCGAGATCCTGGAATCGATTTCTTATTTTCCTTTTGATGCAGACATCTGATATTTCACCATAGCCATCCATGCTAATCCTCGGACGGTTTCCGTTTAACGGATCACCATTGGGATTGGCATTGTCAACACTCACAAATAACGTAAAATCGATTTTTCCCTTTAACTCGCTCATCATTATTCCTCCTCTTTTTCATTAAACTTTGTCTTTTTGGATGTCAGCTCATAGGCCTGATGATGAAAGCCTAACAAATATAATCCATCCAGCTTGCTGTTATCACCAAAGCTGTCCACGTCGAATAAGCCATTGATCTCATGCAGCAGGTTTTCATAAAAACGTCGCTCCGGAAATTCCAGTTTATTCACATAGGGCTGGATATTTTCCTCGATCATTTTCCATGTTTCAAAGGGTCTCTGCGAAAAAGTGCTCATATATCTCTTTGCATTCGTCACTCTCGCCTTATCCTTCTCATCATACGTGCGGTATTCGATCCTGTCCGCAACTGCCAGCAAGCGTCCGTATAAATAACTTCTGTTCGTTTCTTCCTTATCTAATGCCACAGTCCATTCCTCCTGTTCATTTTCTTTTTTCCATTTTTTTACCAGCGAACAGGCCAAAGTCAAAACCCGTTCCCAGTTATTTCGATCCTTATAGGCCAGCGGCGTTGAGGCCTTCTGTACCGCGCGGTTCACATAATCGTAAGGAATCCTGTGTCCGCTCCAGATACAAGGAAGCAGTCTTTTCGCAACCTCCGCATACATTCTTTTTCCGTTTGCGTCCACGATCGTAAGTGTTCCTTTACTTTCGATACCAAATAAAATATCTGCGATATCCTTAACTCCGACCATACCGTAAAACTGTACTCTTTTTTTGTCTTTCCATTTCGTGTGGATCCAGCCACAGCTTTCATGCCACTTTTTTATATTCTCCAGATATTTTGCAGAATCCAGAGTTACCTCCTCCACCATCGACAATCTTCCCGGAGTTGCTGCATCAAAGCTGAGCAGGATCATCGATGACGTATTCTCGATTTTCTGCCCATATCCCCTGATCGCCTTATAGAATTTTTCTGCGGTGATCGCATTCCCATCGGATACTGCACTCTCATCATTTTCCTCGTCATCCCAGTCATCCTGTTCTTCGTCATACTCAGATGCGATATCTTCCGTATCCGCATTCCATCTCGGCATGCTTGATCGATTGGATTCCCATGTTACGATGACCAGCGTATCGAAAAAGGTTCCCTGCTTACGGATAATCCACTTCAGGGCATTATGTATCTTCTGGGATGTTTCATTTCCTACTGCAAAGGCTTCCTCTTTACTGACAAAGCGTCCCCGATAAGTAAAATTTTGGCTGTCATTTGCAGAGATCAGCTTTGCGCCATCCCCTTCATTGCGGATCTTTCTTGAGTGGAGATATGAAATAGCCTCTGTATTTCCGGTAAGATAACAAAGTCCCTGTTCTTTTTCCCTTGAACGAACATAGCTTATATAACGCTCCTGCAAGCTTCTGTCTTTCCAGCACTCATCCGGGCACGTTTCAAACACGCCTGAGCTTTCCGGCCGGATAATAAAACGCACAAATGCCTTTGCCTGCTCGATCCCCTGAAGCTTTTCCTTATCATCGATCTTTCCCTGTTCATTCAGCTTGATGATCTTCTGATCCGAAAGATCCCGGATCAGGCTGTTCTTTTTCAGGTACTGATAAACGGCCAAAACCTTCTCATGGCTGAATTCTGATTCCGCCCATTCCTTCAGCTGGGAAATATATAATTGGTAACAGACCCCGTCATCCTTATAATACTTCGTGTAATCTCCCGCAAGATACCTCAGATTATCGCACAAAGGATGGGGCTCCTTTCCCGCTGTACGGCTTCCGGATTTTTCTGTGACCGGTATCACAGTCAGCTTGTCCTCCGGACTTACAAGCTTTGCCTCCTTAAAGTTTCCATTCCGGTCGATGGTTACCTCGATCTGTGCGGTTACTGTCGTATGGAACGGTGGCAGAAGAACATAAGGCATATCTCCCCGATATTCAATGATCCCTACTTTATCACTGTTTATTTCATACAGATCGATCAGTTCATTTACCCAGCTCACTCCTCCACCTCCTCACCGGTAAATTCTTCTAGTCCGGTAAAATTGCCTTTTCCGAAGACCTTGCGCTGCATTTCCCTAATGTGTCTTTTCTGGGTACACTCCTCGGGTCTTAAAAATTCAATGATCCCGCCTTTCTTCATTACCGGTTTCCAGAAGCGTACCGTCATCTTTCCTTTATCTTCGTCTAAGACCGCTTCCTCTGCGTAGGTGATCCCATGATACATGAAACCATAGTCCACTTCTCCGGTCATGGTATCATAATAGCTCTCTCCCTCACCAAATACACACGGCTCCTCGAAAGCCTGACACTCCCTTGTTCCAAGGAAAATATCCCTGCGCCCGCCTCGATTTACCATTCGCTTCGCCATATTGTGGTACTTGTTCTCATTTCTGTCCTCCGCCAGCTCCGGATGATTATAATTCATCTCGAAATGTGCCCGCACCTGATATCGTACATCTTTTAAGTAGGTATAATATGCAAGCTCATTTCCGCCATTATATGCGATCGGACGGATCCCTTTTGTTTCTGTCTGGATCGGATTCATTATTCTGACGGCATCGATGATCCATAAGATCGTTGGCTTCCAGAAAATGCTTTCCACGATCCCCCGCAGCGCCTCATACGTTGGGATATGATAACTGGTTTTCTCTCCGCCGACACGAAGTACAGGATCTGAAAAAAGCGCATATGGACCATATACTTCAAATTCGATTGTATTTCTGTATTTTTTCACCGCTCTCACCTCCTTTAAATTTCACAAAATCCCATTTCAGGCTCATCCACAACACCCACTTTCTTGTCATAATATCCATCACATAATACCAGAATCCCTTCCTCATTTTCATATATGGCATTCCCCAGCTTATTTTTCCTGTTTTCTGAGATGCCAACGGTATATCTCTGTAATTTTCTCAATATCTTTTTCTTTTCTGCTTCCGTCTGTGTTTGAGACAGCTCCTCAAGCAGCCGTTTCGGTTCATTTCCATAGGGAACTACGACACTGATTTTGTGGGTATCGGTGATAACCTCAAATTCACGTCCGGCTGTTAAAAATGCCTGTGGAAGCTTTGTATGGATCTTTCTTTCATATTTCCGATAATATTGGTTTTGTCCTGTCTGATTTTTCCCAAGCAGATCGGTCAAGGTCATCGTCACTCCGCTCACCTCGACCGGATATTTCGTTTCCAGCTCTCGTAATTGTGAGTAATAAGCAGAATAATAGAATTTTATGGCTGCCTCCGAATCGAGGGCGCCCTCACCAAGATCAAAACTATGTAAGACCTTCTGCAGAGCTGCCTGTGCATCTCTGATTTCCCGCAAGTGCTCCAGATGCTCCGCATCATCAGACATTTGAACAATATAGACCACTCCCATTTTTCCAAGCTCCTTATGACGATTGCATCTTCCGGCAGCCTGGATCACGTTATCTAATCCTGCCTTTGACCGGATCACACAGCCAAAGGAAAAATTAACGCCCGCTTCCACCACCTGTGTGCTGACACAAATGATCTTTTTTTCTCTTTTTTTCAATGCACGCTTTATTTCCTTCAGCGTATCCAGCTTGTGCTGCGGACACATATTATTGCTGAGATGAAAGATCTCATATTCATCCGAACAGCTCTCCTCCAGCCTTCGGAATACCTGAAATGCACATGCGGTAGTATTTACGATCGCTAAGGTGCTCCGGTATTCTTCGGTCTTCTCAAGTATAAACTCCTTCAGATCTTCGGTTTTCATTCCTCCCGGGTAACGTTCTGTTTCATCGATGATCTCTGCCCGTTTAAAAACCTCTGCATATTTTTCAGTTTCCCTTGACATTTCCCTGCATTCACATATATTATTCTCCTTAAGAGGCACCAGCGTCGGCTGTGTCGCAGAACATAATACAACCGTTGAACCGGCAAACTGCGTAAGGAAATTTACTGCCAGATTAAAAAGCTCCGTACATTTTACCGGAAATGCCTGCACCTCATCAAATATGATAATACTATTGCATAAATTATGCATTCTGCGAATGCAGGACTTGCGATCGGAAAACAACGTATTCAGGATCTGTACTGCTGTTGTTACGATGATCGGTGTGTCCCATGTTTCCGTGAGATCGCGATATCGTTCTTCCTCACCATCCTCGCAGATCACGTTGCAATGATGCTCCAAAACAACCGAGGGCATTCCTACCGCACTTCTTATTTCTTCCGCATTCTGCTCCAGTATGGATGTATAGGGCGCTATATAAATAATCCTCTGCTTCTTCTGTTTTTCGGCATGATATAGAGCAAAACGAAGACTGCTCAAGGTTTTTCCGGCAGCAGTCGGTACGGTCAAACGATATCGTTTTTCCTCTGATTCTGCAGCCGCTCGGCAGGAATCCGATATCTCCTGCCGAACATCATTGAGCTGATTTCCCTGATCCGGATTTTTCCGAACTTCATTTTCCATATACTGCTCAAAATTGCAGATACATTCCTTCCATATTCTCTGCGTTTCTTCCTGCGAAAATCTTTTCTCAATAGGGATATCCTGAAAAAAACAGCCCGTATCTGTCCAATCCCCATCGATCAGCAGCGATAATGCGACCCTCAGATACATTCCCAGATAAAAATATCTGCTCCCATATTTTTTTCCTTTGGAATCACAATTCTTAACAAAATCCCCTATCTTTTGAAGCATGATCCGGTATGACTGATCTGCCTGCTCTCCGATCTTCTCTAACAGTTCTCTATCATAAAGCTTAAAAAAACTTTCTTTGATACGGGAATACTCAATCTCTTTTTTCAAGCGCCGTTCCTGCAGCATCTGGCCATTTTCTAAATTAATACAATCCTCCAGCCCATGATGGAAGTAGATCAACGTGCTAATAAATTCCGAAACCGGGTTTCCCCTTAATAGCTCTAACGCAATCCTTCCTCCGGCGGTGGAATGATCCAATCCATACTGATGAGCCTCGTCCCCTCGCGCAAGGATATTTTTAAAATCCGCCTGATTTTCCGTACCGAGCTTTCCCGCATCGTGAAGAAATCCTGCCAGCTCTACAATACTTTTCAGCTCCGGAAGCTCACATATCCGAGAGGAAAAGCAAGCCACATTCCCCGAATGCTCCTGCATGGACTGGCATCTTTGGGATTTATGATCCACATGTGCCAGCTTTTGATAAGCCGGATTTTGATCCTGCAACTGCTCCCGCAACTGATTCTGCTGCTGATTCTGCTGTTCAGAAAGCTTGATCTTCGCACTTTTCATTTTGCCTCTCTCCGTTTATCTGCCTCTTATTTACTGTAATTTCATCATAGTCCCTTTGTCTTAAAAAGTCAATGTATTATATAAATTTATAATAATATAAATTTGTTATGGAATGGAGATGACAAATTTAAAAAAGCAATCGAATCATTTCAATTCAATTGCCTTTTTATAAATATATAACAATATTTTTCAACTCACAGGCTTTCGCCTGACTCGCAGCAATGACAGCGAAAACGGTGTTGTCCTGTTTCCGATGCCGATTAATGCTTTTTTATTATAGCGTTCACCGAAACGCTTGACAAGCTTAATTTTAGCGGATTTCTTCCTGCGAAAAATAAGTAAATAGAAATAAGTAAATAAAATAGAAATCCGGAAGGATTCCCAAAGCCTGCGGATCCATTCCGGATTATTCTATACTTAGTGCAAGAGCATCTCTCCGCGAAGATGCGCAGTGATTCTGATAGAAGCATGTCAGCTTCGCTGACCAGAATCACGCGCCAAGTCTCACGGAGGTTCGGCTTGAAACTCGCTTTACTGCTTGCTTCTTCCGTCCCAGACACCGTTTTTATCTACATAGTATCCGTCCGGTGTTCTTTGTCCGGCGTACATAATCCCTCTCTTTCCATCGGAAATCGGGTTAAAATAGTACCATGCTCCATCGAGAAGCACCCAGCCGGTTTGCATGCCGTGTTCCGGATCCATATAGAACCAGCCGCCGTAATCCTCATCTCTTAACCAGCCTGTCTTGGCATAACCCGTTTCATCAAAGGCCCACCATGTTCCGTTGATATGCTCCCAGCGATGCGAAACACCACCGGAATCACGCACGCTTCCCTTAGGATAGGTATTATCTGCAAAGCGTAACCACCAGCCATGCTCATCCAGCATCCAATGGCTCTTTCCGTCATTGACAAAGCTGTTTGTTTCTCCTGTGATAATTCCTGCCGCACTGTCGATCGTTCCTTTGACCGAATCCTGGCTGACTACACCGTTTCCGGAGGTTTTATCCTGTCCGGAGGACGGGTTTTGGCGGCTCGGTCTTTCCGGCTCATCCGAATCATCGGAATCATCTGTTCTGTTCGATTCGTTCGGTTTGCCTGATCCTCCCGGCTTGCCTGTTTCACCTGGTTTTTCCGTTTCGCCCGGCTTTTCCGTTTCATCCGGCTTATCTTCCGTTGCTGTCACTTCTGCCATACCGGTCATTGCTGCGATCTCATAACGAGCGGATGCCCATTCATTCGGTGTAAATACCACCTCGTAGCTATGGGTGCCCGCCTGTGCCGTCTGGGCCGGATCCTTCCATGCAAAGCTTCCGTATTCGGTGCTTCCTCCTGATAAGGCAGAGTCACTCAGAGGACTTCCCGCCTTCACCGACGCTGCCGTCGGCCAGGTGATCTGCGGTGCAGCCACCTTTCCGATCGCGAAGGTATGCGCAGCCGGAGCAGGCGTGTTGTATTTGGCCGCCCACTCATCATAAATGTCAAAATCAAACTCAGCTGTCATCCGGTGCGTTCCTACGGATGCGACTCCAGGCTTTGTCAGGTTGAGAACCGCAGTTCCAGCTTCCCCTACAGGGATCGCATCCGGAACCTGATTTCCATTATCATAGAAGCGGATCTTACCCTGCAGTTTGTCACCATACGCTCCCTGAATACCTGCAATGATATCAAAATCATCCTCGTAAGTTCCGAGAATCCCTTCCGGCTGCTGCGCTCCGGTACTCCGGTTCACAGCCGTTAAGGCAAGGGTGAGTGTTCCTTTTTCAATGGTTATCCTTCCCTTTTCCGGTATGCTTGTGCCAAGATAATTTGTTCCGTCTGCCATGGTGATGCTTACATCGGCGGCACCGGTACCTTTGATGGTCACCTGTCCCTGTGCGTCCACGGTGAGAACCTTTTCATCAGAGCTTGTATAGTTCAGAACTCCATCTCCCACTTTCTTCACACCTGTCAGTGGAAAGCTGTCGTCTCCATAGGTTTTTTCTCCAATCCATGCTTCCGTATCGATGAAAACCGAACCCTGTCTCCGATGGATCGTTCCGGTCTGAGCTGGATATGTGATAAGGTAATTCTGCAGATTCACTGCACTCTCCCCAGTCTCAACCTTTGCCTCTGAGGAATCAATGGTTACCGTCTTACCGGTTCCGGCATTGGCATCTTCAAATCTGCCTTTCAGACCGCTGATGGTATAGCTCTGACCCGAGCTCTGATCCGGAGTTTCTATCTCCACCGTCGCCTCTAATGCGATATTGGTACTTCCGTCATAGTCTTTTTCAATAGGTGTCTTAAGAACTGCCTTCAACTCTTTCGGTGATATCTCCGGAATCGCACTTTGGGTCAAAGTTTCTCCATACTTCCCTTCTGATGTTTCAGTCGGGATAAATTCTGCCTTATATGCGATGCCTCCCTTTACCTCCGGATAAATGGATGATGCGGGCGTTCCATTCTGATCATTACTGAACCTCCATGTTCCTAAAATCTGTGATCCACTATAATTAACGACCTGAAATCCCGCTGCCAACTGTACCGGAATCTTATCCAGCGTCTGTCCATAGGTTCCCTTCGCTTCAAAGGATACATCTCCGGCGGGACCTTTAATTGTTAATTTATCCTGCGTTGTCACCGGTAAGCGATCAGCCGGCTTCGATGCAAAACTGTTGTCTGTTGCTTTCACACGAAGGGTTATATAATAGGTATGACCTGGCTGCCGATTCTTAAACCAAGCCCCTGACTGCCACTGAAGCTCGCCATCCACGGATTCTGAAATTCCGTACTCACAACCGGAAACGGCCGTCCCAACCTTAATAAGGTAGCTGTCTTTCGTTACATTTGTTATCTGTATCGGATCCGGTTTTTTCGGTCTTACCGGAAGCTTTATCTCGGTTGCTTCGCCTGCTGCTTCGGAACCTGCGGCCGCCTTTCGCACATACAGAGTAATCTCGGTCGCACTCTCCGGCTGTTTATCCAGAATTCCCGTCAGAGACACCTCGCCGCCTGCCGGAATCTTTGTCCAAGTTACAACCCTCGTAGATTGCGCATATTCGAGATCATACAAAGCCATATTTTTCAGGACTTCCCTTTGATAATCAATATAGGTCTCTTTACGCTCCAATACATTCTCATCCTTACCTGCCTCAACCTTTCCAGTAAATTCCACACCGCCAAAGGTGGCTTTCACTGCCCCCGAAGCCGGAAGGTACATATAGAGCTTTCCGCTGGAATCTGTCCGGACATCCTTAAAACCGTAGGAGCTTTCTTCAATACCTGCTTTTTCAACCAGTGTATTATTCTCATAGATACCGGTCAGATCCGCTGTGGTGTAATAAACCGGGTTACCCTTCGCATCTTTTGGCTTATTCTGTTGCCCCTTTCCATCTACCTGTTCCCAACCATAAATGATCGGTCGCGGTATATATTTATTCGCCCTTATCAAACAGATCGTTCCGCCCGTAATCGTCACATCAGTTTGTGGCAGTGTAGAATTCTCATCCCCCTTTCCAATATGAGCAACTTTCCTATAGTCTGGGTCTTTATTATCCAAGCATATTGTGCCGCCGTCAATCAGCACCTTCGATGAACTGTATTCACCACTTCCGATGCAGGCTCCCCATTTAGAATAGGCTGTAATCATTCCGCCATTAATCTCAATCTCAGCAGTTATCGCTGGGTTTCCAGGGGCATATCCATAACCGCTTCCAATTCCGGCACCACTCCATGAGCTTGCATTCACCGTTCCGCCTTCTATCACGATTTTACCGGTTCTTTCCTGGCGATTAGCACTTCCTGTTCCGATTCCGGCACCATCACTACTTTTTGCAGTTACATCTCCTCCGCTAATCTGTATTTCTGTTACACTTTTTCCTTCCGAAGCACCGATAGCCGCTCCGTCAGAAGCGGAAGTTGCAATTACAGTTCCCCCCTTGATGTGAATGGTTCCTGCATCCAGCTTTCCATTTCCTCCAATTGCTGCACCATCCCAGTATTGGTCTGCTACATTGTTGAGTACCTCTATGGAGCCCTGCTGTCCCGGCTCACTGTCAATCGTAAGCTTCGCACCTTTTGCCACGCTGATGCCGGCAGGTGAAGAAGAATTCTCTGATTTATTAATCGAAATCTTGTTTTTCCCTTCCAGATAGGTGATCACCTGGGACGCCCCGTTTATCTGAATCGGTGCGATAGCCTTTTCCGGTGTAATCGTAAGATTCTTTAATACGAGCTTTAGTTCCCTGGAAGCTGGGATATCCACGGAGAGATGATACTTCTCTACATTATTCCCAGATGAAGTGATCCGATAGCATTTATCATAGGACTGGTCTATTAACCTTGCTGTAACCACCTGGCCGGAACCATCTGTTTTAGAATATAATATTGTCAGCTTACCATCTTCCCCGGAAAAAGATATATTTCCAAGGGAAAGATCCAGCTCTCCCTCCAGTGCCTCTGCCGCATTTAATACGATGATATCCGTTCCGGCAGCCGCTGCCTTTACCGTTTCGTTGTCCAGAGTAAAGCTTCCATCGGAGCTTCCTAATTCTGTGATGCCTGTATTTATCACAAACTGATAATTTCCGGCCGGAAGATATGCCAGAGCAGATGCATGATTGCCTGCTTCTGCATCGATTGTCAGCTTCCCGTCAAAGGCAAACTGGCCTTCGTCCTGCTTTAATTCCACCGGAGCTTCTGAAGCAGCTCCAGCCAGCCGTCTGGCTGTCAGGGATACATTCTCTGCCGCCTGCACCTTGGATGAATAGAAGTGGAACCGGACAGGATACAAGGGTTCTCCGATGGTAAGGGAAAGATTCTTTTCCTCCTTTGACTCCATCGAGAGGGATCCTGTTACTGTAAAGCTATTCGTATTTTCTCCTTCCCCTCCTTCTTCCTTTACCTGAACCGATACTGGAACCACTCCGGACAGAGGCGTATACCAGCTGACTTTATCGGTCTTTATCTGATAACCGGAAGCTTTTTTAGATGAATAGGTTACTACATCCGGTGCAGTGCCGCCTTCGCTTGCTTCTTCCCCCAGTTGAACCGTCAGTGTATAATTCTTATCATTCTTCAAACGGCCATCATGGATGGTCAGATCCATTGTCTTCTGGTAAGCGGCTTTTCCCAGCGTGACGGAGATGGCTTCATCCTTCCCTTTGTTTAGAACAACCCTTCCCTTCATCGTCTTACCTTCCCCGCCACCGGAAGGCTTCAGTTCTACAACCATCTGCATATTTCCAGAATGGCCTATCCACTGGATTATATCCGGTATCGTTCCCCTGAATCCGGAGACGGTCATTTCTGCCTTTGTCTGATAAACCGGAGAGTCTTTTCCTGTATCATTTTCCCGATACAGGGATATGTCAGCCTGATAGGTTCCATCTGGTAGCTGGTTATCATATGCGGTGATCCGGAATGTTTTCTTTCCGTAGGTACAGTCTCCCCGGGGCTCAATTTTGCTTCCAACCGGCAGCTCTAACTGCACCTCCTCGGAAATAGTGATACTGCCGCCTTCCATTCCATTTCCATTAAGACTCCTTAACACTCCATAACCAATATTTCCACCCGTTACCTTCACAGATCCACTTAATATCCGGATATCGCCACAGGATAATATTAAACCATTCACTCCATTCCATCCGCTGCCGATGGCAGCTCCCATGTATCCCTTCGTACTATCCTTATAAGAAAATACGGTTATATCGGGAGTTTCGCCTTTCGTCCCGCCGATCACGATCGTGTCTACCCTTCCACCCATTCCGCCTCCGATTCCGGCTCCTGTCTGCTTTCCTCCTTCTGCGGTTATCGTTCCACCCAGTATTTTAATGGTTCCGCCGATTCCATAGCGACCGGTTCCGATTCCGGCTCCTCCATCATAATCCTGCGTTTGGGGAACCTGATAAGCTCCACCTTCAGCTGTAATGCTTCCGCCCTTGATTATAATCGTTCCTGTCCTACAGTACTTATCTGCACCTTTGTCACTTGCTGTTCCTTTTCCTCCGATACCGGCGGCCCCATAGGCACCTCCCACTGCCCTCAGGCTTCCGGTACTATTCTCCGTAATAACCAGTTTTGCATCTTTTTCCACCTCAATTCCGGCTCCTTCATCCAGTCCCACAAGTTTATTGGTTCCTTCTAAGGTCAGATTCAGCTGGGCATTGCCTTTCAAGTAAATACCGGCCAGATCCCATCCACTGGCTCCACCAGATTTGATCGTTACATCTTTAATCGTCAGATCGACCGTAACATTATCAATTATGATACCGCCCTTGATGCCTGTATAAGTCGACTCCGGCCGGGTGCTCGGGCAATAGGAGCCGGTAATGGTTTTTCCATTAAACTGATCTTTGTTAGTGCTATTAATGAGCAGATGCTTATTATTCAGGTTATATTCCACGCCTGCCAGAGTCATCAGCTGCATCTCTCCTACGAGAACGCAGATTTCCGGAAGCTCTGTCTCCTCTCCCAGTGAATATTCCTCCGGCAAAACCGGTGTATAGACATAGGCACTGCCGTTGTAGTCCTGGTTTGCCTCATAATAGCCATTCCAAGTCTTATCGGAGGTTTCGATAGGCTCTCCGTCCTCGTTAAATTCTTCAAAATATTCCTGTGGGGAGATCCCGCCGTGAAATTCCGGATAGTCGCTTTCATTGATATCCAACTTCCAGGTCACGCCGGAGATCCTGCTGATATCCTCATCTGCTTCCGTTTCTGAACCTTCTTTTTCGATGTCAGCTTCCGCAGCTATCTGCAGTTCCCCTTCTGCTTTTGGAGTATCCTCTGAGGTTTCCTGCTTCATCCGAACCTCCAGAGTATCCGGAAGGACGATATCGCTTTCTTTGGCACCCAGAGAGAGCTTCTGCACCGCAATAGCCTCATCCAGCCCCAGAAACGCCTCTATCTCTGCTTTTGTCTCTGCTCCTGTTGCTGCGCCGTTTGGTGCTCCGTTTGCACCTGACTCGCCATGGTTATCTTTTACTTCCGCATTCGATGGAGAAGCATTCGACGGAGAAGCTTTTAATACAGATTCTTTTGATGTAGATTCTTTTTCTGCTGTTTCCGCAGTATCATCTGCCTCCGTTTCAGCCCCGATCCGCTGCAGCGAACCGGCCGCCAACGCCTGCGGCTGCCATTCACATGTGTTCCATATTAATATAGCTGACAATGCAGCTGCTAAAATTCGTTTCGATTTTTTTCTCATACCATTTTCCTCCCATTGAGACAAATTTGCTATTACTACCACCCGAAAGAGGTGGGAGTCTTCTCGACTGAGATAAACATCAGATTCCCGCAATATTTACATTTTTCGCATAATCTTCTATACTAATAGTATATCAATTACGTGTTTTTCTGAAAACCACCTCGACGCAAATGGTCAAACCTCGACCTAATTGGTTCGGAAGCATCGTGGTGAAGGGAGTGCTGCAGTTATGATGCATATTGCTATTGTGGAAGATTTCGTTTTCGATCAGAAGCATCTGATCGATTTAATACAGAAGAATTTTGAGGAACATGGAGAAATAGCTGATTTTACCTGCTATGAGAGCGGTGAAGCATTCTTAGAGGCTTTCCGCCCCGGTCTTTTCAACGCTGTATTTATGGATATCATGCTTGCAAAAAACGGTCTGAACGGGCTTGAAACAGCCGAAAAGCTTCGAGCTGTTGCCGCGCGGATCCCTCTTATCTTTGTGAGCAATGAGCGGGATTATTCCCTTGAAGGATACCGGGTACATCCGCTCGACTACCTCTTAAAGCCGGTGGATGCGGACACACTGGCCTGGTGTCTCAATGAGATCCGCACTTTTCGGGCCGAACCGGCTTATATTGAGATTCAGGCTGTCCTTGGACAGGGGCAGTCATCCTGCCAGCGGATTCTTCTGGATGATTTTTTATACGCGGAAACGCAGAATCACCGCCTGATCATCCACACGTTGCGAGGGGATGTTGCCACGCGCCTCTCCTTTTCGGATTTAATGGCGCTGCTGCCAAAGGGCGGACGTTTTTATATGAGCGGCCGCAGTCTCCTCCTCAATTTTTCGCAGGTGATCTCTGTGGAGGAGGATGGCTCTGTCCGTCTGAAAAATGGTTCCTGCCTTTTCTGCAGCCGTCGAAAGAAAAAAGAGACAAAGGAAGCATTTATGGAATACCTGTTTACCTGTATGCGGAAGGGAATGAATTCATAAAATATTTCAGACCAAAAACCTGGAGTATCAAATAGAGAAAAAACTATCCTACGGAGGAGTAACCGATGAGTAAGGCGGGCTCCAAAAAATGGTATGCCTTTATGAAATGGCTCGAAACCAGAGATGATACCCTGCTTGATATCATACGGGAATAATGCCATGCAGGGAAGCTTTGGAGCATGCTATTCTCCCCCTACTGCCCATTCTTCGAATACATCACTTTCGCACTGATCCCTCTGATCTTTCCAAGCTTCCCGGAAAGCGCGCTGATCCGGTCGGCCGGAGCGTCTACGATAACGCTGATGATGTTCACATGTTTCTTTTCATATGGAAGTCCCATTCTTCCGATAATATAGGGGCTGTAATCGTGAAGGATCTGGTTGACCTCCCCCACAGCATCTTTATTTTCTACAATGATTCCCACTACTGCGATTCTTGTTTCCTGTTCCATAACCTTCTCCTTTTGTCCTGCCGGAAATATTTCTTTTATCTTAATGTCAGAGGATTCTTTATGTCAAGTATACGCTGTGAAATTGTTCTTATAACGCATCTTTGGCGTTACTGCACACGGGTAGGAATTTCCTGTTACATAAAAATAGTCCCGGCATACAGACTCTTCTGTCCATATCGCCGGAACTGTTTTTATTTTTACATGATCTTATCGCGGTAAAGTTCTCTTACTTTCTTATTAAAAGTGACTTACCAGTCATCTCCTTCGGCTGTTCCATTCCCATAAGCTCGATCAGGGTCGGAGCAATATCTGCGAGGCAGCCGCCCTCTCTGAGGCCATAGCCCTCGCCCGCGTTTACAAGAATGAACGGAACCGGGTTTGTTGTGTGAGCGGTCCACGGCTCTCCTGTCTTGTAGTCGATCAGCTGCTCTGCGTTTCCGTGGTCAGCACAGATGAACATCACGCCATCAACCTCTTTGATTGCCTCAACTGCTTTTCCAACGCACTCGTCGACAGCCTCGATGGCCTTGACCGCTGCGTTCTCAACGCCTGTGTGGCCTACCATATCCGGATTTGCGAAGTTTACGATGATAACATCATATTTTCCGGAGCGGATCGCGTCTGTCAGCTTCTCACAAACGGCCGGTGCGCTCATCTCCGGCTGAAGGTCATATGTTGCGACCTTCGGGGACTTCACAAGGATACGGTCCTCACCCGGATTCGGTTCCTCAACGCCGCCGTTGAAGAAGAAGGTAACGTGGGCATATTTCTCTGTCTCAGCAATTCTCGCCTGAGTCTTCCCGTGGGCAGCAAGGAACTCACCGAGAGTATTCTTGATCGTCTCTTTCTTGAATGCGACAAGTTTGTTCGGGATCGTCTCATCGTAATCAACAAAGCATACATAGGTGGTCTTGATCCTCTTCGCTCTCGCAAATCCTGCAAACTCGTCATCACAGAATGCGCGGGTCATCTCTCTTGCGCGGTCCGGACGGAAGTTGAAGAAGATCACGGAATCATTGTCCTTAATGGTTCCGATCGCATTTCCATCTTTTCCTGTCACGACAGCCGGAACAACGAACTCATCTGTCTTTCCGTCATCGTAGGACGCCTGAATCAGTTCCGTCGCGGATGTTCCCTTATTACCCTCGCCTGCTGTCAGTGCCTTATACGCAAGCTCCACACGGTCCCAGCGGTTGTCACGGTCCATCGCATAATAACGTCCCATAACAGATGCCACCTTGCCGACACCGAGTTCTTTCATCTTCTCCTCTAACGCTGCGACGAAATCCTTTCCGGATGCCGGCGGAGTGTCACGGCCGTCTAAGAAGCAGTGAACGAATACCTTGTCGAGTCCGTTTCTCTTTGCGAGCTCTAAGAGTCCGTAAACATGGGTGATATGGCTGTGTACGCCGCCGTCGGATAAGAGTCCGAACAGGTGAAGCGCGGAGTTATTCTTCTTGCAGTTCTCAACAGCTGCAAGGAACTCTTCGTTGCTAAAGAAATCGCCGTCCTGGATAGACTTTGTGATTCTTGTCAGTTCCTGGTAAACAATGCGGCCTGCGCCCATGTTCAGGTGTCCGACCTCAGAGTTTCCCATCTGTCCGTCCGGAAGTCCGACAGCAAGTCCGCTGGCCTGACCCTCCACAAACGGGCACTCCTTCATTAAGCGGTCCATCACCGGCTTCTTCGCCTCATATACCGCATTTCCTTCATGTGTTTTATTCAGTCCGTAACCATCGAGGATCATTAACACTACTGGCTTTTTGCTCATGATTTTTTCTCCTTTATTGCGTGACTGCAGGATTATTTCACTTCTGAATCATTGCCTGCGTTCTTTTAATAAATGCAATCATATTTCTGCACCCTGAAGCGGAGTTTTCCCGCCCATGACTTTTATATTTATACTATCATCGCAGAAACATCTATATTTTATACCAATCACATCATTCCTGCAACCATTTCAAAGAAGAAATCGTTATAAATTTATCATTCATTATCGCTCTTTTTCACAATATTGACATCGCTCAGAAAGATGGTATTCCTTTATCATATACTGAAGCTTTCTTTTCGAGATTCCCAGATACTGGGCAGTCTGTTCCCTGTGTCCTCTGCAGACCTCCAGAGCATGCATAACTTCATCCTTTGTCAGCGACTGATTTGTATAGCTGCGGCGTACCGAGATCTGAGTAGGCGTATCCGGAAGTGCCTCTCTCTCCAGTGTCCCAGCATGGCTCTCCAATATTTCCGGCGGAATACAATTGATTTCCTTGACCGCCTTTGGTGTCATGACGACGATCCTTTCCGCGAAATTGCGGATTTCCCTGACATTTCCAGGCCAGTCATAATTCTTCAGCGTTTCCAGCACCTGCTCTGAAAGGTTTTTCTGCAAATTATACTTGATGCAGAAATGATGAAGGAAATGCAGACAAAGCGGAACGATGTCCTCTTGCCTCTCCCTCACTGGCGGGATCGTCAGCGGAATCACCTGAAGACGGTAATATAAGTCTTCCCGGAATGTCCCATCGTGAACCATTTCTGTCAGGTTCCTGTTTGTCGCTGCAATCAAGCGGAAATCAACTTTTTTTGTTTTTGTGGAACCGACCCTCTGAATCGATTTTTCTTCCAGAGTTCTGAGAATTTTTCCCTGAATACTGAGCGGCAGGGAGTTGATCTCATCCAGAAATAACGTACCTCCATCGGCCGCTTCCACCAGCCCCATTTTGCCTTCCTTGTTTGCGCCGGTAAAAGATCCTTTTTCATATCCAAACAATTCCGATTCGATCAGATTTTCCGAAAATGCCGCACAGTTTACTGTGATCATCGGCTTTTCTCTCCGATCACTTCTCTGATGGATGTAATTTGCGAGAATCTCTTTTCCGCTTCCTGACTCTCCGTAGAGGAGCACGGTGGAATCCAGGGATGCCACATTATCTGCCACTTCAAGGAGCGCGCGGAATGAACTGCTCTTAGCTACAATATCAGCGCCTTCCACCAGCTCTTTTCCGCTTCCGAAGCTGACGATCTGATTCTGGCGCAGAAGTGCCTGGTATAAGTTTTCAAAGCTCTCCACATCCTGAAGTGCCATGATCACATATTTTATTTTTCCATTTTCATCAAAAATCGGCGTTCCCGTCACAACCCGGAGCCTTCTTTTACTATCCACATGGTCCTTATTTTTATAGTACTGCAACCGGCTGACCCTGTGGTTCTTCTTCTTTACAAGGTCAAACACACAGACATCGAGAATATTCAGGAAGTCATGCACATTCATTTTCAAGAATTCCAGCATAGGAATATTCCGCCAATTTACAAGTTCCGTATTTACAAACAAATAATTGCCTTCAGCATCAAATAATGCGATGCCAATATCAAGATTATTCAAGATTTCTAAGTATGGAAAGCTGTGCGGCGTCATATCTTCTCTCATAAGTATCTCCTCCACCAAAGAGTATACCATATTGCGACTTTAGGCACAAGCTATGCACGAGTTGCATTTTTTCTCATCTTTCTTTTATACTGCCGAAAATTGCAAAAAAGGAAGGCATCCCGTTTCCAGTAATGCCTTCCTTCTGTTTCATTGAACGATACACGTTCAGGTTCAAAACAGTTCCGCAAACGCCTGTACTCTTGTCAGGAGCTGCTCATAGTTTGTGTTCAGCGGATCGATCTCGATCGCCAGACACGGATATCCGGCCTTTCTCAGGTCACGCTCAAAGTACGGCTGATCATACTCTTCCGGATCACAGAATTTCATCATGCAGCTGATCACACCATCTGCTTTCTTTTCCCGGCACATATCAATCAGCATCTGCCCTCTCGGCTTTCCTTCCTCATGGATCAGGCTGCATCCATACCGTCCCATCCACTGCTTTGCAAGGCGCTTTAATCCGCCTCCTCCATCGGACGGGGTGTCGGTACGATACTGCTGGCTTTCCTGTACCAGATCATCTGCCACAACTGCAATGTTGTTCTTTTCCAGGATATCGAGGATTTCGTCAGGCTCACAGGAAATTCCCGTGAGGACTACTTTTCTTCCAGTAAACTCATGGACCGGAAGCTTCTTCAATTCTTCATTGATCTCTTTTATGATCTGGGTGTGCTCGCCCTTTTCATAGAACCAGGCACTCTTCATGACCGCATGGCGCACCTTCGGCGTAATAATATCCAGATGATCTGCCGCAAGATCAGCAAATTCCCGCATTGCCGCGTTGTGTGCATTGTAGACCTGTATGGTTTCCTGAAGACAGCGCTCCTTCATCATCTCTCCCGTAACGGTCGCCAGGATCACAAGAACCTGCTCATACTCACTGATCAGATATTCCAGGGCTGCCGGTGACTTTCTGTTCTGCGGATACACGATCGGCGCCATCGGAATCTTTTTTACTCCGAATCTCCAGTTCTGCGTCATGCAGCGGAGCGTATCGCAGAGCGCCGGGATGATCACTGCAGACATTCCGTCATATGTACCGTTTAATCCATACTCCATGTTCGCCTGCATGACCGGACATGCAAACGGAGGCAGATAACTCTTTGCAAGCTGGATATCTGCACGTCCTCCAAAAAGTCCCATAGGGATCATTCCGGACGCATGTACCAGCTCCTCCGGTGTGTATGGCTCAAAACATCCAACAATCTTTTTTCCTTCCTTCAGATACCGGTCCATCTGAGCCCGAGGATTCCGGCATGCTTCCTGTAAAAGTTCAATATTTTTTTTCAGATCAGCCATCTGCTTCCACCCCTTTCTTCTGGCTCATAACTTCAACCAGTCCCTGGATACGTGTCTCAAACTGAGCTTCACTGAAGTTTCTGTAGTCCGCCTGGTCTCCGTCAAAGGAAGTAAACGGAACTCCCGCTAATTTTGAAAGCTGTCTCTGAACCTCCATCATCTGGCAGTCCATAACCTTACAGCTCCTGTTTACATGATAGATCGTTCCCTCGCAGCCGAAGCGTTTCAGCGCTTCTAAACGTCTGTCGAGCATCGTTGTCGCGTTGTCACCGTTTGTGGATGCAAAGCAGTAAGCTCTCGCCATTCCGTCCAGATCCTCATACTCGATGGCCCATGCCTTACCGTAACTGGAGGCAACCATGTTGATTCCATGTTTTTTCAGTGTCCTGAGGTTATGGCTCAGATACGGCCAACAGGCAATTCCGTCCCAGGATACGCGGAATTTTTCTTCCACCGGGAATGTGGAAGTTCCATTCTTAATGTGTTCCTCGATCTCATCATTCAGCTGCTGCAGGATCGCTGTCGTCGATTCTTTTCCACGGTTGCAGACCATACAGGCCATATAGTTGAACAGTTCGAATCCGCTTAAGGGGGAGGGCTTCCGATCCAGCAGGTTGTTGGCACGTTCCCACAGATAACTGTTCTTCTGACTGATCTTCATGATCTTCTGGAAACGCTCCTCATCCCATTTCTTTCCGGTAAATTTGCAAAGGTCCTCGATCAGCTGATCGATCTGGGCGCGCACATAGCGCACTCTCGTCTCTGTCACATAATCGTATGGATTATAACAGGTATCGATAAAGAAGATCGGGATGTTCATCTGCTTGGACAGATTCTCGTACCATTTCGTCAACTGGTTGCAGATATTGTTTGTCAGAAGCAGGAAATCCGGTTTTACCATTTTTCCGCCGTCCGGAAGCTCGATTTCACTCTCGCCGTTCAAAACAGCCGCATAGGCGAGATTAACTTTTGCGTATGCGCACAGATCATTGGAATACCCGAGCTCACCCTCACACTCCTGCAGGAACGGGTCAGCCTGATGTCTGGCCGCAATTCCCGCCGCATGGTTTTCCGGATAGAGAACATTTAATCCCAGTGTCTCTGCAATCTCCTGGGGGAAGATTGACGCGGACCAGCCCACTGGCTCGCCTTTTTCCTTGGCGAGTCTGGCGTTTTCAAACATGGCTGCCGTCTGTTCTCCCATCATGATCATGCTTTTTGCCTTTGGTCTCTTTGGTTTCGGGGCAGGAGCTGCAGCTGCTGCCTCGTTTACAGTCGTCTCACTCATAGTTTTTCTCCTTTTCGAATCTGCGTGTTATCTGATATCTTTTCCTTCATACATTTTCTGGATCTTATCATCAGAATATCCAAGCTCTTCCAGGATCTCCTTCGTGTCGCTTCCCACATTTCTTGACTCCCTGCATGGGATCTTCGCCGGATCGATGGATGCAAAATGTACCGGACCGTTCGTAAATACCGTCTTTGTTCCATCCTGATATTCATGGAAATATGTGTAATGGTTTGCCTGTACCTGCTCATCATACGGAACATCCTTAAAGTGATAGCAGATCTCATGCGGCAGATCATGGTCGTTTAAGATCTTGTGCCAGTATTCCACGGTCTGTTCCTTGAACACTTCATCGAGGATCTTGGTGAGGTCTGCTTTATTTGCATAATAGGCGTTCTGAGTTGAAAATCTCGGATCTTCTGCGAGTTCCGGATGACCGATGCAGCCACAGAACTCCGGGAACCGTCTGTAATCCACGATCGCCAGATAGATCCACTCGCCGTCTTTACCCTGATATGTATTGCTGCATGCATGTGCGCAGTTGTACCTGTCTCTCGGGTACTCTCTTCCGTTGAAACCATTTAAAATACCGCAGGTGAAAATATAGGTTCCCATCTGAAGAAGCGACACATCGACCTTGTCGCCGACTCCGGTCTTTGTTCTCTTAAATAATGCTGCCGCGATTCCTCCGGCAAGAGAGATCGCAACACTGTGATCTCCCACCCCGGCAACCGTCATGATCGGCGGTCCTCCTGCCGGTGCAAAGTCTCTTAAAAATCCTGTTCTTGCACAGAACGCGGTATAATCGTATCCTGGGCGGTTCTTCTCAGCACCTTCACTGCCATATCCGAGAACAGACGCGTGTACCAGTTTCGGAAACTGATCCTTCAGCTGATCATAGGTCAGCCCCATCTGTTCCAGCGCCTGGACCCTGTAGTTGGTCAGGAATACATCGGCTGTCGCAAGAAGCTTCATCATTGCCTCTTTTCCTTCCGGCGTACGCATATTGAACGCGACAAAGCGCTTATTGATGTTCTGCATATCAAAGTTGGGATTCGCATGTTCTGTATACGGGGAAAGCGAGGTTCCATACTGCTTTCTCCACGGATCTCCATTCATGGATTCTACTTTAATTACATCGGCCCCCCACTCTGCCAGGAGTCTCGCTGTCATCGGGCCGGCCAACATTGTCGATAACTCTACTACTTTAATTCCCTCTAACGGTTTCATATCTGCTATTCCTCCAGTCTCTATTTTTATTTCAGGGGCTTAACAGCCTTTAAATTCTGCCTTTCTCTTTTCCAGGAATGCCTGGGTCCCTTCTTTTCTGTCCTCGGTTCCAAAGGCAACCGTCTGGGCGATGCGCTCGAAAAGAAGACCCGTATTAATATCGGTATCCATTCCCACGTTGATCGCCATCTTTGCAAGTCTCGTCGCCACAGGTCCTTTCTTCATGATCTGTTCCGCCATGGCTTTCGCGGCTTCCATCAGTTCTTCTCTCGTGTCCCCTGTCACCTGGTTCACAAGTCCGATCAGCTTCGCCTCCTCGGCAGTGATGATCCTGCCCGTGTAGATCAGTTCTTTTGCTCTTCCGACTCCCACGAGTCTCGCAAGTCTCTGTGTGCCTCCGGCTCCTGGAATAATACTCAGACTCGTCTCCGGCTGTCCGAATTTTGATCTTCCAGTCGCGATCCGGATATCGCACGCCATCGCCAGTTCACATCCACCGCCAAGCGCATATCCGTTGATCGCACATATTACCGGTTTATAGAGGTCTTCCAATGCTTTTAATGCAATTGTCGAAGTTCCCATCAACATCTTCAGAGTCGGTCTGTCATGAATCTCCTGGATATCCGCACCGCTTGCAAGAGCCTTGTCCCCGGCTCCGCTGATAATGATGACCTGAACACTGTCATCATTCCCGGCAGCCTCAACAGCAGTCTGAATGTCTTTCCACATTTCCGGGGAAAGAGCATTTCTCACTTCCGGTCTGTTTAATGTCAGATAAAGGATCCCATCTTTTACTTCATATAAGATATTTTTAAATTCCATCGTACCGATTCTCCCTTCTTAGACTCTGTATTCGATCATCATATGCACAATTTTAGCAACCAGCATTCGTAATATTTCTTGAGCAACAATTATGCCACAGATAAAATCTGATCCTTTTTCCATGATTTGGTGCAATTTGCGTGCACTTTTTGTTTTTATTTTATCTACTTGCACTTTTTGCACTTATTTGCACTTTTATTTTTGTCTTTTCAAGCCTTTTTCAATGTTTTACATCTTGGCACGCTTATTGCTATTTAATTTAGGGCAGATTGCACACACACACTTGAGCATTTCTTCCAACCGGTCGATTTTGCTCATTACGCAAGGAGGATTCTATATGGAAACTGTTTATATTGTAGGTGCTGTCCGCACCGCAATCGGAAAATACGGCGGTTCCCTGAAAAACGTTCCGGCACACACGCTGGCAGCTGAAGTTATGAAAGAAGCTGTAAAGCGGGCCGGGATCCAGCCGGATATCATTGATGAAGTCATCCTCGGCGAAGTCCGTCAGAGCACAGAGGCATCAAATATTGCACGATCTGCTCTTCTCGAAGCCGGTTTCCCGGAGACGATTCCAGGCTTCACAGTCAACAGGCTCTGTGCCTCTTCCATGCAGGCAGTGAATTCCGGATGCCAGGAGATCTGGCTCGGTGAAGCCGACTGCATCGTTGCAGGCGGAACTGAGAATTTGAGCCGTGCTCCGATCTATCTTCGCGGCACCCGCTGGGGCGGCAACAAGAACACACTGGTTGATTCCAACATTGAAGCTGGAACGACGGCGCAGCCATATTCCGTATATGGAAGCGGGCTCAGCATGTCAAAGACAGCTGAAAATGTCGCTGAACGTTTTCACATTTCAAAGGAAGAACAGGATGCCTTCGCAGTAGAAAGCCAGCACCGGGCTGCCAAGGCGATCGCTGCCGGATATTTTAAAGAAGAGATCCTTCCGATCGAAGTAAAGGAAAAGAAATCCAGTTTTATCTTCGATACCGATGAATTTGTAAAGCCGACAACTACCATGGAAGTCCTTGCAAAGCTGAAACCAATCGTAAAACCTGACGGAACCGTAACTGCCGGAAATGCATGCGGTCTCAATGACGGTGCCGCCTGTCTCGTTCTTATGAGTGAGAAAAAGGTTAAAGAAACCGGCGTGAAGCCGCTCGCAAAGATCGTCGATGTCACAGCAGCTGCTCTTGATCCTGAGATCATGGGATACGGACCTGTCGTTTCAACAAAGAAGATCCTTGAACGGAATAACTGGAGTATTGCAGATCTCGACCTTGTTGAATTAAACGAGGCATTCGCAGCTCAGGCTGTTGCATGTATCCGTGATCTGGAACTCGATCCATTAAAAGTAAATATCAACGGCGGTGCTATTGCACTTGGACATCCGCTGGGATGCACCGGTGCCCGCCTGATCGTCACTCTGATCCATAACTTAAAGAGGACCGGAGGAAGAAAGGGACTTGCCACTCTCTGTATCGGAGGCGGACAGTCCATGGCAACTCTCATCGAGTTGTGCTGATCATGCCGAATCTTTTTCAATACAGAATGGATGCCTGTTTTGAAAATATCAGAAAGGAAAAGGTAACATTATGAATTCACAGGATTTAAAAACGATCGCTGTCATTGGGGCCGGAGCTATGGGACAGCAGATCGCAATGAATACAGCGATCAACGGTAGGAAGCTTGGATACAACGTGATCCTCTGTGACAGTTTTGAAAAGGCTGTTGAGAAAGCTTCTGCCTGGGCCGATACCTATCTGAAGGGTCGCGTTGAAAAAGGGCGTCTCACCGCCGAGGAAGCCGATTTTGTAAAACAGCATCTTACTATCACAAGCGATGTTGACGGCGCTGCAGCGAAAGCAGATTTTATCATCGAAGCGATCATTGAGGATCTGAAAGTTAAACGTGAACTTTTCCAGAGAATCAGCCGGATCTGCAAACCGGATGCGATTCTCTCCACAAACAGTTCAAACATTGTAAGTTCCAAACTTGCTGATGTGACTGAAAATCCTTCCAGACTTCTGAATGTCCATTATTTCAATCCGGCACTCGTCATGAAGCTTGTGGAACTTGTAAAGGGACCGCACACTTCCGATGAAACGATCGAAATTGCGAAGGCATTCGCAGTAAACACTGGAAAAAGCCCGATCGTCATTCAGAAAGAGATTCCTGGATTCGTCGCAAACAGGATCAATGCAGCTGTCACTCACGAGGCTCTCTCCCTTCTCGAAAAGGGAATCGCAACGGTTGAAGATATTGATACTGCCTGTGAGAAAGGTTTGAACTATCCGATGGGACCGTTTAAATTAATGGATCTGACCGGAATCGATGTTTACTATTATGTTCGATGTGACCGCTATGCGGAGTCCCATGATCCGTTCGATGCACCTCATCCTCTCGCTGTTGAGAAATTTAAAAAAGGAGAATTTGGTAGAAAAACCGGAAAAGGATGGTATGATTATACTGATACGAAAAAATAAGAATCGAGGAAATGCTTATGAAATTTGTATTGACACAACCACTTGACGAAGCCGCAATGAACGTCCTAAAGGAAGCTGGTGCCGACGTTTATATTGCCAATTCTCCGGATCTTCCTTCCTATATTGATAAGATCCAGGAAGCCGATGCCCTGGTCATCCGTGTCGGACAGTGTACCGCAGAAGTGATCGATGCCTGCCCGAATTTAAAGGTGATCGGAATCACCGGTGTCGGATATGACCGCGTTGACGTTGCACATGCCTCAGGCAAAAAGCTCCCGGTGGTCTTCACTCCAGGTGCAAACAGTCTCTCCGTTGCCGAACACACCGTCGCACTGATGTTTGCAGCGGCGAAAAATCTTTCCGAATCTGATGAGGAATTGCGAAAAGGGAACTGGAAGATCCGCGATGCCGGAAAAGCCATTGAGCTTTCCGGTAAGAAAGTTGGAATCATCGGTGTCGGTGCGATCGGTGCCAAGGTTGCAGCGATCTGCAAGGGAATCGGCATGGAGACCGCAGGGTTCAGCCATTCAAAGAACCGCGCAAAGGTGGAAGCTGCCGGATGTGAATACTATGAAAATATGGATGATCTCTTAAGAGACTGCGATTTTATCACGATCCACAATCCGCTGACACCGGAGACAACCAATATGATCTCCTCGAGAGAACTTCATCTTATGAAAAAGAGCGCGATCCTCATCAACACGAGCCGCGGTCCGATCGTAAATGAGAAGGACCTGGCAGATGCGCTGAACAACGATGTGATCGCAGCAGCCGGAATCGACGTATTCAGCGAGGAACCTGCTGTTCTCGATAATCCGGTCTTCCATTGTAAGAACACGATCGTAACGCCGCATCTTGCAGCTCTCACAAAAGAGGCGAAGGCAAGAATGCATGTCAACAGTGTCAAAGGATGTCTGGCGATCTTAAACGGAACTGAATGGCCGGATGTTGTCGACAAGAGCGTTTACAAGAAATAAATCATCACATTACGATAGAAAGTGAGGATCTGTGTATGAATAAAAATTACGATTTAGCTGTTGGTGCAAAACGTCTTGAAAAAGTAACCCCTTCCCTGATCCGTACGATCCTTGACCGTGCTTCCGTTCTCCGTTCCGAGGGAAAGCCGGTAATTCCGTTCAGTGCAGGTGAGCCGGACTTCAACACTCCGTCCGATATCAAGGAAGCAGCGATCCGCGCGATCACAAACAATCAGAGTAAATATACTTCCAACCGCGGATATCCGGCATTAAGAAAAGTTCTTCACGACTATATCAAACGTGAGACAACCGTCGATTATGATCCGGAGACAGAGATTCTTGTCACAAGCAGTGCCGCTGAGGCTCTCAACAATGCAATCATGACTTTCGTCGATGAAGGCGATGATGTTATTGTTTTCACTCCGTCCTTCGTCTCCTATAAATGTCTCGTCAATATGTGCGGCGGCAACTTTGTTGACATTCCGTTGGACGGTGCAAAAGGATATCAGCTGGACATTGAGGCTGTAAAGAAAGCGATCACGGATAAGACAAAAATGGTGATCATCAACAACCCGTGCAACCCGACCGGTGCTGTTTTCGATTATGATTCACTGAAAGAGCTCTGTGAACTTGCTGTTGAACACAACTTCCTGATCCTCTCCGATGAGATCTACAGCCGCCTGGTATACGACGGAGCAACCTTCTACTCCATTGCTTCCTTCCCGGGAATGAAGGACCACAGCATTATCATCAGTGGATTCTCGAAAACCTTTGCAATGACTGGCTGGCGTATCGGATATCTTTCTACAGCAAAGAAATTTGCGGACAAGATCCTTCGTACCCATCAGTATTCCACAACCTGCTCTCCGACTTTCATCCAGGTAGCCCTCTCCGAGGCAATGGACACCAAGCGTACCAGAAAAGAAGTTGTTGAGATGCACGATGCATTTGCAAAACGCAGACAGATGTTCATGGATGGTCTTGATGAGATTCCGGGACTTTCCTACAGCAAACCGTACGGCGCATTCTACATCATGGTAGATGTATCCGGTCTCGGTATGACGAGTTCCGAGTTCTCCCAGAAATTACTGGAAGAAAAATATGTTGCAACCGTTCCGGCTATCGGCCTTGGCGAAACCACCGGAAAATATGTTCGTATCTCCTACGCAACATCTGATGAAAATATTGAAGAAGGTCTTCGCCGGATAAAGGAGATGGTTTCTGAGCTTAAGAAATAATGTTGCCCACAGGATCTTTTCTTTGCCGGATCCTGCAAGACCATGATCATCCATGGTACAACAGCCATGGATGGTTCCCCTGTTTCACACATTTACATATGGAGGGATATACATGGAGAAAAAGACTGAGAACATTCGTATTTCATTGACTGATTCTATTATTTTGATGCTCGTCATCATAGCAGAGATCGTCTTCTGCGTAAGAGGCGGCCTGAATCTGGCTGTTCCGCTTCTTCTGACCTGGCTCATTATTTTCCTGTACTGTAAGATCCGCAAACTTCCATGGGATATCGTTGAAGGATACGCTTTACAGGGTGTTCGTGATGGTTTCCAATCTGTCTGCATCGTTGCAGCTGTCGGCTGTCTGATCGGAACATGGATCCTCGGCGGAACGATTCCTACCATGATCTATTATGGACTGAAACTCATCAACCCGAACATTTTCCTTCCGTGCACATTAATCCTCTGCTCTATCCTGTCGGTATTCACAGGAACTTCCTATGGTTCCGCAGCATCCGCAGGACTTGCCTGCATGGGAATTGGTCTTTCCATGGGATTTCCTCCGGGACTGGTTGCCGGTGCTGTTATCTGCGGTGCTCTTTTCGGTGATAAGATGTCCCCGTTCTCTGATACTACAAACCTTGCACCTGCAATGGCAGGCGGCACACTTTTCGGACATATCCGTTCCATGTGCTATACCACTCTTCCGGGCTGGCTGATCTGTCTCGTGATCTTCGGTATCGTTGGTGCCCGCTATTCAGTTGCTGACTATGATCCGACCACAGTTATCGAATACATGGGCGGTCTTGCCGATAACTTCAACATCGGCATTATTCCGCTGATCCCGATCGTTCTCGTTATCGTGATGCTGCTCTTCAAGATTCCGGCACTTCCGACGATCCTCATCGGCGCGATTCTCGGAGCCGGTTCCGCTATGATCTCCCAGGGTGCAGGAATTCTCGACTGCATCAAAGTCATGCATAAAGGGTTCTCCATCGACTCCGGTATCTTCCTTGTCGATAAGCTTTTAAACCGCGGCGGACTTTCCAGCATGTACGATATCATGATGATCATGATCTTTGCCATGGGGCTCGGCGGTATGCTCGACCGGATGGGAGTTCTGATGAACCTTGTCGGTGGACTTGTCAACAAGATCCACAATGTATTCCAGCTCGTACTCAGCACAATGCTCGTATCCTATATCTCCGGTGCAATCGGATGTACAATGTCCATGGCACACGTTGTAACAGGTAAGCTCTTTGCTCCGATCTACAAAAAAGAAGGTGTTGATCCGAACGTTCTCTCCAGAACCATGGAGGACTGCGGTACCTTAGGCGGAACATTGATGCCGTGGCATACTAACGCGGTATACTTTACCGGAACTCTCGGAGTTCTCTACTCTCAGTATATCCCGTGGGTTCTCTTATGCTACATCGTTCCGATCCTCTCCCTGATCGCAGCTGCTACCGGATATGCGATCTGGTATGTTGATCCGGAAACAGGAAAACGGATCCCGAAAGATCAGGCACCAATCAACAAAAAATCATAACTTCTTTCAGGTATCAACGGCGAGGAGCTTCTTTGCTTCCCGCCGTTTTTTCAAAGGAGGTATCACGTATTTATGGATCGAATGGATTTAAACTGCTATAACAGCCGTCTTGAGATCAATCTGAGCCGGATTGGGCGCAACATTGATAAAATAAGAGCTTACACCGGTGGGCTGGGGCTGATCCCTGTCGTAAAAAGCAACGCTTACGGCTACGGAACTGCCGCCGTCGCGAATTTCCTTGTCCGCCGCTGCGGGATCCGTTTTCTGGCCGTTGCCCGTCTCTTTGAGGCATGCCAGATCCAGGATTCCGGCTGTCCGGACTGCGGGATCTTAATTCTTGGCCCCGTTCCTGCTTTCCAGATCCCCACGATCGTCAAACGTAAGATCGAAATTCCGCTCTTCCGCGTCGAAGACGCAAAACGCCTCAGCGAAGAGGCAAAAAAGCAGGGACTGGCTTCCGTGAAATCCCACATTAAGATCGAGACCGGCATGAACCGGATCGGTGCACGGCCTGGGAAAGAACTTTCTGACCTTCTCTCCTGTATAAAAGGACTCGGTAATATTGAAATCGACGGTGTTTTCACACACTTTGCAACGGCAGATCAAGCGAATGAAGGAAAAGGAAATGATTTTACAAGGGAACAGTTTTCCCGATTCCTTGAGGGGCTTTCCCAGATCAGGGAAGCCGGGATCACTCCGCGTTATGTACACTGCTGCAACACAGGGGCAACCGCATGGTTAAAAGAAGCCTACTCCGTCTGCACCCATGTACGGACCGGAAGCCTCTATCTCGGCTACTCCTCCATCCAGAATGACTGGAATCCCATCGGCGTCGAGGAGTCCGGAAGCTGGAAGACCATGATCGTAAATATCCGGGAGATCGTCCCCGGGGAAAGCGTCGGTTATGGGCGTACTTTTATGCCGGATCACCCCGCAAAGGTCGCTGTCATCGGTATCGGATACGGTGACGGATATACCCGCAGTTTTGCCGTAAGCGGCGCTCCTGCGATCATAAACGGAGTCCGCTGCCGTTTTGTCGGGACCTGTATGGATATGAGCTTTCTCGACGTGACCGGTGTGGATTGCAAGATCGGCGATGAGGTGACACTCTTCGGTGAGGACGGAAAAGGAAACCGGATCAGCGGACTGGAGATTGGTCACCTGATGGGCGAAACAAGACTTGCCATGTTCTCCCACATCACGGAAAGAGCCGCGCGGACCTACTCCCTCGATGACGGAAAAACATATCTCAGCGAAGAAGATTATTTTCAGGCGATTCAGAAGTAGCTTTAAGCTTCAAGGAGGTTATTTATGAAATATAATTTTACAGACTGCACCCCAAGAAACGATGTCGGTTCAGGAAAATGGAATGAGATGAAAAACTATACGATCCACAAACCGGAGGAAGTCATTCCTTTCTCTGTCGCCGATATGGAATTTCAGATTGCGCCGGAGATCCGTGAAGGTCTAAAGACTTATATCGATACTTATGTTCCGGGTTACGCAAATCCGACAAAAATATACTTCGAATCCGTGTGCAGATGGCAGAAGGATCACCATGGATGGGAGATCCAGCCTGACTGGATCATGAGCACCCCGGGCGTTGTGAATGCCTTTCATAATGCGGTTCAGTTTCTGACAGAACCTGGGGACGGTGTTCTCCTTCTTACCCCGACCTACTACCCGATGTACAATGCGGTCACCGCCAACGGACGCATCATCATGGGAAGTCCCCTCACCCTGAAAACCGACCATTACGAGATCGACTTTGAAGATTTTGAGAGAAATGCCGCCGATCCCCACACAAAACTCTTTATCCTTTGCAATCCGCAGAACCCGACCAGCCGTGTATTCACCCGCGAAGAACTGGAGCGGATGGGAGATATCTGCATGAAGCACCATGTATTCGTCTGCTCCGACGAGATCCACGGGGATCTGATCATGCCAGGTCATGTCCATATTCCATTTGCCTCCATCAAGCAGGAGTTCGCAGACCATTCCATGACCTGTACCGCAGCCAGCAAGACATTCAATCTTGCCGGATTCCAGACATCTGCCATTATCATCAAGGATCCTGAGATCCGCGCAGCGTTCCTGAAACACCAGAAAACCACCGAGATCAATCCGAAATGCAATATTCTCGGCTACGAGGCCACCAGACTCGCCTACACCTTCGGAGAAGAATGGTATCAGGAGATGCTTTCCGTGATCGAGACAAACTATAAGCTGATCACCGATTTCTGCCGGAAAGAGCTTCCAAAGATCCAGATCATCAACCTGGAAGGTACTTATCTCCTCTGGATGGATTTCCGAAAATACGGAATTGAAGGAAAAGAGCTCGCTGAGCTGTTGAAATCAAAGGCAAATCTCTTTTTCGATGACGGCTATATTTTTGGCAGTGAGGGTGAAGGTTTCGAGCGCTGGAATCTCGCCGCCCCGACAAGACTTGTTGAAGCCGGCTTAAAGAGACTGAAAGATACAATGGAATCCTTATAATTTTACACTTCACAGACTTTGCATATAAAAGGAGGAACCGCCCATGATCGATTTTAAACAGGAAGCACAGGATATCTCTAAAGAACTTGTTGAATTTCGCCGGAATTTTCATATGCACCCCGAAGCAAGCAGGACAGAATTTCACACTGCTGAAACAGTCGCTGCCCTGCTGGAATCTCTTGGAATCGAAGTAAACCGTGATTACGCCGGGGATCTCCCGAGTGTTGTCGGTCTTTTGAAGGGTGGTCATGACGGTCCGACCGTTGCGCTGCGCGCCGATATGGATGCGTTAAGGCTTCAGGAGATGAATACCTTCTCCTATCGGTCCCAAAACGACGGTGTCATGCACGCCTGCGGCCATGATGCCCACACTGCATCCCTGATGGGCGCTGTCATTTTGCTGGCCCGACACCGCGATCAGATGCACGGAAATGTAAAATTCATATTTGAACCTGCAGAGGAGGACATCGGCGGCGGCCGTTTTATGGTTCCGAACGGCGTTCTGGAGAATCCCCATGTGGACGCGATCTTCGGGCTTCATGTGGAAAACGCCTACCCGGTGGGATCCATCGGTGTGTGCAGCGGAGAGATGATGGCTGCCTCTGACCGCCTCATTATCAAGATCAAAGGCCGGACCGCACACGGCGCTTACCCGCACCTCGGAATCGATGCCATGATGATCGCCGCGCACTTTCTCGTAGCTGTACAGACCATGATGGCAAGAGAAAAAGATACATTCAGCCACGCGATCATCACCTTCGGTCAGATCAAAGGCGGAACAGCCCGAAATATTATCTGTGATGAAGTGGAGATAAACGGTATCTGCCGCACGTTCAACCCCGAAACCCGTGAAATGCTGAACCGCAGAATTGATGAGATCTTAAAGGGAATCACTATGACCTTCGGCGGAACTTATGAATTCGAACGCCAGAGAAGTCATCCGGCACTGATCTGTGACCCGGATATGGCAGAACATGTAAGAGAGACCGCCGATATGATCCTCGGTTCCGGTCATGTGATCGATCTGCCCCACGGCAGTCTCGGCTGCGAATCCTTCGCATATTTCGCAGAAGCCAGAAAAGGTGCATTCTTCTGGATGGGAACCGGAAATAAAGAGGCAGGCATTGATAAGCCTCTTCACTCCTCCAGCTTTGATATTGATGAACGTGCTCTTCCACTTGCATCCGCCATGCATGCGGCTCTCGCCTGGAATTATCTTGAAAAATACTCTCAGTCATAAAAAGGAGGTACTGCATGATAAGAACCATCTCCATCCCGTACTACACCTCTTCCATGGATCTGCACGTGGAAGAAAAAAATCTGAAAACAGTCATCACGGCAAAGACAGAGGACTACGTTCCGGAGAAATCCCCGAAGGAACTCATCGAGGATGCCCTGGAACATCCCATCGGCACCCCGAAGCTCTCCGAACTTGCAAAAGGGAAAAATAAAGTCGTTCTTGTCACCAGCGATCACACCAGGGCTGTCCCCAGCAGACTGACGCTGCCGATCCTTTTAAAGGAAATCCGCAAAGGAAATCCTGATGCAGACATCATCATCCTGATCGCCACCGGACTCCATCGGGAGACGACCGAGGAGGAACAGCGCCGCATGTTCGGGGATGATATTGTCGATCACGAAAAAATATCTGTAAACCATGCATTCCAGAATGAGGAATTTGCGTTTGTCCGTGAACTTCCATCCGGCGCAGAGCTCTGGGTAAACCGTCTGGCACTCGGGTGTGATCTGCTCGTTACGGAAGGTTTCATTGAGCCGCACTTCTTTGCCGGATTTTCAGGCGGACGAAAAAGCATTCTTCCCGGCATCTGCAACGCTGCGACTGTAAATGAGAATCACTCCTACAAGGCGATTTCCAGCCCGTTTTCCACAACCGGTGTCCTGGAACACAACCCGATCCACGAAGATATGGTATGTGCTGCCAGAGCCGTCAATGTACAGTTCATCCTGAATGTGGCGCTGAACGCCGAGAAGCAGGTGATTGCCGCATTTGCCGGAGATCTGGAACAGGCCCACGAAAAAGGTGTTTCCTTCGTGCGCAGTCTCGCCCAGTGCCCCTGCACCACCGGCGATATCGTCATCACCTCAAACGGCGGCTACCCGTTGGATCAGAATCTTTATCAGAGTCCGAAGGCTGTGGCAACCGCTGAAGCGTGCTGCAGGGAGGGCGGAGTCATCATCATGTGTGCCTCCTGCATCGACGGTATGGGCGGAACCCATTTTGAGAAGCTGATCGTCAAAGGTTCCGTGGAGGAAATAGATGAATATTTATCAAAAATTCCTCCAAAAGAGACCATTCCAGAACAATGGTGTGCCCAGATCTACTCCCGTATCCTGAAAAAACATACCGTCATTCTCGTCACCACTTACCTCGATCACGACCTGGTGCGGAAAGCAAATATGATCCCGGCTTCCAGCCCCGATGAAGCGCTGCAGAAAGCTTACGATCTTGTCGGAAAAGATGCCAGCGTCGTTGTGATTCCTGACGGAGTCGCTGTTCTCGCAGTAAAGGAGGGACAGGCATGAGCGGAAACCTCGCATTAAAGATCGATGATCTGGACAATGTCGCTACAATTTTTGCAAACGGCATGAAAAAAGGAATGTCCGTTGAGATCCATGATAAGAAAGGGCATTCCGAAACCATCACTCTTCTCGACGATATCCCCTATGGTCACAAGATTGCTCTCTGTGATCTGGCCCCGGGCGATCTCATCATGAAATACGGAGAGTGTATCGGAACTGCCAGCCACCCGATCAAAAAAGGGAATTATGTACACGTACACAATCTCGACGCACGCCGCGGCAGAGGCGATCTGTAAGGAGGTCCGTATGAGTTATACATTTAAAGGCTACCGGCGCAAAAACGGCGGGGTCGGTTCCAGAAATCTTGTTGCCGTAATTCCCAGCGTGATCTGTGCCAATGACGTCGCGCAGGCGATCGTCCGCCAGGTACAGGGAACTATCGGATATTTCCACCACCAAGGATGCTGCCAGCTTCCTCTCGACCTGAAACGCGTCACAGATGTCCTCTCCAATCTCGGACAGAGCGCTAATATCGGCGCTGCCCTGATCGTCAGCCTCGGGTGCGAGGGAACTGACCACGAACGCATTGTCCGGGAGATTGCAGCTTCCGGAAAACCAGTGGAGATCATCCGGATCCAGGAGCTCGGAGGAACCTCCCGGGCGATCCAGGCCGGTATCGATGCCGCCCAGAAGCTCGTCATGGAGATCTCCGGTCTTCAGCGGGAAACAGTTGATGCTTCCGAAATTATCATGTCCATCAAGTGCGGCGCTTCCGACACGACCTCCGGTCTCGCTTCAAACGCCGTGATCGGATATGTTGCGGACAAGCTTGTGGATCTCGGAGGAACCGTGATCTTCGGGGAGACGACCGAGTTCCTCGGCGGCGAGCACATTCTGGCAAACCGTGCCGTCGGCGGTCCTGACGGACCTGTCGGTCAGAAGATCTATGAGATCGTAAACAGAATGGAAAATAGGGCAAAGGCCGTGGGAGAAGACATGCGAGGCGGACAGCCTACCCCCGGAAATATTGAAGGCGGACTTTCCAGCATTGAGGAAAAAAGCCTAGGCGCTATCGTAAAATCCGGTCATCGGCCGATTCAGGGGGTTCTGGAATACTGCGACCGGATTGACGGCCGAAAAGGCCTCTGGATCAAAGATGCCCCGGGAAGAGAACCCGAGATTCTCACAGGAATGGCCTGCACCGGTGCACAGGTTATGATGTTCTCCACCGGACGCGGAGCTCCACAGGGATTTCCGTCCATGCCGGTCATAAAGATCTGCGGAAATCCCAATACCTATGAACGGATGCAGCATGACATGGATCTCAATGCCGGACGGATCATTCTCGGCGAAAAGAGTATTGAGGAAGTCGGTGAGGAGGCGTTTGATCTTCTCCTGAAGGTTCTTTCCGGGCAGATGACAAAGAATGAGGCCCTCTGCTATTTCGGCTCTATGGACATCTTCTGCCTCGGACCCGTGATCTGAGTTCCAAAATTTTTACTTCGGCATCACTCTCTCATCCTGGGATATCCCTCATTCCCAGATACAGAGTTTTGCAAATATATTTCCTTATCTGACCCCAATTTTTTTCTGACTGGAGGTGATATGCCAGCATTTACCTGTAACCATACATATTTTCACAAATACCAGAAAAGGAGAGTATCACTATGGCAAACAACACATCTACAACTACCGAAACCCGCTCCTCCGGATTCCTCGGTGCCGTTGAGCGCCTCGGAAACAAAATCCCCCACCCTGTCTATCTTTTCATCTGCCTCTGGGTCATCGCCCTGGCTGCGTCCTGCATCCTGGGAACAATGGGTGTATCCGTTATCAACCCCACAAACGGTGAAACCGTCACTGTCATCAATATGATGACTTCCGCAGCATGGGCTGATTTTCTGAAAGACATGGGTAAGACCTGGATGACATTTGCTCCTATGCTCACTGTTCCGATCTGTACTCTCGGTATGGCTGTCGCTACCCACAGCGGCATGCTGAATGCAGCACTGAAAAGTGCGGGTGCAACTGCAAATGAATGGAAAATGGCACTTGTCGTTGCATTTATCGGCGTTCTCGCCAATCTCGCCGGTGATGCCGCATTTATCGTTTTCCCACCGCTTGTAGCCATGCTCTATGTGTCTTCCAACCGTAACCCGTTAGACGGACTTTTCCTAGCGTATGGATCCGTTTCCATCGGCTTTGGCGCAAACCTTCTTCCTGGATCTGCAGATGCTTCCCTCGCTGCCCTGACAGAGGCGGCAGCCCAGACTCTGGATCCCAGCTACACAGCAAGCCCAGTCATGGGATGGTACTTCATGTTTGTCTCCACATTTATCACAACTTTCCTCTGCGCTTTTGTCAGCCTGAAAGTTGTAGAGCCGCGCCTTAAGAGAGAAAATCTCGGAACTTCCGGTATCAAGCCGAACGAAGAGTATACACCGATGACGGATCTGGAACGCAAGGCTTTAAAGGGCGGACTTCTCGGAATCGCTGCTGTTCTCATCGTGTGTGCAATTCTCTGCCTGCCGGGTCTTCCGTTCCAGGCTCCGGAAGGCGGCACGATCATGACCGGTTATCTCTTTAAGTGTATTCCGACTATCATCTTTGCACTTTTCTTTGTATCCGGCTATGTATACGGAAAAATTGCGGGAACGATCAAGAAATTCGGTGACACGATTCCTATGATGCAGAAAGAACTCGGTACACTCGCAAGTTTCTTCCTGATCTGCTTCTTTGCTTCCCAGTTCATCTCCGTATTCGGTTCCAGCAAGATCGCAACCGTGATCGCGGTTATCTGCGGCGGCGGATTAAACGGACTCGGACTTCCTGCACCGATCCTCATGGGATTATTCGTTGTTCTTACCGCTTTCATCAATCTGTTCATGGGTTCCGCAAACGGAAAATGGGCACTCTTAGCTTCCATCTTCGTTCCGATGTTCATGATCGCCGGTGTCAATCCTGCTTCCGTACAGGTTGCATACCGAATGGGCGATGGAATCACCAACAATATCTGCCCGACTCTCGCGTACCTTGCGATTCTCCTCGGATATGCACAGCAGTACGAGCCGCGCGCCAAGACAGGAACCTGTATTGCCTACCAGCTACCTTACACTCTGATCTCAGGCGGTATCTGGATCGTGTTCTTAATGATCTGGATGGCTCTTGGGATCCCGATGGGACCAGGCTACGCTCCGACTCTTTAACTTACCTGAAACAGCCCGCCTTCCAATCCGGCGGGCTGTTTTTTCTATACTGCGGCATGTCAAATCATCCATTGAAAATCGAGGAACGAATATGAAAAAATTTATAATTCAGAATGCATATGTTATTGACGGAAGCGGAACTCCCGCTTTCCCTGCGGATGTTCTTATTGAAGATGGAACGATCAAAGCCGTTGGGAAACTGGATCCGCGGCAGGCGGGCATGGTGATCGATGCCCACGGACTCACCCTGGCGCCCGGATTCATAAATTCCCACAGCCACGGCGACATGATGGCTGATCTCGACGATACTTTTTTCCAGGAGGCGGAACAGGGAGTCACCACTTTGATCGCGGGCATGTGCGGAATTTCCGCCGCTCCGTTTTCTATGGAACACCTGGAAAGCTGCCTGGAAACAGCCGCCACCGTCGTTCCTTACGACTTTTCCTCCTCCGCCACAAAAAGAGTTTCCTACGCCGGCTATCTGGATATGATGGACCGCCCGCTTGGAACAAATATGGCCGTCTGCGTCGGACATGGAACGCTCCGTGCCGCAGTTATGGGAATGGCGGACCGGGAACCGGATCCGGCCGAACTGGAACGCATGAAAGCAATTCTACAGGAATGCATGGAGGCAGGTGCTCTTGGAATCTCCTATGGGCTTCAGTATCCTGCCGGGTGCTATGCCGGATCTTCTGAACTTGCAGTCCTCTCTTCCGTCGCAGCGCGTTTCGGCGGCATCACCTCCGCCCATATCCGGAGTGAAGGTGATCAGCTTGTGGAATCCGTCACAGAGATGATCCAGGCCACGGCACAAAGCAACTGTACGCTTGTCATCTCCCATCACAAGGCAATCAACCGTCCAAACTGGGGAAAAACCGCTGCTACGATTTCTCTCATGCAGGAGGTAAATCAGCAGGGACATTCCGTTTACTGCGATGTCTATCCTTACACAGCATCCTCCACCGGTCTGAAATCCCGGATTCCCCAGTCCATGCATGTCCTGGGAGAAGAAAAGCTTCTGCATATGCTGTCGGATCCATCCGGCCGCAGGAAGATGCGCGATGCGATCCTGGCAGGAATGATGCCGGAAGAACGATTCGGGACAACCATGTTCGGCGCATCTGTCACTCATCCTGATTATACGGGACAGATGGTTTGCGATCTCGCCTCACGGCTTGGCCTCGATCCCTGTGAACTGGTCATGGATGTTCTCTATGATGACCGGCTGACTACGAACGGTATTTACCACTGTATGCAGGATGATGATGTAAACCGGGTACTTCAATTTTCCCATTCCATGATCGGCTCCGACGGGCTTTACTACAAAGGGTGTTCCGGCGCTCATCCCAGAGCATTCGGAACGTTTACGCGGGTACTCGGACATTACGTCCGCGAAAAGAATGTTCTTTCCCTTGAGGAGGCTGTCCGGAAAATGACCTCTCTTCCAGCTTCCGTCTATCAGCTGAAGGGAAAGGGACTGATCCGACCGGGCATGGACGCAGATCTGGTTCTGTTCGATCCTCATACCGTATCTGATCAGGCAGATTTTACTGATTTTTCCAAAAGAGGCACTGGCATTGAAATGGTCTGGATTCGAGGAGAAAAAATTGTGGAACACGGAATCTATAACGGTGTGAAGGCAGGTAAACTAATCCGCCACGTCCCTCATATTTCATAATTTCACACTTTTTTCACACACAACACAATATTTCAACACATTTTTCCACTATCCTATAAATCGTAACAGGACAGCAAGCCTGGAACAAAATATACTTTTTCATACTTGACCGGCAGAACGTTCTGTCGGTCCCTCCCTTAATTTAAAAACATTTATAATATAAATCCCCTCTTTTTAAGGCTGCCGCAGGAGTAGAAATGCGGCAGCCTTTTTATTCATTCCGTCAATCGCTTGAAAAACAATTCTGCATAGCAGACTGTACTGAGGAAAACCATTGGATCGAGAAATTATGATTTCCTATCTGTTTGCCTGACTTATCGCGGAATATCACGAAGGCGATGCGCGTTTTTCAATCGCTGTTTTTCCTTATAAAATAAGGCTTTGCTGGGATTTCTCCGAACCCGGAAAATTCGCCGAAAAAACTTTTTTTGGAAAAATTGAAATTTTTTCAAAAAAACGCTTGCATTTTTTCCTGAGTCATGATAATATATACGAGTCGCTGGTAAACAGCACAAAACAAACGCTCAAGAACATCGAGGCGTGGCTCAGTTTGGTAGAGCGCTGCGTTCGGGACGCAGAGGTCGCAAGTTCGAATCTTGTCGCCTCGATTCCGGCCTGTTGGTCAAGCGGTCAAGACGACGCCCTCTCACGGC
>Ga0129310_1000554_pt1 | contig 43786 bp, 44 predicted proteins | sample Go1ome_2_FD_94433 | JGI IMG/M metagenome (GOLD analysis project Ga0129310, IMG submission 94433) | Western lowland gorrila individual fecal microbial communities from Wisconsin, USA - Go1022A metagenome | ecosystem: Host-associated > Mammals > Digestive system > Large intestine > Fecal | place... | reverse complement strand
TCACCTCTTAAATAACGCTGTACAATTTCCAATTTTAATTCCGTACTATATATTTTTCTTCCAGACATAGAAATAACCCCTTTCGTTAGACTTGTTTTTGTCTAACAAAAGGGGTTCACTTCATTCTCGGGGTCAGAACGGCTATTTTTTATGCGTATAATTAAGTATTGCAACTATGAGCATAGCAACAGAGACTATAAGTTGTAATTCTTCATATGTACTCATAAAGCACCACCTCCGACAGGCTCGGAACGGGTGCAGCACGTCCCCTATTTGTGGCATATCTGAATTTAAAACGTTCCTTACTATGTTCCCCAAATAAAAATATCCTGACCCTTCAAGCCTCAAAGCCTGTCCTGTCAGGATATTTTTTATCAACCTATTTTTACACAGTGATTATTCCAGTGTAGAATAAAACTCAACAACTGCATTGTATTGTTCCGGATCCTCGATGACGTTCAGAATGACTTCGTCTTCTTCACAGGATTCATCGGCGATTGCCTTCATGAACAGCATGCGTTCCGGGTCGTTGCTGATGCTGTCACCTTCGATTTCACTGAGCAGCACGAATTTCTCAGTGTCCATATCGAATTCATCCAGAATGGCAAATTCTACTTCGCTGCCGTCTTCCATCTCAAGTGTCACTGTATCAAATTCGTCCATTTCTTCGTTTTCTTCGATTCCCATTTGGTTCTCCTTTATTTAAGACTTTCCCGCCGTCTTCATTAATTTCAAAGACGGCGTTCTGCCTTTTGTTCAATTTTCAATAAAGCGTCTATTATAATGCAGCTTCCAATGTCTTTCTGATGGCTTTAATGAATTCTTCGCTGTTGGCAACTGTCACATCTTTCATGGTTGTGATCAGCGCCAGGTCTTTGGTCATTGTACCATTCTCGATGGTATCGATGGTTGCTTTCTCAAGCTTATCTGCAAATGACTGAAGTTCCGGGATGTTATCCAATTCACCACGTTTTCTCAGGGCGCCTGTCCATGCAAAGATGGTTGCTACGGAGTTGGTGGATGTCTCTTCACCCTTCAGATATTTGTAGTAATGTCTCTGAACGGTACCATGGGCAGCTTCATATTCATATGTGCCGTCCGGTGCAACCAGTACAGATGTCATCATCGCCAGAGAACCGAAAGCTGTGGCTACCATATCACTCATAACGTCGCCGTCATAGTTCTTGCAGGCCCAGATATAACCGCCTTCTGAACGGATCACGCGGGCTACAGCATCATCGATCAATGTGTAGAAGTACTCAATACCTGCTGCATCGAATTTCTCTTTATACTCTGCATCAAAGATTTCCTGGAAGATATCCTTAAATGTGTGATCATATTTCTTGGAAATTGTATCCTTTGTGGCAAACCAGAGATCCTGATGTGTATCCAGTGCATAGTTGAAGCATGCTTTTGCAAAGCTTTCGATGGATGCACAGATGTTGTGCTGACCCTGAATGATGCCAGGTCCTTCAAACTGATGAATAAGTTCACGTGTCTCTTCACCGGCTTCGTTGGTGTAAACCAGTTCTGCCTTGCCTGCTGCAGGGATCTTCATCTCTGTTGCTTTGTAAACATCACCGTATGCATGTCTTGCAATCGTGATTGGTTTCTTCCATGTTCTGACTGTCGGTTCAATGCCTTTGACAACAATCGGTGCACGGAAAACTGTACCGTCAAGGATCGCACGGATTGTGCCGTTCGGGCTCTTCCACATTTCCTTCAGATTGTACTCTTTCACACGGGCTGCATTTGGAGTGATTGTTGCACATTTGACAGCCACACCGTATTTCTTCGTTGCCATAGCAGAATCAATGGTTACCTGGTCATTAGTCTGATCTCTGTATTCCAGACCCAGATCATAATATTCTGTCTTCAGATCAATAAATGGAAGAAGCAGTTCATCTTTGATCATCTTCCAGAGAATTCTTGTCATCTCATCGCCGTCCATCTCGACCAGCGGTGTTGTCATTTTAATCTTATCCATCGTCATATCCTCCCGTAAAAATCTTTAGGACTCTTTATAATAGTTAATCAGGCAGCCTGCAAGGATGATCTTGCGCTCATCGTCTGTCAGTTCGCCCATTTTCAGAGTGATTGGCTTCATTTCTTTACCCACAACATAAGCAGGGATATCTGTCAGCTTATCCTGGATCGCCTTTCTGATGCCTGGGATAAAGATATAATCATCGTTGGCAAACGGCAGTTCATCTTCCGGATAAAGGAATGGCAGCATGCCCCAGTTGATCAGGTTGGAACGATAACGTTTTGTTGCATAGCCTTTAGCAATGTTGGCCCATCCGCCAAGGACTTTCTGACATGAAGCAGCCTGTTCACGGGCGGAACCGTCACCAGGTTTAACCGCGTAGATTGTACTTCCTACAGCTGTCTTCTTCGCATCCATATCAGGGAATGCTTTCTTGATGTCCTCAATCACTGCTTTGATTTCATCTGAAAGCTCTGTACCGCCGGAGCATGGGCATCCGCCAGCCTCTCTTGCCTCTTCAAGGGCACGGACAGCTTTGGCACGTCCCACATAAGCAGGATCCTTTCTGGATAATGTAAACTCAGCCAGTCCAAGAGGATTGGATCTGAAGGAAGACGTCTCACCGGAAGGGATCAACTCATCTGTTGTTGTCACAGGGTCATGGATCTCTGATACAACTTTGATGATCAGGTCATCTGTCAGTGCTGTCATCTTCGGCCAGTCTTTGATGTTCGGACCGAACTGGATCTCTACTTCAGGATGTGCTGTACCCTTGCTGTCGTAAACTCTGTTATCATAAATTGTCTTATCAAAATGATACTTCGGATTTTTGTATTCAATGTCTGCCAGATCTGTTGCAGGTGTCAGGAAGCCTTTGTTGGCTGCTGTTGCTGCAATAGAACGTGCATCCATCAATGCTACGGATGCTACCTGACCGTTCTGGAGCTTGGAGCCTTCACGGTTCGGGAAGTTACGTGTTGTATGACGGATACTGAAAGCATTGTTGGCAGGTGTATCTCCGGCACCAAAGCAAGGACCGCAGAAAGCTGTTTTCAGAACAGCACCTGTCTCAAGGAGTTCTGCTGCTACACCGTTTCTGATGAGTTCCATGTAGATCGGTGTACTTGCAGGATAAACACTCATTGTAAACTTGTCGGAACCGATGCTGCGGCCTTTCATAATGTCTGCCGCATCACAGATGTTCTCGAAACCGCCGCCGGCACAGCCTGCAATAATACCCTGATCACAGTATAATTTGCCATCGATGATCTTGTCCTTCAATGTGTAATCTACAGCGCCATCGAAGCTGACTGCTGCACGTTTTGCTACATCATCAAGGATATCTTCCAGATTGGCATTCAGTTCTTCAATCGTATATGTATTGCTTGGATGGAAAGGCATTGCGATCATTGGTTTAATGGTGCTGAGATCAACAACAACCATACCGTCGTAATAAGCAACCTTTCCAGGATTCAGCTCCTTGTAATCTTCCGGTCTGTTATGAAGGGCATAGAACTCTTCGATCTTGTCATCGGTACGCCAAATGGAGGACAGACAGGTGGTCTCTGTTGTCATAACGTCGATACCGATACGGAAATCAGCACTCAGGTTGGAGATACCAGGGCCTACGAATTCCATCACCTTGTTGTTCACATAACCGTTGGCAAATACTTCACCGATAATAGCCAGTGCCACGTCCTGAGGCCCCACACCCTTCATCGGTTCACCTGTCAGATAAATACCTACAACGCCAGGCATATTGATATCATAGGTTCTGCACAGAAGCTGTTTTGCCAGCTCGCCGCCGCCTTCACCGATGGCCATTGTACCAAGGGCACCGTAACGTGTATGACTGTCAGATCCCAGGATCATGCCGCCGCATGTTGCCAGCATTTCACGAGCAAACTGATGGATAACAGCCTGATGAGGCGGTACATAAATGCCGCCGTATTTCTGGGCACAGGTAAGGCCAAACATATGATCATCTTCATTGATCGTACCGCCAACGGCACAAAGGCTGTTGTGGCAGTTTGTCAGTACATAAGGGATCGGGAACTTCTCAAGTCCGCTTGCTCTTGCTGTCTGAATGATACCGACAAAAGTGATGTCATGGGATGTCATCTTGTCAAACTTTATCTTCAGCTGCTCTTTTGAATCAGAAGTGTTATGAGCCTGCAAAATATTGTAAGCCATGGTCTGTGCCGCTGCATCTTTCTTCTCCGGCACATATCCGAGTTTTGAATTGAGGACTGCAACACTATCAGCAGTATCTTCAACAATTTCCTGACCATTTAAAAGCCAGGCACCGTTTTGAAGTAATGTAATCATAGAACCTCCTGTCTTTGCTTTGCAAGATTATTCAAAGCAATTTGCATCAATATCTGCTCAAATTTAGTTTATTATACACTTAAATCCGGTTATCTTGCAACTGTTACGGTGTATTTTTGCAAAATCTTTTAACTATAATATCATTGAATAATCATCTACATTGCCCGATATAGTCACCACCGGTAATATAAACAGTTAAAGGGGCTGAACCGCCCCTTTTTCTTTCGTAAACAGGATTCCTCTTGTCATGCAACTTAAGTGAACTGCTTACATTTTCTATTCTCATTTTCTTATCTTTTGTTTCTAAAAACTGGTATCGCATCAGTATCACCTTTCGTGCTTTTTGCAAATGCCAATTCTCTTTTTCTCACGTCAACATCTTGCTCATTTGACAACTACAAATTAAACTCCTTAAACAGTTTCTCCTGATATTCCCTGTCAGAAACCGCTTTGATAATATCTTCCCTGCGGTTCTGTTTCAACAGCAGCATATTCAACTGATTAATCCGTTCTTGACCTTTCTGCATGCCCTCCTGCACGCCTTCCATTCTTTCATCCCGCATCATCTCTTCTAACAGCATATACTTTCCCTCCCAATCTCGGTTCTGCTTAATGCGCTTTATCTGTTCCTGCAGCTTCTTTATATAGTCATCATCCGTCTCAGTTTCATCCGTTTCCTGACCAACATACTTGAGGAAATTTACCAGTTCCTCTGGTACTTCCGTCTCATTCTCGCCTTTCGTACTCAAGATAATTGTATGGCTGCCATCATTCAGCATTTCCCCAGTTTCCTGAATCCGATTTGAAACAGTATAACGGTACAATCTTTTTGCAAATGGAGCAAAATCACAGATAAAAATGACATATGTATCTGGTAATTTATCGTAATTTTCTCCTGTTAACAACACATCCGTATCCATCTGTGCATGATAATATCTGCTTCGCTTAGCCAAAGCCTTTTCTGTCTTCACCTGCATCTCAACACAAAAACGACGTTTAGTTCCAGCCTCTTCTGCCCAAACATCTAATCGTACACCATGGTATTCTGGATGATAACTGATGCTTTTTTCAGTTATTACATTCACTTCCAAAATCGGCATTTCCAACACAAGTTTCAGCAAATGGCGGCACTGTTCCTCATCTGACATCACTGCCGCAAACATAAAAGCATCTTTAATCGTTAAGTCCTGTAATTTCTTTCTCATATGGCTCCTCCAATACAACATGTGCATGAGGAATCCTGTATCTATATTATACCCTCTGTATCACTATAAAACAACTGAATAGTTTTTCCTGCACCTACACATATTATGAACATCATTATTAATTCACATATGGTAAAGAAAATGATTTTCTATTCTCAGATGACGATTCAATATTTTTGGAGGTGCACACATGGCTATTCTAAATGTGATTCTTCTGTCCCTTGGCTCTCTGATCGCTCTTTTTATCCTGACCAAGCTCATGGGCTACCGGCAGATGTCTGAAATGAGCATGTTTGATTATATCAACGGCATTACCATCGGCTCCATTGCCGCCGAAATGGCAACTTCCCTTGAAAAAGACTGGTGGCTGCCCCTGACCGCCATGATTGTCTATGCCCTGGCTGCTATTGTTCTTTCTTATATTTCTGTCAAATCCATGGCCGCCCGCCGTGTGATCTCCGGCAAGCCGCTGATTCTGATGGATCATGATACAATCTATGAAAAAAATCTGCTGAAGGGCAAGATTGATCTGTCGGAAATGCTGCTTCAATGCCGGGTTAACGGCTATTTTAATCTGTCGGATCTGCAGACCATCATTCTGGAACCCAACGGCCGTATGAGTTTTCTCCCGAAATCAGAGAAGCGCCCTGTAATCCCAGAGGATCTGACGCTGGCACCTGAGCAGGAATTTCTGGTAGCCAATGTTATCATTGACGGCCATATTATTGAGAAAAATCTGCAGCATGCCGGCAAGGATACCCAGTGGCTGAATAAACAGATGCAGATCCGGAACATCTCCAATCTCGGAGATATCCTGCTGGCTACCTGTGATCTGAACAATCAGGTGACTTTTTACCAGAAAACCCATCAGGAAATGACAAGAGATATTCTCGATTAACGGCGGCGTGATTGCTTTTTTCTTCTATTTAAGCTATACTGAAAGGAGCAATTATTATTGGAAAGGATGACTTATGCAAAAGAAAAATATATTGATCAGTGTGATTGACGGTCAAGGCGGCGGTATCGGACGCCAGTACATTTCGTCCCTTACTTCTGTCCTGCCAAAGGATCTGCCTGTCACCATCCGCGCATTGGGAACCAATTCCCTGGCCACCTCCAATATGCTCAAAGGCGGTGCCAACGACGGAGCAACAGGTGAGAATGCCATTGTCCTCAATGCAGAACGCTCAGATATACTCGTGGGTGTTGTAGCGATCGTTGTTGCCAATTCCATTCTCGGCGAACTGACACCTGCCATGGCTCAGGCCATCGGTGCCAGCAGCGCACGTCGAATCCTAATACCTTTCGACAGCTGCAATACACGCATTGCCATGCTGTCCAACGGGCCGCTTCAGGCCTTTATTGATCAGGCCGTCCGCATGACGACGGACTATATCAGCGAGTTATTATAATCGCCGGAACGCATTTCTGCACAACAGATCCGATTTCCGGATTAAAACCCGCCGACTATTTCTATTTATACTAAGGAGATTTTTGAAATGGAGAATACGAACGAGAAATCCATCGGACAGCAGCTCCAGGAAGAACTGACATGGAAGTTTCCTGCTGTTGCCATGGATGCACCTGAACGCATCAAAGAAGCTTATGATTTTTGTGAGCCTTACAAGGCATTTTTGTCTGAAGCCAAGACAGAGCGCGAATGTGTTGCCAAAGCTGAAGGCATGTTGAAAGAAGCCGGATACAAAGAATTCGACCCGAAGGCTTCCTACCAGCCAGGCGATAAGGTTTATTTCAACAACCGGGGCAAATCCATCATCGCCTCTACTTTCGGTACTGCACCTTTAGATAAAGGTATCCGTCTGAATGCTGCTCATATCGATGCGCCGAGACTGGACCTGAAACCGACACCGATCTACGAGAAGAATGATATTGCTTATTTCAAGACACACTACTATGGCGGCATCCGCAAGTATCAGTGGGCAACTATTCCTCTTTCTCTTCACGGTGTAATCTACAAGAAGAACGGCGAGGCTGTTACAGTGAATATCGGTGAAGATCCTGCCGATCCTGTTTTCTATATCAGCGACCTGCTGCCGCATCTGTCCGCAAGACAGAATCAGCGTTCTCTGGCAGAAGGCCTCAAAGGTGAAGAGCTGAATATCCTGATCGGTTCCATCCCATATCCTGAGAAAGGCTTGAAAGATCCTGTCAAGTTGAAGGTTCTTACCATTCTGAATGAGAAATACGGCATTGTTGAAGCAGATTTCTACCGTGCCGAACTGGAAGTCGTCGCTGCTGGTCCTGCCCGTGATGTCGGTTTCGACCGAAGCCTGATCGCATCCGCAGCCCACGATGACCGTGTATGTGCTTACCCGGCACTCCGTGCAGAATTAGACACACTGCATCCTACATATACAACCGTTACGATTCTTACAGATAAGGAAGAAATCGGTTCTGTGGGCAATACAGGTCTTCACTCCGACTATGTCCGCCATTATCTGGAATACCTGGCTGAAAACGCCGGCATTTCCTACAAAGATATGATCCAAAACGCACTGTGTCTGTCTTCTGACGTCAGCGCTGCTTTCGATCCGACATTCCCTGATGTCTATGAACCGGGCAACTCCTGCTACCTGGGCAAAGGCTGTGTTCTGACCAAATACACAGGTGCGAGAGGCAAGAGCGGCTCCAGTGACGCCAGTGCAGAAACCATGTCCAAAGTCATCGGCATCATGGAAGCCCACAACGTTTACTGGCAGGCCGGCGAACTGGGCAAAGTCGATGAAGGCGGCGGCGGTACTGTTGCACAGTTCATCGCGGGTATGAACATCGATGTTGTCGATCTGGGCGTACCGGTTATGTCCATGCATGCACCAATGGAAATCGTATCCAAGATGGATGTCTACGAAGCCTACAACGCATTCGTGGCATTCTATAAGTAAAATTGTTTGTGAATACTCAATAGTCCTTGAAGGGAATAAAAATAATCGTCCGCAGGCAGAAGCACCTGCCTGTGGACGATTATTTTTTATTCCCTGGCTATTCTTTTATCCGGCGTGTGAGAAAGATAACCGGATACTGCCCCTGCAGAATTTTGTACATATCATTCTCCAAAATTGATGATATTAATTCGGTCTATCTGCTCTCGGATGCTTTAGGGCTGAAAAGGAAGTAACGGTCTTTGTTGGCATCCGGTTCTTCCTGCTCCAGCCATTTCTTGAAGTCGCCGTCTGCATAGTATTTGATTTCTCTGTAACGACAGTCTTCTGCCAGAACCTTCATGGTTGTATGAAGGACGTTGCCGTTGACAATGACCTTGTCACGACGTCCGTCTTCCTGATATTTATCCGGCATTAATGACGGGTCAAGGACTGTGATATGCTCGCCGTCTTCTTCGATGCCCACAACAGCGATAAAGTGCCCGCCATGGGAGAATACACCGATATAATCTTCTTCCGGTCTGTCCCCTGCAGAGCATGCAACGGCCATATAGCCTTTCTTCAGATGTGTTCTCAGAAGCTCAGGATCATCTGTGATCACAAGATCCAGGTCAAAGCGTTCCGCAATATACGGTCCAAGGACGGTTAAGTCTGTGCCCGGACTATGGTTAGCATTGACATTGATGGAAAGTTCCAGACAGTCGATCAATGGGAATTCCCTGCCTGTCATATTCTCAACAACCATACATGAAGCGCAGAGGCCGCAGCCCGCATCTCTGACGGTTGTATCTGAACGTCCCAGTTCCGGAAGATCTGTCAGTGTCGGATATGGAACATGGGGATAGTTTGTCTGATTATAGTATCTCATTTTATTATTCACCTCTTCCCCATTATATCATATCTTTTTTCTTTACAAAATATGATTTTAAAGTTATCATATTAGTCATAAGGATTTTGCCCACAGACATTTCTTCCTGATGCTTGCAGATTGGATTCATGCAGATTGAATTCATATAGATCAGATGCATGCGGATGCTGATGTTTGTCCGGGCAGTACATATACAGGAAGGAGGATTTACATGCAGGAAGGTGAAGCAAGGCGCGAACAGCTTCTGCAGATGCTGAGGGACAGCACAGCTCCTATCTCGGGAAGTGCCCTGGCACGTGCACTTGGTGTCAGCCGTCAGGTTATTGTTCAGGATATTGCGCTGCTGCGTGCAGTGAATAAGAATATTCTCGCCACAACCAAGGGATATGTTCTGTACAGTCAGCAGACGGAAGCCTGTCACCGGATTTACTGTGTCAACCACAGCGATGATGCCATTGCAGATGAATTGAATACCATTGTTGACAACGGCGGCAAGGTACTTGATGTCATCATTGAACATGAGATTTACGGGCAAATCACAGCCAATCTGATTCTGGAGAACCGTCGGGATGTGGCAGAATTCTGTGACCGTTTGAAGCATTCCAACGCCAGACCGCTGAATATCATCGCAGGCGGCACCCATTATCACACAGTTGAAGCCCGATCCGAAGTCATGCTGGACAATATCGAACGTGCACTTCGTGAAAAAGGTTACCTTGTTCGCGCATAAGGTCAACCTTTTTATTTGGCAAAACCTGACAAGACACATGTGTATACAGGGAGTTTTTCTATGTCAACAATTAAGAAGTTTTTAAATTTGATTTTTATTGATGGTCTGAGCGGCATGGCCCTCGGCCTGTTTTCCACACTGATCATCGGTACGATTTTGAAACAGATCGCTGATCTGATCGGCGGAGATTTCGGCTATTATCTCGGTGTTTTCGCCGTTATGGCCCAGCGTCTCACCGGCGCCGGCATTGGTATCGGTATTGCCTACAAGTATAAGTCCTCAACTTATGTTACACTATCCGCTGCCGCTGCAGGTATGATCGGTGCCTATGCAACTGCTATTATCTCCGGTTCCATTCTCTCCGATGGTGCCCTTGTCTACAGCGGTCCCGGTGATCCGCTCTCCGCTTTTATCGCAGCTCTTGCCGGCATTGCCATCGGTTCCCTGCCTGCAGGCAAAACGAAGCTGGACCTTCTGATCACACCGGCAGTAACGATCATCACCGGCGGTGCTGCAGGTATCATTGTAGGGCCTCCGGTTTCTGCCATCATGACAAAACTTGGTGATGTCATTAACTGGGGTACTGTTCAGCAGCCGCTGATCATGGGAATCGTCGTTTCCGTCATCATGGGTATGGTACTGACACTGCCGATCAGTTCTGCTGCTCTTGGCATCATTCTCGGCCTGACCGGCCCGGCTGCCGGCGCTGCCACCATCGGCTGCTGCTGCCAGATGGTGGGGTTTGCCGTTGCCAGCTTCAGGGAAAACGGCGTCGGCGGCCTTCTGGCCCAGGGTATCGGTACTTCCATGCTGCAGGTTCCGAATATTGTCAGACATCCGCAGATCTGGATCCCGGAGATTCTCTCATCTGCCATCCTCGGGCCTATCGCTATCAGCAAATGGATCGGTATGACCAACAATGCCACCGGAAGCGGTATGGGCACCTCCGGTCTGGTTGGACAGATCATGACATGGCAAACAATGACCGCCTCAGAAAGTCCTGTTTCCGTTCTAATCAAGATCCTTCTGTTCCATTTTATCCTGCCGGCCATTGTCACCCTTGTCTTCTCAGAAGCCATGCGTAAACACAATATGATCAAAAAAGGCGATATGGAATTGTCTATTTAAGAGGGCTGACATAATAAAAAGTGTGCATCCCTGTCTATCTATAAAGAATCCAAAACTATGAGAAACCCGCTCCGCGAGTTTCTCAAGTTTCTATTTGCTTTCATGCAGTATGTCAGCAATTTTTAGTAGAATTCGTTTTTGCTCGTCTGTGCATGCTTCATATTTTCTTGACATCTCTTCATCCATTGTCTGGCTTTCTGTAGATTCGCCTGCCAGATAACTGATGGAGACCTGCAGAACCGCTGCCAGTTCGCATGCAAGAGACAGGCTGATATTGCGTACATGATTGTTCTCTATTTTGCTTATATAACTGATATCCACATCTACAGCTTCTGCCAGCTGTTCCTGCGTCATCTGATTTTTCTTTCTCAGGTCTTTGATCCTTTTGCCAATGCATCCTTTCATACATTTTCCGCCTTTTGACTATAATACAATTATTATATGACTTTAGTCCACGTTTTATAATTGACTATAATCCAAGTTGTGTAGGAATATATTACAATACCAAGATGCAATATCATACATATGGGTTCACATCGGATATACAGCACCTACTCTGAAGTATACAAAAAAGGCCGGTTACGGATGAGATGCATCCAGAATACTGGGTAAATCTCATCCGTAACCGGCCTTTTGTCATCAAATCACTTACATAATCAAATAAATAGCTGCCGCTGAAATCATAATCTGAATAATCGCAAATCTGAAGACAGCCTGCGTATTAGACCATCCCATTACCTTACGGACATGGTCGTGCAGCGGTGTTCTGGTGTTCACAAGAATCTTGATCTTCAGGAATCTCAACAGAGAAACTTTCAGAAGGCCAAGACCACCGTCCAGGATCAGCACGATGGCTACCGGAATATAGATAAACGGACTGCCTGTCTTCAATGCTGCAATGCTGATAAAAAAGCCCATGGCTCTGGAACCGGCATCACCCATCATCAGTTTGCTCGGAGTGGCATTAAACCAGAGATAAGCCAGAATACAAATCACAAAAAGCAGGATCGTATGTGAGAATACAGGATCTGTGCCCTTGATCTGATCGACCATATATAAGCTGATCAGCGTAATGATCGTCAGTGTGCCTGACAGACCATCAACACCATCACTGCAGTTTGTGACGTTGATGGATACCCATACAAGCACAACTGTCAGGATGCCGAAGATCACCGGCGGAATCGTGATACTGCCGCCGAAAATCGCAAATTCTACAACGCTGCTGTTGAAATTCAGAAATGTAACCGCTACCATGACTGCAATCGCAAAATCCAGAAGCCCTTTCTTAAGTTCTCCCCATGGTGCTCTGGAACAGTCATCCAGAAATCCTGTCATCATGGCTGCAGCCAACAAAACAAGATAAATGATGATCTCTGTATTCAGTTCACAAAACAGTACAACAGCTGCAATAAATACAAGAATAAATATAAATCCGGCACCTCTTGGTTTGCCTGCGGACAATGCGCCGTTGACAGCGAATTCTCTTCCCTGATCCTTCGGCAGTCTATCATTGCACCTGGCAAGCAGCAGACAGGTCATAACAAAGGCAAATACCAGACCGGCCAGTGCCATTATATTCGCCGGCACGCCGGTTAACAACATGTTTATCATTAGCTCTTTCCTCTCTCTCCTTTGAAATTTCTAACCAAATAATGCACCAATCGCTCCAAATAGACCTGCACCTGCAGCGCCCATAATAATGCCTGCAAGGAGCACACCGCACATAACAGCTGCCACGCTGGACTTAAAGTCCATATCCAGAAGACTGGCTGCCAAAGTTCCCGTCCAGGCACCGGTTCCCGGCAGCGGAATGCCTACAAACAGAAGCAGTGCCACAAAAAGTCCCCGGCCTGCCTTGGCCTGAAGCTTCTTGCCGCCCTTCTCGCCTTTCTCAAGACAAAAACTGAAAAATCTGCCGATAACAGGCTTATCCGATCCCCAGATCAATATCTTTCTCGCAAACAAAAAGATAAAAGGGACCGGCAGCATATTGCCGATAATGGCTGTGATATAGGCCGGCAAAAATGGAAGCCCTACTCCCGTGGCATAAAGAATGGAGCCGCGGAGTTCAATCAGCGGCACCATAGAAATAAAAAACACAATTATATAATTCATCATTCTCCTGCACCTCTGCATCTCAATATTCCAAGATATGGGATAATCCCCATCTCTTATACGAATATTGCTATTCTACCACAAATATGCAGGAAATCAAACCTTTTTAATGAAAGAAGCTTTTTTAAAAGCCATTTTCTACTCAAATTCAGAAAACTTTCTCTGACAACTAGCTGACGACATTCTGAGGTCTTCCTTCATCAAAGGCCTGAATATTGGCAGCCAGAATAGATACCAGTCTCTGACGGGTCTCCAGCCCTTTCCATCCCATATGCGGTGTCAGGATAATATTTGGCATATCGTAAAGCGGATTGTCCTGTACCGGAGGCTCTGTCTCCTGGACATCCAGGCCTGCACCGGCGATCCTGCCTTCCTGCAGTGCCTCAATCAGCGCCGGCTCATCAATCAGGGCACCGCGGCTTGTATTGATAATATACACCGTTGGTTTCATCATAGCAATGGTCTCTTTGTTGATCATATGTCTTGTCTGCGGCGTCAATGGTCAATGCAGACTGATATAATCACTCTGTTTCAGCAGTTCTTCAAAAGAAACATACTTCAGATTATCTTCATCCGGTCTTGGTGTCCTTGTATAAGCCAGCACCTTCATTCCAAGTGCCTGAGCCACTTTGATCACCTCACGGCCAATGGTTCCTGCTCCGATAACCCCCAGGACCTTGCCGTTGACTTCCACATGACTGACCTGCATGCACTTTGTAAAATTACTTCTATCGCCCCTTGCCAGCATTGCCTGCTGGATCTGCATGGAAGAACTGAGATTCAAAATCATCATGATGGCCGTATGCGCCACACGTTCTGTGCTGTACGCCGGAATATTGCATACGGTAATTCCTCTGGCTCTGGCTGCTTCAATGTCAATATTGTTATATCCCGTTCCCGCTTCACAGATCAACTGGACAGAATCCGGAAAACGTGCAATGATATCACCGCCAACCGGCATCTCCTTCGTCACCACAACATCCATCCCCTGAACACGCTCAAGAATCTGATCCGGTTCCGTGGAGGCATACTCCTTCACCTGAGACGACAAAGCCGACAGATCCAGCTTGCCGTCATAATTCATACGCTCAGAATTCAAAACAACCGTCTTTAACCCCATAAAAAATACCCCTTTCTGTAAATTCAGATAGTGCAAAACGCTTCCATAGTCCCCGAAAACATCTAAAACGGGCATATTCATAATATCCATAACCTACAACTGACTCCTGGAAGTCTTTTTACTTATATTTTAGCAAATTTTATATAGGATTGCCATAGGGAAAACGGCCGCATTAAATAATAAATTGATTGCGGTTCAAAAGCTAAAAACGGGATTTCAAAAGAGCAATATTAATACTTATGACCGCAATCATTTCATTATTCAGTGGCCGCTCTATTGAACGCCATGGCTGAGGATGTATTCTTTCCATGGTTCAAGCTGGTCTGCCTGCAGATGAACGCCGTCAAATGTAGAGTCAGCTTTTAATGCACCATTCTCATCATCCAGGACTTCATTGTAATCCAGGTAGAAGATGGTTTTGTTGTCTGCCAGTTTTTTGAGCCATTTGTTTCGGGCGTTGATTTCTTTGTTGTTGATGACAGTCCCTTCCGCATCTTTTAACGCTGAGACATGGATAATAGATTCTACGAAAATCAAGGCATCAGGCTGTAATTCTCGGATACGCTCTACGACCTTCTTAAACTGCTGGTAATAGGTTTCAGCAGTTCCCGTTCCCAGTTCATTGACTCCCAGCATAATATAGACTTTGCCAAACTGATGCTTCTGAAGCTCTTCATCGATGGTAATATTCTCATCGTCCGGCACGACATCCATGATATCCCAGATGTTGGTTCCGGTCTTGACATAATAGGTGGCATTGTCCCAGCCGGCGTACATTTTCAATGTGTCTGTTCTGGAATCACCGATAAACACCGCATCATCCAGATAACTCTGATCCACATCCACAAAAGGACCGCCTTTCTGAGCCACCTGCTGCTCTTTGGTTCCCTGAGCATCCGCCTTCATCAGCGTCTGCTGTTTCATCGCTTTCTGTGTCCATTCTTCGAGGACGTCCGCCCCCTTGGCTTTTCCCATATAATTTTCATAGGCTTCTATCACACGCTGACCGCCAAAATAGGGACCGCCGATGAGGCAGCAGATGATCAAAAGCATTGTCATCGGATATTTTTTCACCCAACTGATAAAACTACTCATCTTCTGCACCTCCTAAAATCTGAAATATAAAAACGGATTGCTGGCTGCCGTCTGCATTTTATAAACACATAAAAGGAATAAAATGAGCAGGATCACAACCGTGATCAGTCTGTTCTTGTTCTCGCGGTATTTTGTATAAGGCCATGATACTGAAAAGACAACTGCCAGGACCAGATACAGACCATACTGATGAACTGTCTGGAAAAACAGATCCAGGTTCATCGTCCACTGGCTCATATCCCCCAGATGGCCGAACATCTGCATGAGATAAGCTTTGAGGGCCGTCAGGTTATCCGATGCAAAAATCACCCATCCTGTCACAACTGCCGGGAATGTAAAACACCAACCGATAACCGGACATTTTTCAAAGAATTTCAATAGGAACAGCTTTTCAATCGCCAACAGGGCAAAATAATACAGCCCCCACAAAACAAAATTCCATCCTGCACCATGCCACAGTCCTGTCAGCGACCAGACAACAAACATATTAAACAGCATGCGGAGTTTTCCGTGTCGGCTGCCTCCCAGAGGAATATAAACATAGTTTTTAAACCAGCTGCTGAGAGTCATATGCCAACGACGCCAGAAATCTGTCACGGATGTGGCCATGTAAGGATGACGGAAGTTTCGCGGAATACGAAATCCCAACATCTCTCCAAGGCCCATAGCCATCATGGAATACCCCTGAAAGTCAAAATAAATCTGAAACGTATAGGCCAGTGCCCCAAGCCATGCCATAGGAACGGATGCCGAACTGACACCGGCTGTCTGTACCTGATTCCACAGTGTACCAAATGTATTGGCCAGAAGCATCTTCAGACTCAGACCGATAATAAATGTCTTGATGCCATTTTCCATATGATGCCAGCTCAGAACACGTTTTTTTAATTGTGCAGCCACATCGTGATACAGCACAATCGGACCTGCGATCAGCTGAGGAAACATGCACAAAAACGCTCCCAGATCAATAAAACGTTTCTCCGGCTTCACCTGTCCTCTGTAGACATCAATAGCATATGCTGCAATCTGGAATGTATAAAAGCTGATACCAAGAGGCAGTGATACTTCCGGCACCGTCACCTGAGGCAGCTGAATGCCGCTGCCTCTGTCCGTCAGCCAGACTGCCAGATGATTCCAGTTAGCTGCAAAAAAGTCCATATATTTGAAGACAAACAGCATCCCAAAACCATACAGGAGAAGAAGGATCAGACATACTCTCTGACATTCTCGGCTTTTGCCTTCTGCATAACGGGTCAGTCCATAGTGCAGCACCAGCGACACAAGTATCAGCCAGAAAAACTTTCGTTCCCCGTAGGCATAAAAAAACAGGCTTCCCAGAAACAGTATCAGGTTGCCATATTTTTCAGGAACTGTATAATAAATCAGCAAAAAAATCGGCATAAACAGAAATATGAATTCTATACTGCAAAATAACATGGTCTTACAAATCCTTTCTGTAACTGTTATTTCAAGCCGGGCACATGCACGACTTTATCAGCATTGACTATCATACCACTGAATACGCCGAAAAAAAACCTTTTTTTACGCTATTTTTGATTTACTCTTCAAATTTGCCAAGAAATTCCTTCATTCGAGGGTTCTCGGAATTAAACACATCTTCCGGTTTGCCTTCCTCAACAATTATACCCTTATCCATAAAAACAACATAATCCGACACATTTTTTGCAAAATTCATCTCATGAGTAACAATGACCATTGTCATCTTTTCCGCTGCCAGATCTTTGATGATTTTCAGGATTTCTCCTGTCAGCTCCGGATCCAGCGCCGAAGTCGGTTCATCAAAGAAGAGGATCTTAGGTTTCATCGCCAACGCTCTTGCAATGGAGACTCGCTGCTGCTGTCCGCCGGACAACTGATACGGATAGGCATTCTCCCTGTCTTCCAGTCCCATTTTCCTCAGAAGCTCTCTCGCTTCTGCATAAACCTCCGCCTTCCCGCGTTTCTGCACCCTCATCGGCGCATCAGTGATATTCTTCAATACAGAATAATGTGGGAACAGATTAAAATTCTGAAAAACAAGTCCATAATAATTATGGATTTTCTTCAGATCCGCCGCCTTAGCATAGACCGCATGTCCATCCCTGCTGACAGCTGCCGCATCACCAAGATAAATGATCTCTCCATCATCAATTGTTTCAAGCATTGTAGCACATCTGAGCATCGTGGACTTTCCGGAACCGGAGGGCCCGATGATACTCAGGACTTCACCTTCATCCACATGAATGGATATATCCTTCAGGACTTCCTGCCCATCGAAGCTTTTCTTAATATGGTTCATTTCCAGTAAACGCATGGGCTCTCCTCCTATCTGTAATAACTCAGTTTCTTCTCAAGATATTCAAAAAATACGGCAACAACCAGATTAAATACGTAATAAAAAATACCTGCCACAATAAACGGTACCACCGAGGACTGTGAAGCCACCAGCTGTTTTGTCACAGTAAATACCTCTGCCACCGCCAGTGTAAAGGCTAAAGATGTATCCTTGACCAGGGTAATGGTCTCATTGGCTACCGGCGGAATAATACGTTTAATCACCTGCGGCATCACAATATGTACAAAGGTCTGTGTTTTGCTGTATCCCAACAATCTGGCTGCCTCATACTGTCCAACAGGAATAGCCGCAATACCGGATCTGTAGATTTCAGCAAAATACGCTGCATAATTCAATGCAAAACCGATCAAAACGGCTTTCAGGCGATAGGATGGTGTGATCTGCATGCCAAAAATAAAAAACGGTCCGAAATAAACCACAAGTAACTGCAGCATCAGCGGCGTCCCTCGCATAACCGAAATATAAAATTTGGCAATCAGTGACAGCACACGGCTTTTTGACATTCGCACCAGAGCAAGACCAAGTCCAAGGATCAGCGATGTGACCAATGTCACAAAAAAGATTTCCATCGTAATACCCATACTGTTAAACAGCTGTTGGACAATCTGCATGACAGTCATTCTCATTTCCTCCTTTATAAGAGCAAAAGAGCTGCCGCAAAATCAGTTGATTAATTTTGCAGCAGCTAAGGTGCCCTATTCAATTCTTATTCATTGTCACTGATGCAGATATTGGCTGTATTGATTGATGGATACTTCGCTGCAATCTTATCTACAGTGCCATCTTTCTCCATTTCAACTAATGTGGACCATACCTGATCTCTCAGTTCATCATTGCCTTTCTTGAAGGCGATACCATACTGTTCCTGTGAAATCACATCATCAAGAATCACGATATTGTCATTCTGTGCCTGTTTTGTCAGTGCAACACCTTCATCCATGGCAACTGCATCTGCGGAACCTGCTTCAAGCTCCATCAGTGCACTCTCATAATCCGGTACCTGTGTCAGGCTTCCGAAAGAATCTGCCAAAGCTTTGATATCTGTATTCTCTTCATCCTGAAGTGCTGCCAGTGCTGAAGAATCTGCCTGAACAAGTACGTTCTTGCCTGCAAGATCAGCCGCCTTTGTAATACCGCTGTTCTTGTTAACTGCAAATACCTGTGTATTGTTGATATAAGCAGGTGTCCATGTATAATCATCCTCACGGCCATTCAGCGTAAAGCCGTTCCAGATACAATCAATAGCACCTGAATTCAATTCCATATTCTTGGCATCCCAGTCGATCGGAGTCTTCACAAGTTCCCAACCATTTCTGTCACAGACTTCCTGCGCCAGATCCAGGTCAAAACCGACATACTCGCCATTCTCCTGATAACCATATGGCGGGAAGCTGGCATCAAAACCAACGGTAAATGTTTTCTTGTCACCGTCTGTTGTCTGTGTTCCGGCTGTCTCTGTGCCTGCGGTTTCTGTTCCGGCTGCTTCCGTGCCTGCCGCTGCACTTCCTGTTGTTGACTTTGCACCTGTATCACTGCTGCCGCAGCCTGTTAATAAACATCCCATGGTCAATACTGCTGCCATGCATAAAGCTAAACCCTTTTTCATAATTGCCTCCATCTTACGTTTTCACGTTCTTAATCCTTTATTCTACTAACGTGTTATCATAATAACATGAAGGTGTGTTTTTGTCAAGGACAGTAAAAAACGCGGCACTGGAAGTTTTGTCCGCCAAAAAACCAGTGCCGCGCTTTACTTACAGAACTCAGTAACCAAAAAAACAAACTGCATGCAGCAGCATAAAAATTATGAAATAAATGTTAAAACATATTGCTGATAAAGATTTCCAGACCTATACCTATCAGAATCACGCCTCCCAATATCTGGGCTTTGCCTGCCAGCTTTGTTCCGAATTTCCGTCCAATGATAAGACCTGCAATACAGATAACAAATGTGACGGCTGCAATAATCAGCGAACAGACCAGAGCCATCAGCCAGTCATATTCAGCAATGGTAAATCCTACGGACAGTGCGTCAATGGATGTGGCAACCCCCTGGACCATCAATGCCCAGAATCCGACACCTGTTTCCTCTTCCTCACTGTCCCCGGGACAGACACTCTCATAGATCATATGCCCACCGATATACCCCAGCAGAATGAGTGCGATCCAAGGAATGAATTTTTCAAAAGACGAAAAATATTCCACGATCGTATGGACACATATCCACCCAACCATCGGCATCAATGCCTGAAATCCACCGAAAGTCCCGGCAATCCCCAACATCTTCCCCTTTTTCATATGCGGTTCATTCAAACCATTCGCCATAGACACTGAAAATGCATCCATCGCAAGTCCTACACCAAGCAAAATACTATTGACCACAAAAACCAAACTCCAACTCATACTAACCTCCCAATTTTTCTCTCTTAATCAATCCTATGACAGCATAAAAAAAGTATAGCCCATCGACTATACCTGTCATTCATTCTGTATTCACACAAGACGCACGTATAGCCTGTCAGTTATACATGAGTCTCGCTATTTAAAACAAGCCAGGCCAATGGCCAATATGTTGACTTGTTACGCAGAAAAACCACGCCTGCTACTCCCTCATCTCTTATAAAACAAAAAAAACACAACCCTACCCTTGAACATTCGAGTCCGGCAGAGCCCTTCATTGCGCGAGACGGGGTGCTGGAAGTCCAGTGGACTTCCGTTAGCACCGACCGTAGTAGAACGAAGATACGAACCGTTCGAGTCCGGCAGGACTCGTTTATATACAAAAGGTATCCTTTTAGGATACCTTTTGTATATAAGAAGAGCGCGAGACGGGACTCGAACCCGCGACCCCGACCTTGGCAAGGTCGTGCTCCACCAACTGAGCCACTCGCGCATAATAAATAAAATATTCATTTCAAAGCAGGTGATGGGAATCGAACCCACGTATTCAGCTTGGAAGGCTGATGTTCTACCATTGAACTACACCTGCGTGCCCAGAACCGGAATCGAACCAGTGACACGAGGATTTTCAGTCCTCTGCTCTACCGACTGAGCTATCTGGGCTTACCGTCGCTCGTTTGCACCAGCGACGCTATTAATCTTACCTCATAGTGAAAGATTTGTCAACAGTTTTTTTGAATTTTTTCAATCTTTTTCAATCTTTTTTTGAATTTTTTCAACACGATCCTTAGAACAAAGGACCTGAACCGCATAGCCATCATTTCCTTTTGTAAGATATCTGCCCTCTGCATGCAAAATAAGCTTCGAATCACCGTACCAACTGGAATACCCCATCTCAACATCCCCGAGGACAACCTGCTTCTAATCTGCCAGTTTTTTACCCTTCTCCCATATACATCTTGACAATTCCAGTTTTTTGCTGCTGCATTCAGATTAAAATAATTATATTCCGTCTGGGCTGCCAGCTTCTACCAGGCTGCTACAGCACCGCCGGCTCTTGGTTCTGTTGCCCCGGTCAGTATGCCATTCTCATCTCTGAAGATCAACTGTCCCCGGCCAAAATCCATGCTGTCTGTGGCCACTGTCACATGATGTCCTCTGGCTTTTAATCGACCTGCCATATCCATCGGAAAGCCCTGTTCAATCTCAATATTCATATCACCTGTCCACTGCCATCTCGGGGCATCCAGCGCCTCCTGAGGATTCATATGAAAATCTATGAGATTCATCATCACCTGTACATGCCCCTGAGGCTGCATAAAGCCGCCCATGATACCAAAAGGGCCGATGGCTTTGCCATTTCTGGTCAGAAATCCCGGGATAATGGTATGATAGGTTTTCTTATGCGGACCGACACAATTGGCACTTTCCGGGTCCATATAAAAATTGAATCCTCTATTCTGAAGTGCAATGCCTGTTTTAGGCACTACAATCCCTGAACCGAAATTGCAGTAATTAGACTGAATAAAACTTACCATATTGCCTGCGCCGTCCGCTGTACACAGATAAATCGTACCGCCGCTGGCAGGATTCCCGTGCTGTGGTTTGGCTGCACGCTGACCAATATTGGCCGCACGGTAAGCAGCATAGACTTTCGACAGCATTTGCTCCGTCGTTACTTTCATACTTCGGGGATCTGCAATATACTGCTGCCCATCCGAATAGGCCAGTTTCATAGCCTCCAGCTGCCTGTGGACCACATCTTCACTGTCATGGCCGGCCGCAAACTGCATACATTCCATGATATTCAAAGCCATCAGTGCAACAATGCCGTGACCGTTCGGCGGTATTTCCCACACATCATAACCTCTGTAGGAAGTGCTCACTGGCTGTACCCATTCAGCCTCATAGGCTGCCAGATCCCCTTTTCTCAGATAACCGCCGGTTGCCCTTGAATAGCTGTCTATTTCATCCGCCAGGCGGCCTCTGTACAGACTCTCGCAATCTGTTGCCGCCAATTCCCTGAATGTCTCCGCATGGGCTTTGGATGACCAGATCTCTCCAGCCCGGGGTGTATGACCATCCGGTGCAAAGACTTTCCTCCATTCCTCAAACAATTCAGGCGAAAGGCTTTCTTCATAATCATCCCATGCCTGACGCCACATTTTGGAGATCACCGGCGTCACTACATAGCCTTCCTCCGCATAGCGAATCGCCGGTTCAAAGATTTGCTCCCAGGATAATGTCCCGAACCGGTCATGCAGTTTCTTCCATCCGGAAACAGCTCCCGGGACTGTCACAGGTTCCCAGCCGAACTTCGGCATCTGTTCATAGCCTTTATCAATCAACGCCTCTCTCGTCAGCAAAGCCGGCGAAAAACCGCTGGCGTTAAGTCCATAAAGCTTTCCGTCCATCCAGACCTGTGCAAAAGCATCACTGCCGAAGCCATTGGATGTGGGCTCCAACACGATCATGCAGGACGCCGTTGCCAACGCCGCATCCACCGCATTACCTCCGGCCTTGATAATATCCAGTCCGGCCTGGGCAGCCAGCGACTGAGATGTACAGACCATGCCCTTTCGCCCGTAGATTACCTCCCGCCTTGATGGGTACTTATAGTTCAAAACATCATAACAGAAATTCACGAAAATTCACCCTTTCGTTTCACGGTAATTGTACCTTTGCAGTTTTACAAAAAACAGAAAATATTTTGTATTCTTCAATTACCTGATTACGACTCTCGACAGAATATATTTGCATCAAAAGCTATATTCTGCCATCACTTTTTGCATTCCACCTTAATTATACAGTCCAAAAGACATTCTGACAACAAATGAACTCGTTAAAAAAACACCGTACATCATGCAGGATGCAGACCCCATCGCAGATGCCGCCTGCCAATGCAAGGTCCTGGCTGCTAATTTCTTGACTTTCCCTTCAATTACGCCTCTGCATAAAATTAAAGTATCTGTTCAGAGCTAACCTCCAAAATGCTACGCATTTCGTCGGTGTGGCGTATCCGCCAAATAAAGCTGCCTTTACAAACGCAAAAAGCTCCTGCCCAAAAGGACAGGAGCTTCATACGCTGTGTCAATATATTTATGTCTTCTGACTATATATCAAATTCTTAAGTCTGTGCTATTTAGCTGTTTCTTCAGTCTGCTGAGTCTCTGATCCGGATTCCAGAACAGACTCCAGTGCCTCCGCAGGCTCTTCACCTTTAACCGGCACCTCAATCTCAATAGAATCCAGCATCTCTGTCAGCTTCCTGCTGGCACACTCTGCAAGTTCTTCCTTGCTGCTTTCGGAGCTTTCTGACTCGGTCTCTGTCTCCGTCTCTGCTGCTTTCGTCTCCTGGATACTCTGAGTCTCCTTAACGGTTTCGCTTTCCTCTATTGCTGCTGTCTCTTTAAGCTCCTTGCTTTCCTCAAACCACTGTACTTCAAAAAGCAATGCATCACCATTAGCCAGCTCCACCAGATACTGGTTATGATACTTAACACTCTTTCCTCCGTCAAGTTCTTCTGTTGTAGGCTGACAAATGGCTTTGTAAGCTCTCGTTCCGATTGTCGTCTCCTGTGCCGAATGATTAAAGATCTGATCCATCACTGTCGCAATGTCCTCATTCTTGATCTTCATGGCTGCAAAGAAAACAGGTTTCGAAGAAAATGTCTGTCCTTTCAAACCAATTTCATCATAATCTCCTGTACGGTTATACTCGAACGCTGTATCATCATAAATCACACTGTAACCAAGACTGCTCTCAAATACTTTCTTGTTCTGATTACTGCTCTCTGTAACTTTATCCGATTCCACGCTTTCACGTACAGTTTCCGGATTTGTCTCCTTCTCAGATTCTATCTCTGTCTGTATCTCTGTATCGGATGCCTTCTCTGTCTCCCCGCCGGTATACTTCTTCTCACACCCTGTCAATGCCAGGAGCATTACCAACAGTGCAAAGAACATGGTTATGGTATGTCTTCCCATGATATACTCCTCCTATATATCTTCACTTCAAACGCGTATGCGTCTATCTGTGTATCGAATATACAGCAGATTCTTAAAATCGTCAAGTATTTGACAGCAATACAGACTCATTTTTAGAGTAATTTAAGAATTGCATCTTCCTTTACACAGCAATACCTTCTAATAATCGCTGCTGCCCTCTGACTCAGTTGTGTCTGATGTTCCATCCATCATTGTAACCTTCACTCTGAAAATACGGTAAAGAGATTCATCGATACGGTCTTCGGAAATCTTACCGCTCTTAACCGCCTTCAAAACACCATCATAAGCCTCTTCAAAGTTCTCAGGCTCAAGCAGCAGATCTGCACCTGCCTGAATAGCCTTCACAGCAGCATCAGAAGCACTGTAATTCTTCACAATATTGGCATCATTCAGATAATCCGTCATGACAACACCTTTGAAACCAAGAGCTTTGCGAAGTACTTCACTGATCATCTTCTCTGATAAAGAAGACGGCGTGTCATCTCCGATGACATTCGGAACAGAAACATGTCCAACTATAACAAAATCCAATCCCTGCTCAATTGCATTGATGTACGGCAAGAACTCTTTCTTCTTCAGTTCATCCAGCGAACTGTTGATCAGAGGGAATCCTGACATATTGGATGAAGCTGCACCATATCCCGGGAAATACTTCATTGCTGCATGCACATCCTGCTCTTCAATGCCTCGAAGTACTTCAAGTGCCATATCTGAAACAGTCTGGGCTTCTGTACCAAAAGTACGTGTTCCCATACCATAGCTATTGCCTGATAAGACATCTGCCACCGGTGCCAGATCAAGGTTCAGGCCATATTCCGACATCATTGTTCCGATGGCTTTGCCTGCCTCATAAGCATTGGTACTGTCGTCCTTACGTCCGACTTCTGACATGGACGGTGCCCCGCTATGTACATAACTACTGAAATCAGACGTATCGTCACTCTCATCACCGTCACTATAAGAATCTTCATAGTATTCATCCAGACTGTCATTGTTGCCCAGAACAGAATCATTGCCGCCTTCTTCTGCTGCTGCAATAAATAACGGTAACCCAGAAATCTCCTCACTGTAAGACTGCAGTTTCTCTGTCATGGTCTTCAACTGACTGGATGAGTCAATATTGTCCTTTGTGATGACCAGGCCGCCTACCTGATAATCCTGTAATGCCTGATACGTTGTATCTCCCGCATACTGAACCGTATCAACACCTGTCAGCGATTCCGGTGATACAACAAACAGCTGGGCCACTTTCTGTTCCAGAGACATCTTGTCAATCAGCGCCTGAATCTGTTCACTGTCACCGCCGGAATTGCTCTTGAATGCCTGCCATGAATCACCGCCGTCAGCACTGTAACTGATGGTCGTCTCATTCGTACCAAGATTCTCATTGATAACAGAGCATACATAAACGATTTCATTCTCACTGATCATCTCCAGATGATTCTCTCCATTCAGATCAAACCATACGTCTGTTGCACATTTGTTCCATGTCTGACAGCCGTCCTCTGTCTTATAAGCCTCATAAAATGCGCTGTCCGTTCCTTCTCCAAGGGATTTCAACAGATAGCCATGATTCTCATCATAGAAAATCACACTGACATAATTGTCACTGCCTTCTTCATAAAACGGATTGGCAAACTTAACCCTAAAATCTCTGCCTTCATAAGTGATTGTCTCCATCTGCTTATTCAGCTTCAATAATTCACCATCATATTCCTGATCGGCAACCTCTTCCGACGTCTGTTCCTCTGAAGTATCAGAATTTCCTGACAAGCTTTCCTTCAGATCCGACAATGCCGTCTTCGGACTGCTGCTGTCTGTTCCAGTACTCCCTTTGACCACCATCAGGCCAAGTACAGCAATCAGAATAATCAGGATCGTTGTTGTCACCGCAACGAGCTTTTTCATTCCTCTCTTCCTCCTGTCATATTACTCAGATACGCCAGGCGTACCTGCAAAACTCAATATACAAAATAATACCATAATCCTTACAGGAAAAACAGCTGAATTTTACAAAAAACTAAAAAACGCCTGAAAATTTCATTACAAAATCAATAACATGACATAAACCACAACGCTTGCAGAGGCTGCTACGGTAAACAAACTTCCCCCTTTAAAGGCAACAATAACCGCTGCAATAACGCCGGCCGCAGCCGCAGGAACGCAGTCCACTGCAAAAAATACTGCCGGGAATGTCATGGCTGCCAGTACGGCATAAGGAATATAGGCAAGAAAAGATCTCACAAAACGGTTTGTAATTTTCTTTCTGAATACAACCAACGGCAATACCCGCACCAGATATGTCACCGCAAACATGATCAAAAGATATATCCAGTAATTATGCTGCATGTTCTGCCTCCCCCTCTTCTTCTGAAACCGGGTAAAGCAATGCACCTACAGCAGAGGCCGCCACCGCACAGATAATAATTGAAAAACCATCCGTAATAAATGAAAATGCAGGAACAAAATGAATGATGCAACTCATCAGAATAGCAACACAGGCAACAACCAGGATCGGATGTTCTTTTCTCATGGCCGGAATAATAATCGCCAGGAACATCCCATAAATCATAATGCCCAGCGCATTGCTGATCATCATCGGAAGAATATTGCCGCAAATGGCACCGGCAAGTGTCCCGCCGGTCCATCCGATATAGGGTAAAACCGCCAGTCCTGTCATATACGCCGGTATAACTGTTTTGTTTCTGCTCATGGCCACTGCAAATATCTCATCGGTATTGCAATGTCCCAGGATCAGTTGCTGCCAGCGCTTAAATGTCGGATCCAGTTTCTGCGAAAGCGAAATTCCCATCAGCGCATAACGCATATTGATCACCAGTTCCGTAATGGCCATCTCAATATAAGAACCTGAAGCTGCTATGATACCAATTCCCGCAAACTGACCTGATGAAGTCAGATTTGTCAGGGAGATCAGCACAGCCTGCCACCAACTGATCCCCGAGGCCACCGCCGTGATCCCAAAAGAAAAGGAGACCGAAAAATAGCCGATTGCAATGGCAATGCCATCTCTCAGACCTCTCTTAAAAGCCAATAAATTCATATGTATAATCCTCTTTCCCTAATTTAGTCATGCGCTTATTCCATTTTTTGACATTTTTCCGGCAACAGAAAGCCCGGTCTGACAGCGTTAATAAACATTAACTGTATTGAGGGAGTGTCAGGCCGGGCAGTGAATAAGTCATCACGTGCTGATATTATCTTAACTGTTTTTACAAATTTGCATAATTCCTAAAAAATTCATGAATAGCATTGGTCAGACTCGGCTGGGACAGGTAAAGTACCTTGGCAGCCTCATTGAGGCTGCCTTTTTCCACAATGGCAATGACATATTTTAACTGCTGTAAAGTCATAACTGCCTCTATTCCTCTTCAGCTTTGCCATCCACATAATATTCAGATGCTTTTCGCGATACATAGATCGTTGTCACAAGGTCTGTCACGCCACTGAAAATAAATGCGATGCCCACAAGACGCATCAGCCACGCTGCCGTTGAAAAAGGGTTCAAAATAACAATGAGACCAATAAACACATTAATAACTGCGGTTATGGCAATGCGTACCCATGTACCAAAGCCCATGCGTTTCAAATCAAACGCATGCTGTAGTTTCAAAATGCCGCTGAGGACAACGCCGATACCAAGAACCACTGGCAAAATGGACACCACCAGTTCTGATTTTACACATATAAAAATACCTACAAAGACGATCACCAGACCTTTGATCAAATCATTATTTCCTGCTGCCAGTTCTTTTCTCATAAAATAGCTGACTAAGAAAAAGGCGCCGATCACGATGACGAAAATACCGATCACATTGGCAATTGTCACAAGCGTCAGTTCAGGCATCAACAGCAGGACAAGTCCGCAGATCAGTAACGTAACTGCACCGCCCACTTCCTGCAGCTTCCAATTTTTCAACATTTCTATCACTCCCCGTATTATCTACTTCAGGCCCTTTGGACTACTAATCTTATATTCACCTCAGGCCAGGATCCGTCTGCTAATCCTTTCTCGGATATTCCTGCTCATACTCCTCAAACATCTTCGACTTATTTCTAAGCTCCAGACCTCTCACAATCAGCTGCCTGATCAGGTCATAAATCACTGCAAAGACAGGCACACCGATCAACATACCTACAAATCCGAAGAGTCCGCCGAAAAGCAGAATGGAAAAAAGCACCCAGATACCCGATAATCCGGTGCTGCTTCCCAGAATCTTCGGTCCTATGATATTGCCGTCCACCTGCTGCAGAATCACAATAAAAACCACAAATATCAGACAGGACATCGGACTGACTGTCAGCAGGATAATAGCCGATGGTATCGCACCGATATAAGGGCCGAAAAACGGAATAATATTGGTCACACCGACGATCACACTGATCAGGATCGCATACGGCAGCCCCAGGATCATCATCCCCGCATAGCATATAACGCCGATAATGGCTGAATCCAGCAATTTGCCGCCAATAAATCCGGAAAAAACTCTGTCCGCAAAACGGATCTCTTCTACAATCTTGTTCGCCCACCGTTCTTTGAACAAACTGTATAAAATCAGTTTTCCCTGTTTTTTGAACTTTTTGCGTCCGCTCAAAAGATAAATAGCAACAACCAGACCAATAAACAAATTCATAAAAATCCCGGCTGCATTGATCATGCTGTCCGACAATCCTGTCAGGATCATATTCATATAAGGAAGAATGCTGTCCTTCAGCCAGCCCGAAATGGACTCTGTTCCCGCATCAGACAGCTGCATAATATAGTTCTGAATGATCTCATTGCCTTCAAACAAACGATCCACCATACTGCTGATACTGTCCACCATCTGCGGCAGCGACCGTGCCATTCTGGATATGCTCACAGCCAGCTGCGGCAGAAGCATCGCCAATACCGCATAAATAATCACCAGGCCTGTCACAACACTGCCGACCACACTGGCAGTCCCGATGAACTGCTGCCTCTTCGGATGCCAGTGTTTCTCAAGAAATCGCTCATACGTATTGCAAATCGGCTTTAAAATATAGGCAATACCTGCGCCGTAGATAAAAGGCGTCAGAATATCCAAAACTTTCTTTGTCCCGCTTCTCAGTGCTTCCAGCCGGAACAATATAAAAAAGAACAGAATACTCAATGCCGCTGTACAGAACACAGCTAATATCATCGCCAGATATTTCTTGAATTCTTCTTTCAAATTATCTCTTCTTTCTTCATAATCTGCAGACCTGAAAATACAACCACCGCAGACTTACAAATGTATCCACTGTATCTGACGTATCTCCACGCCGCTGGATCTTGCATACAGCAATGCATCCTTCGTACCACTTGGTCCCTTGCTGTCATCATCATAGACGATGATCATCCGCTCACTGGCATCCACCATATAGCAGTCCCTCAGAATATAATCCGCCGCTTCATCTGCACCATCCGATACAACCGTTACATGATCCGCCGATGCCTCAATTGCACGCAGCCTGTCACCATAATCATTCTTCAGGCAGCTGTTATAATTCGCAAAGGGCTTTGCAAGCTCCAGAGTAATTTCAGGGTTTCTCTTCTTTCTATCCAGTACAATTTCTGCCGCCCATGTGTCAACGCCTTCGGCACCTCCGGTAATAAAATAACTAAAACCGTCTGCCACAACCTTGTCAATCTCCTCTTCCAGGGCTGCTTTCAAACGGACACATGCAGGGTCTGACTCATTCTCCTTCCAGGGAAAATATAAAGGCCTATGACCCGAAAAAGCACATCTCTTTAACATATTCAAAACCTCTCTTCATTGGTTCAGTATATATTAACCGAAAGAATTGCGCAATACCCATCTCGAAAAAAACAGTTCCAAATGGACATAAAAAAAGAGCCATCCGACGTTTGATCAATCATCAGATGGCCCTTTACTGGTGTTCTTCTGTACAGTACATTGGACTATACCCCTTTCTTCAGTTTCGATTTAAATAATTAAAATAAACTTTCTGGTGGTCCATACCTCCTTTTCTCAGTTTAGACAGTTGAAACAAAGCTACTTAGAATTTTGGAATCAGTCCCTTCTGCTCTTACAAAAGCTATTTGTTAACTTATTCTGTGTCTTTGTTTTTATGCTTTAATTATATCATCCATTCTATATTTGTCAATATATTTTTATAATATTTTTCTATTTTCTGACATTTTTCGAGTTGAATTCAACGAACAATACGTTATAAGGAGCTTATCCGGAAGAAAGACATTTAATATGCCCTCCCAAACAAGCTCCTTTTTATTTAGAATCTTCTCCAGCGTTCTTCTCTGTATTTTCCCTGCTGTTCTACCTGATCCAGATAATTCAGCATGGACGGAATATCTTCGTTCAGCGTTCCCTTAAGGATAACATAGTTGGAAGCATGATTGGATCTGAAAACTGTCCCATCGGAATCCACATTCTGAAGGAATAATTTCATCTCCTCTACCACATCTTCCGGATTCAAAAGCTCCAGCTCTCCTGAAACAATTCTGGAATAAATTGGTGCCTCCCGATCCATCATCAGCGTCAGAAAGCCCACATAATCCGGTTTAATTGCACTGATCAAAGTGGCGGAGGCAACCGCATGTTCACGCAGTCTCTGGCGACCGCCAAGACCTGAAATCAATGTTGCCGAACAGAGAATACCGCAGCTTTTCAGTTTTTGTCCCGCTTCGATCATCTGCTCTCTTGTCACGCCTTTTTTCACATCTTTTAATACCTGCGGATCTCCGGATTCAATTCCCATATAGACCATATCCAGTCCCGCTTCTTTTAAGCGCTTCAATTCATCTTCGGATTTATGAAGAATATCCTGTGTTGTTCCGTAAGCCGTTACACGCTCCAGATTCGGGAACTTCTTCCATATGTACTCCAGAATCTGAACAAGCATATCTGTTTTTACGATCAGGGCGTCGCCATCGGCCAGAAAAATCCTTCGGATATGCCCGCCGTACAGCATCGCCGCCTCATCAAAATCCGCCAGCACATCCTCAAGAGGTCTGACCTTAAATTTCTTATCCTTGTACATGGTGCAAAACGTGCATGTATTATGTGCACATCCGACAGTTACCTGTACAATCAGACTGCGTGCTTCACTTGGTGGTCTGTAAACGGTTCCTTCATATTGCATGATATACCCTCCTGAAAATTCTTCGTTTTGAAAATAGTTCGCATGCGTATTATTAACCAACAGTATATCCTTAATCGCAAAAATAATCAATAGTTTAATAGAAAAAACGCCATGTATCTGATTACTCAGATACATGGCGTTCATACTGTCATGGATGGAGGTGGATTCGAACCACCGAAGCGTGTCGCAGCAGATTTACAGTCTGTCCCCTTTGGCCACTCGGGAATCCATCCATAGATCATTTCTGACCGCTATCCATCATAACATACTTAATATTAAAATTCAACCCCAAAATAAAATTTATCCGATATCCTTAAGAATCGCCGCAGATGTCTTCGGCATTGCGACCATCAAATACCCATCCGTTACCGCATAAATATCCGGCACCTTTGTAAATGAAGCTGACGAACTCATCAGCTGCTGCTCCATACGGCTTCCGTCAGTCACGCCAATCTGCCATACAGGTATCGCCACGTTCACTGTATCCTGTGTATTATTGACGATCACGGTATAGCGTTCCTTCTCATCGAAGCGGCCATAAGCCAGTATTCCCCATGCTGTATAAAGCATTTTATAGGAACCTGTACGAAGCGCAGTGCTGTTTCTATGTATCCGAATGGCTTCTTTGTGAAAAAGGAGCATCTGCTTATCTTCATGTCCCCATGGATAGGTTCTTCTGTTATCCGGATCTGTCCAACCACAGACACCGGCCTCATCACCATAGTAAACCGTCGGTGCCCCCGGCCAGGTCATCTGCATAATAACAGCTTCTCTCATTACTGCCTCATTAATGCCTTCTTCTGCGGCCCCTGTACCTTTGCTCTGAATCCTCCCCACCTGTCCGTTGGTTCTTGTAAGGAATCTCGAATGGTCATGATTGGACAATTCATTCATAGCCACATACAATGACTCATACTCAAATCGGGACATATGATGACTCATGGCACCTTCAAATGTCTCCGGATTACACAGCAAATCCTCTCTGCGCTCATCACTGTGTTTTTCAACCCCTGTCAGGAACCATGTGATCGGCTCCATAAAAGCTTCGTAATTCATAACTGTATCCCATTCATCACCTTCCAGCCAGGATGCCGGATCTGTATAATTTTCCGCAAGAATCAGTGCCTCCGGGTTTGCATCCTTTACTGCTTTTCGGAAACGTTTCCAGAAAGCATGATTATACTCCGGTGAATGACCGAGATCTGCCGCCACGTCCAACCGCCATCCATCTGTATTGTAAGGCGGTGATACCCATTTCTGTCCGATCCGAAGAATATAATCACACAGGCTTTCAGAGTCTTCATAATTCAGCTTCGGCAGTGTATCATGTCCCCACCAGCCATCATAATCCTTATTATACGGCCAATTTTCTGAAAAGAACTTGAAAAAACTGCGATACGGACTCTTCTCATCCACATAAGCTCCCGGTTCATAGTCTTCCTGCCCCTCATAGATCCGCTCTCTATCCATCCACTTATTGAAGGAACCGCAATGGTTAAAAACACCGTCCAGAATAACTTTCATACCCCTTCGATGAACTTCTTCTACAAATTGTATAAAAAATTCATTGCTGGCTTCCAGATTTTTTTTATTCGTAACACGACGGATATAGCGGCCGGCATGACGATTGTCCATGTCACCCTCAACCAGAACATCCCCCTCATCATCAACAATTCTGCCAAAGTGAGGATCCACATAATCATAATCCTGAATATCATATTTGTGATTGGACGGTGAAACAAAAATTGGATTCAGATACAGAACTTCGACTCCCAGATCCTGCAGATAATCCAGCTTATCCATAATCCCCTGCAGATCACCGCCATAAAAATGACAGACATCCATGTTGTGCGGATAAGCACCCCAGTCCTTTTCCTGCTCCGAATGCAGCTTCACATAGCTGTACTCATGATCCAAAACATCATTGGATGGATCTCCATTGCAGAAACGGTCTGTAAAAATCTGATAAAAAACCGCCCCCTTTGCCCAGTCAGGCGTCTTAAAATCCGGATAAAATTTGAAATTATAATAATCCTGTGCCCTGTCCATGGCACTGCGCTTATTGTAAACAGCCGTTATCCTTTCTTCATTCGTTCCGATTCCGGCAATTTCAAAATAATAATTCGTCCCGCACTCCGGATAATGAAGTACCGTCTCATAATAGTCGAAATTTCTCTCTGAAAAAGACTTCTGCATCTTAGCCCTCACACAGTCCGTCACAACCATTACCGAAGCCGCATTGTCCTTCGCCGTCCGAAATCGCAGTCTGACACTGCATCCGGCAGCCTCTGCACCATCCGCTGTATATAACCGATAAAAAGGCGTCCCATCCGCAAAAAACGCCTGTCTGTTCAAAAAATTGTTCATACCTCAACTCCTGTCAAAAAAATATCTTTGCGAAAAGACATCATATCTGTTCAAAGATTGCATCTATGTTGCCTTATATTTATCGACAATTTCATTTAACTTTGAACAGTCCAAAATTATTTCTATTGTATAGTAAATTCGATAGATTTTCAACCTTCTACTACATTGTATACACGTAATCCATGAAAATATGTATACTCTAACAGCCGGTACTTAGGCAGTGTCCTTTACTGCCTTATGTACCGCTGCTAGACGTTGGCAACGCGAGTGTGCTTGTGGTGAACAGTGCCTTGGATAGTTCGTTACCAAAATACTCCTGAGCCGCATTTTACATATTTTTAGAACGCCTCTTTTTTGGCAAAGAAAAAAGGACAGCTTCCGTTGCTGTCCTTTTGGAGAAGGTATTTTTGTTTATGGGGTGAAACAAAAACTTTATAATGTATTGGGGGGTTTACGTGTATTATAATACCATGTCACCGTCCGAAAGTGTTCACAAAGTTTTATTGTTTCAGAAATCCTTTTTATGCAAGTTACATAAAGCGCAATTTTTCATCTTCTGTTCCTTCTGGAAAAATTGCCTCAAATTCTTCTCTTGTAATCTTTTCCTTTTCGATCAGCATGTCGGCGCATGCGTGAAGTTCTTCCATATGCTCTGTAATAATACGTCTTGCTTCCTGATGGCATCCGTCAACGATACGTTTCACTTCCTGATCAATGACAGCTGCAACGCCTTCACCATACGGCTTGGAATGACCGATATCTCTGCCGATGAAAACTTCATCACTTCCGCTTGTATAGTTGATCAAACCAACGGCATCCGACATACCGTACTCTGTAACCATAGCACGGGCTGTCTCTGTGGCAGTCTTGATATCCTGTGAAACGCCGGTCGTGATGTCATCAAAGATCAGCTCTTCAGCAACACGTCCACCCAGAGATACAACGATATCCTGCATCATTTTACCCTTAGTATTGAACATATTGTCTCTTTCAGGCAGCGGCATTGTGTATCCTGCTGCACCGATCCCCGTCGGAATAATGGATACAGAGTAAACCGGTCCAACATCCGGAAGTAAATGGAACAATAAGGCATGACCGGACTCGTGATAAGCGGTGATCTTCTTCTCTTTTTCAGAGATGACACGGCTCTTCTTTTCAGCACCGATACCAACCTTCACAAAGGCACGGCGGATATCATCCTGAACAATATAGGCGCGGCTCTGTTTGGCCGCATAAATAGCTGCTTCATTCATCAGGTTCTCAAGATCAGCACCTGTAAAGCCTGCTGTTGTGCGGGCGATCTGATCCAGATCTACATCATCTCCAAGCGGCTTGCCCTTGGCATGAACCTCAAGGATTTCACGACGTCCCTGAATATCAGGACGTCCGACACCGACTTTACGGTCGAAACGGCCCGGACGAAGAATCGCCGGGTCCAGAATGTCCACACGATTTGTTGCTGCCATGACAATGATGCCCTCATTGACGCCAAAACCATCCATTTCAACAAGGAGCTGGTTCAATGTCTGCTCACGTTCATCATGACCACCGCCAAGACCTGTACCACGCTTTCTTGCGACCGCATCGATCTCATCGATAAAGACGATACATGGTGCATTCTTCTTGGCATTCTCAAAAAGGTCGCGCACTCGTGAAGCACCGACACCGACAAACATTTCCACAAAGTCTGAACCTGAGATACTGAAGAAAGGCACACCGGCTTCACCAGCCACTGCCTTGGCCAGCAATGTCTTACCTGTTCCCGGAGGTCCCACAAGGATCACGCCCTTCGGTATACGGGCACCGACTTTTGTATACTTCTCAGGAGATTTAAGGAAATCAACAATTTCCTGGAGATCTTCCTTCTCTTCCTGAAGACCGGCAACATCGCGGAATGTCACCTTGCGGTCACCCTCTTTGCTCATCTTCGCATGGCTCTTGCCGAAGTCTGTCATCTTACTTCCGCCGCCACTCTGCTGACTGTTGATAAATGAGAACAAAAACCACAGGAAGATACCGCCCAGTACTAATAATGCACCGTTATTGTAAAACCATCCCTCACGGTTAATGACATCTGTCTCCTTATAATTCGTATAATTCACGGATTCCAGCCAGTCCTTGACCTGGTTGACATCAGTCACATAAAAGCTGTCATCCTTGCCGTCTTTCCATTCCACAGAGATCATACCTGTCGGTGTCTCCTTATTCGGTGAAATGACAACATCCTCGATCTGACTCACCTTATTCTGTATATCCTGCTGGAATTCGCTGTATGTGTAATCACTGGCTGCCAACAGATTCCATCCCTCACTGACAATGATACCGATGAATACACAGACAAGAACAACGACCCACAGGCCAATTCCTCTTTTCTTATTATTCAATGCTACACTCCTCCTGTCACTTAGTGACTTATCATTTGATTTTTGATAAAAATTATCAAACACTATGAAAAAGGGATGCTAACCGCAAATGCGCAGCAACCCTCTTCAGCTTCTGTCTTATTACTTAGTTTCTGTTATTCAGTAAATTCAACAACTCCGATAAACGGAAGATTTCTGTACTTCTGCGCATAGTCAAGGCCATATCCTACAACAAATTCATCAGGAATGTTGAATCCGGAATAATCAACCTTCACATCTGCTGTCCGGCGCTCCGGCTTGTCTAACAGTGTACAGATCTTGATGCTGTTTGGCTTTCTCTTATAAAGGATCTCTACCAGATAATGCAGTGTATTGCCTGAGTCAATGATATCTTCAACAATCAGGACATCCTTGCCGTCCAAAGGCTCATCCAGATCCTTCACGATACGAACCGCACCTGAAGATGTCGTACCATTGCCATAACTGGATACAGACATAAAGTCAAGAGATACAGGCACACTGATTCTCTTGGCCAGTTCACATGTGAAGAAAACACCGCCCTTTAATACGCAGATCATATGAATGCTCTTGCCTTCATAATCCTTGCTGATCTGTTCACCCAGCTCCTGGATCTTCTTGTCAACTTCTGCTTCCGGCAGTAAAACTTTAATCTTCTCTTTCATTCTTCAATCTCCTTCAGTTCTGCTGATAAAATCAGCTTTGTCTCTCCGGTAATCTTATAATATTCGCTCAAACGGCCTATGTCCGGTATCCACAGGACATGACTGCCGTCTGTCAACATGTTCAAATTCTCCCGATCCGACTGCGGTACCTTATCATCCATAAAAATTCTGCGAAGAGCTTTCTTATGTCCGCCGCCGATCATCATATAATCGCCCGGGCGGCGCTGCCGCAGGACCAGTCCATTTTTTATTCTATCATAATCAAACCATTTCGTATACATTTTTTTGGGAATTTGCAGATTTTTCTCCACAGGAAAAATTTTAAGACAAAGTTCTCTTTTACTACCCGTCAAAATATATTTCCCCGGCTCATCCAGCTTTATTTCAGGACATTCATCTGCCAGAATGCCGTCCGCTGTATGTGTCTGATTCCTGAAAATGTTCACAGTTGTATACGTGCGTTTTGCGCACAGCTGATAAGGCAGATTCACCTGCCTTCCCACCTGCCCCTCAAACAATTCCCTGAACATTTCAATATGAACTGCCCGGATGTCCTTCAGTCCGCCGGCCAGCCGGTTCATCACCTGCCGCAAAAGTTCCCGCTGAATAGCAATATCCTGATTGATAAATACGGCTGCATCGATTTCCAATACCGTATAATCCTCCGCTGATACCTGCCGGATCATGGTTCTTCCAATGGCTGCTGCCTGTTTTTCTATATAACGGCAGATATCCGCTGCTATAGCGGCAGTCTCCGCAATATGGGACACCGCCGCCGGATTGATATGTTCAGTGACATAAGGAAGAATATCCAGCCTGATCCGGTTTCTGGTATACTCTGTTTCAAAATTCGTTGCATCATTTCGATAAGCGATCTGATGGTTTTTCAGATATTCCTCAATATCACTGCGGCTGATCTTCAGCAGCGGTCTCACGATCACATTTCTCACCGCCGGTATACCTGCCATTCCTTTCAGTCCGCTGCCCCTGAACAGATTGAGCAGCACAGTCTCCGCCTGATCATCCATATGATGCGCCACTGCAATCTTTGATGCCTGCTTCTGCTGCCGCACCTGTTCAAAGCATTCATATCTGAACAGCCTGCCGGCTTCCTCCTCAGACAAATGCTGTGCCTGTGCCATTTCCCTGATGTCTGTCTGAAAGCACTCACAGGGCACATGAAGTGTCTGACATAACTGTATCACAAAATCTCTGTCCCGATCTGCCGCTTCCCCACGCAGGCCGTGATGGATATGGACGGCTGTCAGCTTTAAGTCCATGGACGTCTGCAGGTTTTTGAGTACCGACAGCAGGCAGACCGAATCCGCACCGCCTGAAACGCCGACAATCACCGAATCACCCTGACAGATCATTTCCGATTTTTTTATAGTGTCATATACTTTTCTGACCAGCTCATCCATTTTCCTCACCTGCTTCCTTTATTCTCCTTCTGAGTATAACATAGACCGTCAAGCCCCGCTATAATTTTCAGGTTTTCTGTAAAGTCCGCAGACCAGCACTGTCATATCATCCTCTGCTTCATAGTGACTGCATGCCATGGCATGGTTGAGAACCGCATTGGCCAGCTCCTGAGGATTAACAGCTGTACAATTTTTCAAAAATTCTGCCATCTTTTCTTCATTCTGATCATCTCCCTTTCCAAGACTGCCGAGGGTTCCATCACTCATCATAATGAGCATATCCCCATTTTTCATATCGGCCGTCAGCACTTCACTTTCCGGTTCCGGCAGCACCCCCGGCGGCAGGGCATCGGATGTCATTTTTTTTACCTCCTCCCCGTTTTTGATAAACGAAGCGGCAGCACCCATTTTCACCAATTCACACCTGCCTGTAAAAAGGTCCAGGGTCGCCAGATCCAGTGTTGAATACGTATGCGGTTCACTCCCCGACAGCACAACCGAATGGATCAGCCGAATGGCAGACTGGCGGTTAAAGCCGGTTGTAAGCAGCTGTTCCAGCAGACTGATAATTCTGTTGCTCTCCTTTTCCGCCTTTTCACCGCTTCCCATACCATCAGACAACGACAGAACCGTTTGTCCGCTTTCCATATGCATTACCGTAAAACTATCCCCGGAAACAGTTTCCCCCATCCGGACCATTCTTGCATCCCCCACGATAGTCCGGTAACGGACATCTTCTTCAAAGGACAACATTTCCCATCGTTGTCCGATCACCGGAGGTGTCCCAGCCCGGGGCAGATACCGCCGGCCATAGACCCTTCCGATGATATCTGCCGCCTCCTGCGCTGTTTTCTGAATATTTTTCGGTGTCTTTGCCTCTATATAAACGCATTTCCGACCATTTTGACGGTTCGACGCTGCGATTCTGCGCACATTGATCCTCTGCCCGGTCATCCGGTGCACCACCTGCTTTTCAGGGGCTCCCTGCCTGACCGGTTCATCACTGATCTGCTTCGAAAAATCCCCAATGACATCCGCCACCTCACCAAACTGCCCCGCCAATGCCAGTCTGCTCTCCGCCAGACGGTTCTGCCAGGACAAATTTGTCTGGGCCAGTCCCATCATTCTGCGAGCCTCTGCCAGAAAATTGTCCGATCGGACACAGCGCTGCCTGAATCGTTCCGGAAGATCTTTTTTCTTCATATCAACACGCTCCCCGCATAATTTCAATATCTCATAGGCCGATTCACAACTGTCTTCAAAAACATTTTCCCAACAATAACTGCACCGACTGCAGTCTTTGCAGACCTGCTCCGTGACCGCATTAAAAATATCCTGCATTTCCTGGTCACTTAGTGTTCCCCGGGGACTTGTATCCACTTCAAAGGACTGGGACAGCTTCCGAAAGGACTCCGAAAATGCATGAAGCTGATTTTTGGTGATCATCGCTTCTTCTTTCATGGACATACGCTCCTTTCTTCCGACAGGGTGCCGCCCCTTCAGAAAGGCGATCACCCCTACAGATAACCAGTAGATTCCCATTGCTACCGCAAGTTCCAAAGCAGATTTCGGAAGCTCCGACATCATATGCTGCTGCCAGCCTTCTCCGTAAGCCAGACCATACCCTATCCCCGCTGTCAGCATTGTCAGCGTCATCAGCCCGCACATCACCACAGGCGTCAGCAATCCGGGCCGCACCTTTCGCAAAACCGCAGCCATCATCATCACTGTTGTTATCAGTCCTGTATATCTTATAAAAGCAGTCATCGGTAGTGCATAGGCCATCCCTGTCAAGGAAGCCACTGACAACAGTATTTTCCCCGGAATCAACGCGTATGCCGCACAGAAAAACGCAACACCCGCAGGGTTTCTGTCGTGCCAGACAAACATATTGATGAAAGCACTAAGTACGATCACCAATAAATCTTTCATGTCAAGCTTTTTCATGCACATGCCTCCTGATTTTTGTACAGATTCCGGCCTCCCGGCCTTCCCGAATCTGTTACAGGCATTATATGGAAAAATCCTGCAATTACGATTCCAATTCTCTGACAGTACCTCCCTTCAAATGTTTTTTCGAGGGGTTTTTAAGGAGCTCAGGTACGTCATTGACTATAAAGCTTTAAAGTGTTACCATGTAACTATTAATGATGTGTAACTGTTCAGAGCCAGGCAAAATTTCAAAAAAGAGGTTAGCTCTGAACAGTGACAATGATATTTAATTTTAGAAAGTGTATAAAATGATGGAAAAATTTTCTTTGAAGTATGGTAAAAATGAAGTCGCCATCGCCATAGATGGCGCCCGCAGCGTTCAGACGCTGACTGAGAATCCTATGAATACAATTGAAGATATTCATGCTGCCTTTCTGAAGGCGATCACCGAGGACACCATTGAATCCCCTGCCCTCGAACAGCTTGTAGCATCTGATGACAAGATAACAATTATCATCAGCGATATGACCCGTTTCTGGATGCATCAGGATGTCATCTGCGAGGAACTGGTTCGTTATCTGAATGAAGTCATCGGTATTCCTTTTGAACACATAGTCGTCCTGATCGGCCTCGGTACCCATCACAAAAATACACCTGCCGACCAGAAGGTTCTGACAGGTGCTTATGTCTATGATCATGTTGCCGCTGTTGTGGACCACGACTGTGATGCCCCGGATCTTGTGGATATCGGCACAACCTCTTATGGAACCAGAGTCCTGATCAATCCGTTGGCCGTCGGCCGCAAGGTCATCTGCATCGGCGGCACTGTTCATCATCTGATGGCCGGTTACGGCGGCGGCAGAAAGAGTATCGTTCCCGGTATTGCCGGCCGTGAAATTATCCGGCACAACCATGCCATGGCTCTGGATCCTCACTGCGAGCAAAGTGATCCGAGAGTCGGTCCTGGCAAATTCAACAATAACCCGATCAATGAAGACATGCGCGAAGCAGGTGCACTGCTTCATCCGGTCTTCGGCATCAATATTGTTGTCAACTCCGCTTCCAGACACAGCGGTCTTTTCTGCGGTGACTTCGATGCCGCATGGCGGGAAAGCTGCAAGTATGTCCAGCAATGTTACGGTCTTCCAATCAAAGATCAGGCAGATGTTGTCTTTGTCAGCTGCGGCGGCTTTCCAAAAGATCTGAACTTCTATCAAGGCTCCAAGAGTCTCTTTAATGCCGTTCGTGCCGTCAAACCCGGCGGAACACTTGTCATGCTGGCTGAATGCAGCGAAGGCGCCGGTGCCAAAGATTTCTTTGACTGGCTGACACCGCTGAGAGAGGGTCATCTTGATCAGAGTCTTCGTGAAGCCTTTACAATCGCCGGGTATATTTTCTATGCTGCCTGTGAAAATATCCGCAAAGCCAATATTCTTCTGTTGGCCGGCCCTAAGCTGGATGCCCAGATCGTCAATGATATGGGCATCAGAAAATATGACCACATGGAAGATATCATGGCTGATATTGATATCAAAGGCAAAGATGTTTACATCATCCCTTTCGGCGGCAGTGTCATGCCTCAGACGGAAGCCGATTATACCCGCTTCAGCGAAGAAATTTAATGATTATTCATCGTCATCCCAGCCCGCAAAGCCCCTGATCAGATGCACGATACCAAGTACAATTGCCCTCAAAACGGCAAATATAATAAACAAAAACATAAATCCGGCCAGGCCGCTCACAATGTCTTCCATTTCCATGTTGCCGGTGTGAGTGATGCCCTGGCCGATTTCTATTGCAAATGTCACAACGACCATCACTGTAAATACATAAATCCACGCAATGATCAATACATGATGTTTGCTCAGGGCCTTAAACAACGGATAAATAACCAGCAGCAATGCCATGCCGATGATACCGATCACAATAAAATGCAGCTCCTTATCCGACAAAATGTTCTCGCATGAATCATTCCATGTCATAATCGCATCATGGATGATCGCCATCTTTTCCACAAGATAATACAATAAACCTGTCATAATTCTCATCCTCCCTTATGTATATTCAGATAAAACGCACAAAACCGCTGCAGCACCTTAAAAGATGCCATCGCAGCGGTTATTATCACTTCTTCTTAAAAATAATCTCATTCTCATGAACCAATCCCAGCTTATCCCTTGCCAGATCCTCGATGTAAGCATCTGTCTTCTGATAGGCTGCTTTCTCTTCGATTGCCTTCTGGTTCTCTTCTTCATCTTCAATCTGCTTCTGAAGGTTCTGCTCTATCAATGCGTATTGTTTGGATTTTTGAGTGTTCTGCCAGGTAAAGAAGCCGAACATGCAGCACATCATCACAACGATCACCGTAATTACTTTCATACTGCCTCTGTGCTTCGATCTTCGTCTTCTTCCGGCCCGCTTATTCGCCGCCATCATGATCCCCCTGTCTTCTGTATCGTAGCTTTCTGATTTTTATTGTACGCCTTGAGACTGCAGATTTCAATGATTTTGCTGCATTCTTCACAAAAGTTTTAAAGATTTGAAACGTTTTTCTCACAGGTCTCAGAATCCATGACATGCCTCTGATAAAAAATGAAGACAAAAAACTTCTGTAAAGGAGCATTCCCAGCCCCATTCCGCATACGATATAGTTGCGCACAGCCCCACTGTTGCAGTGATAGATCATGCTGTAGATTGCGGCTGCCGCCGCGATCCAGAAAACAATCTCCTCCGCTGCCATTGCCCATTGCCTGTGACGGACAAATATTCTCAAGAGTCTCATGCAATCATAGGCCAGCAGAAGGATGCCTCCCAAAAAAACAGCATAAAAAAACAGTCTTCCCTGAAACAATACATCCTGACTCACCGCTACTTAAACAATCGTCCCAGAAAATTGCCTGCCTGACGTGCACTGCTGTTTGTCTCAGAATACGTCAGGCTGTCCACTCTGCCGTCAACACCGGTTTCTCCTTTTTCCAGAGACAGATGGTTCATATGCAGTTCTGAGCCTTTGATCAGCAGAAGGCCTGCTGACGTCTCCAATATGATCTCTCCGGGATCATATGCAATCACATCGGACACACCTGTCACCTGTAGAGAGGACCGGTTCTGCAATGTTATTCTGTGGGGTTTGATCACTTGCTGTTCATCCATATACATCAACTCACCGCCGGATATTCACTGTCTCTCCCATTATATGAGACAACCCGCGGCTTTATGACACGCTGTGCCTCAACCGATAACATTCCCGCGCTTTTGTACATCAGGCGTTACAGATATCTGAATAGTTCCTTTGCATCCTCCTTGCGGGTTGTCTCCTGAACATCCAGAACTTCTACCTTCACATTTCGTGTACCGAAACCGATCTCAATGACATCCCCGGCCTTCACTTCCGCACCGGCCTTGGCTGTCTTGCCATTGATCATCACACGGCCTGCGTCACAGGCCTCATTGGCCACCGTACGTCTCTTGATCAGACGGGATACTTTTAAATATTTATCAAGTCTCATATTCTTCTCCTTATATGCGAAAAGGATTCCCTTATAACATATCTGCAATGCATTCATATGCCGGCCGGGAATCCTTTTGATCTTATGATGATTAGGCGTTAATGATATCCTTTAATGCCTTACCTGCT
>Ga0129310_1000553_pt1 | contig 44211 bp, 45 predicted proteins | sample Go1ome_2_FD_94433 | JGI IMG/M metagenome (GOLD analysis project Ga0129310, IMG submission 94433) | Western lowland gorrila individual fecal microbial communities from Wisconsin, USA - Go1022A metagenome | ecosystem: Host-associated > Mammals > Digestive system > Large intestine > Fecal | place... | reverse complement strand
GAAAGGTCTGGATAAATAACAATCACCTATATCACACCCAAAACAAATATCAATGTATAATGGAGGAAATGAAGAAATGAATCTGGATTACGCAAAAATCAAAGAAGCAGCAAAGAACTATGAAAAAGACATGACCAAGTTCTTACGCGACATCGTTAAATTCCCGGGCGAGAGCTGTGATGAGAAGGCTCACATCGACCGTATCGCTGAAGAGATGACAAAGCTGGGATTTGACAAGGTAGACATCGACCCCATGGGCAATGTTCTGGGATATATGGGAACCGGCGAGACCCTCATCGGCTTTGACGCACACATCGACACAGTGGGCATCGGCAACAAGAACAACTGGAACTTCGATCCTTATGAGGGCTATGAGAATGACACCGAGATTGGCGGACGCGGCGTGTCCGACCAGTGTGGCGGTATCGTATCTGCTGTATACGGCGCTAAAATCATGAAGGATTTAGGAATGTTAAGCGACAAATATACGGTTCTGGTAACCGGTACGGTTCAGGAAGAGGACTGCGACGGTCTGTGCTGGCAGTACATCATCAACGAAGACAAGGTTCGTCCTGATTTCGTAGTATCCACAGAGCCCACCGACGGCGGCATCTACCGCGGCCAGAGAGGCCGTATGGAAATCCGCGTTGACGTTAAGGGCGTTTCCTGCCATGGTTCCGCTCCTGAGCGCGGCGACAACGCTATCTATAAGATGGCTGACATCCTTCAGGATGTACGTGCTCTGAATGAAAACGACGCTGCTGACGACAAGGAAGTTAAGGGCCTTGTGAAGATGCTGGATGAGAAGTACAATCCTGAGTATAAGGAAGCCAACTTCTTAGGCCGCGGCACTGTTACTGTTTCCGAGATTTTCTTCACATCTCCAAGCCGCTGCGCAGTTGCTGATTCCTGTTCCGTATCCCTTGACCGCCGTATGACGGCAGGCGAGACATGGGAGAGCTGCTTAGACGAGATTCGTGCTCTTCCTGCAGTTAAAAAGTACGGCGATGATGTTACCGTATCCATGTATGAGTATTCCCGTCCTTCCTATAAGGGCCTTACATATCCAATCGAGTGCTACTTCCCAACCTGGGTTATCCCGGAGGACCACAAGGTTACCAAGTCCCTGGAAGAAGCTTATAAGAATCTGTTCGGCGACGAGCGTATCGGTGTGGACGCAACAGCAGAGATGAGAAAAGCACGTCCTCTTACCGATAAGTGGACCTTCTCCACCAACGGCGTATCCATCATGGGACGCAACGGCATTCCTTGTATCGGTTTTGGTCCTGGCGCTGAGGCTCAGGCCCATGCTCCCAATGAGATTACATGGAAGCAGGATCTGGTTACCTGCGCAGCTGTTTACGCTGCTCTGCCCAGTGTTTACTGCAAGTAATTAACTACCTTCGTTTATTGTCCGCAGGGTGTTGTCCCGGCTGCTGTTAAACCGCGGTCTTGGTCCGCTGGCCCCAGAGCCGTTCTTCTGGCCTGAGGGGCAGCCGGGAAGCATAGGGCATACGCCCTACACACTGCTCATTCGTTTACCGTTTTCCATGAAGTCCTAAGTGACCTGTTTGTTTCGACGGTCTATGCTGAAGGCCGCCGGAACGGCTCAGGCCCGCTTACATTCATGAAAGAACGGATATCCCTTTTATTTTTGTAACATCCAACAACGATACCCAAATTAAAAATTAATATAATAAAGGAGTCAATCAAATGAAAACATTACAGGATTACATTGATAAGTTAAACAGCCTCAACTTTAAGGAAATGTACGAGAACGATTTCTTCCTGACCTGGGAGAAAACTGACGAGGAACTGGAAGCAGTATGGACCGTTGCTGACGCTCTCCGCTTCATGAGAGAGAACAACATTTCCACAAAGGTATTTGAGAGCGGCCTCGGCATCTCCTTATTCCGCGACAATTCCACCCGTACACGTTTCTCCTTTGCTTCTGCCTGCAACCTGTTAGGTCTGGAAGTTCAGGATTTGGACGAAGGCAAGAGCCAGGTTGCTCACGGCGAGACAGTTCGTGAGACAGCTAACATGATTTCCTTCATGGCTGACGTTATCGGTATCCGCGATGACATGTACATCGGCAAGGGCAACGCTTACATGCACGAAGTTGTTGACGCTGTTACACAGGGCCACAAAGACGGCATCCTGGAGCAGAAGCCAACCCTGGTTAACTTACAGTGCGACATTGACCACCCGACACAGTGTATGGCTGATATGCTGCACATCATCCATGAGTTCGGCGGCGTAGAGAACTTAAAGGGCAAGAAGTTAGCCATGACATGGGCTTACTCTCCTTCCTACGGCAAGCCTCTCTCCGTTCCTCAGGGCGTTGTTGGCCTGATGACACGTATGGGTATGGAAGTTGTTCTGGCTCATCCGGAAGGCTACGAAATCATGCCTGAGGTTGAGGAAGTTGCCAGAAAGAACGCTGAAAAGACCGGCGGTTCCTTCCGTGTATCCCATGACATGGCTGACGCATTCAAGGATGCTGACATCGTATATCCAAAGAGCTGGGCTCCATTTGCAGCTATGGAAAAGAGAACCAACCTGTACGCAGAAGGCGATTCCGAGGGCATCAAGACTCTGGAGAAAGAACTGCTGGCTCAGAACGCAGAGCACAAAGACTGGTGCTGTACTGAGGAACTGATGAAGACCACCAAAGACGGCAAAGCTCTGTACCTGCACTGCTTACCAGCTGACATCAACGATGTAAGCTGCAAGGACGGCGAGGTTGAGGCAACTGTATTTGACCGCTACCGTGATCCTCTGTACAAAGAAGCAAGCTACAAGCCATACGTAATCGCTGCCATGATTATGCTGGCTAAGTTCGCTGACCCGGCTGAGGTTTTAAAGAAGCTGGAAGAAAAAGGAACTCCTAGAGTATTCAAATAAATCATTCATCTTACCAAGCAATACAATGTAAGGGCTGCCGGACTGAGTCCTGCAGCCCTTTTTGTCTCAAATTATGCAAAAACTCGGCGGGATACCCTCATATCCCGCCCTATAAAGGGGAAAATCACTATGGAAAACAAGAAAAAACGTATTGTCATCGCTCTGGGCGGCAATGCACTGGGCAATACCCTTCCTGAGCAGATGAAAGCTGTCAAGATCACAGCCAAAGCCATCGTAGATCTCATCGAGGAAGGCTGCGAGGTTATCGTAGCCCATGGCAACGGCCCTCAGGTAGGTATGATCAACAATGCAATGGCTGCGCTGAGCCGCGAAGACGCAAAACAGCCCAACACCCCTCTCTCCGTCTGTGTGGCCATGAGCCAGGCTTATATCGGCTACGACCTGCAGAACGCCTTAAGAGAGGAACTCTATAACCGTGAAATGTATGATATTCCGGTTGCAACCATGATTACACAGGTCCGTGTCGATGCAGACGATCCTGCCTTTGAAGCTCCTTCCAAGCCAATCGGCCACTTCATGACCGAAGAACAGGCTAAGATTGCAGAAGAAAAGTACGGATACATCATGAAGGAGGATTCCGGACGTGGCTACCGCCGCGTGGTGGCATCTCCAAAGCCTGCTGAAATCGTTGAAATCGGCGCCATCCGCTCTCTGGTAGACTCAGGCCAGCTGGTAATCGCCTGCGGCGGCGGCGGTATCCCGGTTACCCGTCAGGGAAACCACTTAAAGGGTGCAAGCGCTGTAATCGACAAGGACTTCGCAAGTGAACTGTTAGCAGAGAATCTGAACGCTGATTTCCTGATTATTCTCACTGCAGTTGAAAAGGTTGCTGTTAACTTCGGAAAGCCGGAAGAAAAGTGGCTGGATGACCTGGACACAGAAGAAGCAAGACAGTTTATCAAAGAGGGACATTTTGCCCCCGGTTCCATGCTTCCCAAAGTTCAGGCTGCTGTTAAATTTGCTGAATCAAAACCAGGACGCACTGCCCTCATTACGCTGTTGGAAAAAGCAAAAGACGGTATCCAGGGAAAAACCGGTACTCATATCCATTTAGCGTAAAGGAGGCAATTAAAAAATGAATACAGACAATACAGCGAAACAGCACGCATCCCTGTTTGATTTGGATGGTGTGCCAAAAATGAGCCAGGCAATTCCCCTGGCCCTTCAGCATGTAGTAGCCATGATTGTAGGCTGTGTGACGCCGGCCATTATTATTTCCGGCGCAGCAGGCATTGACACGGCAGACCGGGTTTTGCTGATTCAGGCTTCCCTGGTTGTATCTGCCCTGGCCACCCTGCTGCAGCTCTTCCCCATAGGCAATAAGAACAGTTTCCATCTGGGTGCCGGCCTTCCTGTTATCCTGGGCGTAAGCTTTGCCTACGTTCCCAGCATGCAGGCCATCGCGGAACAGTCCGGCATTCCCGCCATACTGGGAGCCCAGATTGTAGGCGGCGTGTGCGCCATTATCGTAGGCCTTACCATCAAGAAGATACGAAAGTTCTTCCCGCCTCTGATTGCAGGCACGGTTGTGTTTACCATTGGTCTGTCTCTCTACCCAACTGCCATCAACTACATGGCAGGCGGCGCGGGTCAGCCCACCTACGGTGCATGGCAGAACTGGGTGGTAGCCATCTTCACTCTGGTGGTTGTCACTGTGCTGAACCATTTTGCCAAGGGATTCCTGAAACTGGCATCCATTCTTATGGGTATGATTGCAGGCTATATCTTCTCCATGTTCTTTGGCATGGTAAGCTTTGGAAATGTGGCTGAATCCGGCATGTTCCAGCTTCCTCAGGTCATGCATTTCGGCATCAGCTTTGAGGCATCTGCCTGTGTGGCCCTGGGACTGCTGTTCGTTATCAACTCCGTGCAGGCAATCGGCGACTTCTCTGCCACCACGGCAGGAGGCCTGGACCGCGAGCCCACCACAAACGAACTTCACGGCGCTATTCTGGGCTACGGCTTTTCAAACATCATAGGAGCCTTCCTGGGATGTCTGCCCACCGCCACCTACAGCCAGAACGTAGGTATCGTGGCTACCACCAAGGTTGTTAACCGCGTGACATTAGGGCTTTCCGCGCTGATTATACTGGTTGCCGGACTGTTTCCCAAATTCTCCGCCCTTCTGACCACCATTCCCTATGCGGTCTTAGGCGGTGCGACTGTATCTGTATTCGCTTCCATTGCCATGACCGGTATGAAACTGGTCATGACGGAAGATATGAACTACCGCAACACCTCTATCGTAGGTCTTGCAGCTGCCCTGGGAATGGGCGTGTCACAGGCATCCGCCTCCCTGTCCGCATTCCCGACATGGGTTACCACAATCTTCGGAAAATCCCCGGTTGTCATCGCAACCCTGGTGGCTATCCTGCTGAATGTCACCCTTCCGAAGGATACCGGAAAAGTTAAAAAGAATTAATCCTATTATTGTAATGGTATAACTGAAAAACGGACTGTCCCTGAGCATATCGCTCCCGGGCAGTCCGTTTTTCAGTTATGCTTTGGATAAACCATACGGCTTAACAACCTTCAAAAGAACCATCCTGATTATCCGTCAGCAGATGTTCAAAATCCTCCTGGGGCATGGGCTTTGCAAAAACATATCCCTGGATTACATTACAGCCTGCTTTTCTTAAAAATTCCACGGTGTCCATATCCTCCACGCCCTCGGCAATGGTCTTTATATCCAGCTCCTTGGCCATATTAATGACGTTGGACACAACAATGCGCTCGCGCCTGATGTCCCGGCTCTTCTGGAAGAACAGGATATCCAGTTTCAGCACATCAATGGGCAGGTTCTTTAACAGGTTAAGGGAACTGTAACCCGAGCCAAAATCATCCAGGGAACAGATAAACCCACGCGCATTGAGATTGACCACCAGCTCCGCAAATAACTCCGTGTCAGCAGCCAGTATGCTTTCCGTAAACTCCAGCTCCATAACGCGGTCCGGTATGGAATATTTAGCCTTGATATCCGTATAGTAATCTACAAAATCATTCTGGAACAGGCCTGCCTTGGAAACATTGACCGCCAGGCTCACCGGCCTCCCGCCCTGTTCCAGGTGACTCCTGTACCAACGGCATGCATGCTCAAACATATAGCGGTCCAATTTCACAATCAGCTCGCTTTTCTCAAATAATGGGATGAAATTCCCCGGCAGTATCAGCCCCCTTCTTGGACTGAGCCACCGGGCCAGCACCTCTGCCCCGGTAATCTGGTTACCGTTCTGAATATCTATCTTGGGCTGCATATAGAGCTTAAACTCCTCCTCTTCCATGGCTGCCTCTGCCTCAGACTCCAGGACGGTATCCTCCAGCATGCGCCTGCGGAGGCTGTCGTCATAGAACACATAGGAGCTTCCCGGTCTTTCCTTTGCAATCTTATGGGCCATGTTGGCATAATTCACCAGCACATCCAGAGACTGCTTCCCGTCACCGGCCCGGAACCGGTAGACGCCTACAGGAATCTCCATGAATGGCTGTTCATCCATGCCCGAATTCCTCATATACTCCTTAAGCTGGCACAGACCGCTGTCCAGCACCTGTGTGTCCTCACACCGGGTTATACCGGCAAAATTGTCAGCCGCTATGCGGCAGCTGATACAGCCAGGTCCTTCCACTGTCCTCAGAAACTCTGCCACCAGCCTGAGAAGCCTGTCGCCTTCCTCGTACCCCAGAACATCATTAATCAGCTTAAAATTCCTTAAATCACCATACCAGAGCACATAGGAGGTAAGCTCAGAACGGGAGATCTCAGGACGGTTAAGAAATATCTCCACTTCACGTTTAAAGCCCGCAAAATTACGCAGGCCTGTAAGAGAATCACTATAAGCCAGTTCCATCAGCATCTTCTGATTATTCACAGCCATCTTCCGCTGTCTGCTCATCAGCCATATAAACAGGCTGCAGGCAACCACAATGATAATCATGATCCCCCATGCTGTCTGGATGTAGCTGGAACGCAGCACATCCACAGGAACCATACTCGCCTGATACCATTGACCCTCGATGATGGGAAGGATAACCAGCATCTGCCTGACTCCCTGCCTGTCCGTAAGTATGAAATCCCCCCTGCCGGTGTCTCTTATGACCTCTGCAATCTTCTCCTTGTTATCAGGAAGAATGTCACCCTCAAATGTCTTGATGGTCTTAAGCACATAATTGCCGTTTGCATCCAGAATATTGGAGTAACCGGCTCCTTTAAGAACCGGTGCGTCAATGATTTCCCTCAGTACGACAGCCGAGTGAACCGCACAGAGAACGCCCCTGGCATTGCCGCTTTCGTCATTGATTCTGACGCCAAAATAGTTTATATATCCGCTGGCATCCTGTTGGTCTGCAAATGTGTTGGATATGCTTTTTTCACCCTGTAAAGCCCGTTCAAAAAAGTCCATCCCTTTCAGATTAACCTCTTCCACATTGCCTTCCATATCCACCATACGGGCATTACCGTTAATATCCGCGTAACCCATACGGATAAAGGCATTTTCCTCATTTATATCATTCAATATGGTCAGGATCTGGTTCTCATCCAGAATAACCAGCTCTCTGAGGCTAACAGCCAGCCCCTCCAGCGTCTGCCAGTCTCCCTCAATCTGTTTCAAAATGGATGTCCTTGTCTGATTCGCAGCATCATACAGGTATGCCACGTTCTCTTTCTGGCTTTTCAAAATCATTTGTACAAGAAAAATAATACTGCTGCCAATAAAACATAAGCATAGTATGATAGGAAGCAGCGTGTCCCTGCGGCTTTTTCCTCTGCCATCTGCAGTTGTCATCTCATAGTACCCCTGTCTTCTTTAGACTCTAAAATAATAATAATATATTTATACTTAAATATCAATGACAAATATCCCCGGAAACAGTACCATATGCTGTTATTTGATACTGTTTCCGGGGTATACACACGGCGTTATTCACTTGTTTTCCATTGGGTAAGTTTCATTTAATCTAATCATTCAGCTCATAGGAAACCGTTACCTGGGCTTCCACACTGACCTGTCCGGGCATAACAGAAGCAGCCGCATCTTCCGCAACCGCAGCCGCCATCTTGGCAGAACCGCCTGCATTATAGGAAGCATATCTGGTCTCCGGCTGATAGCCGAATTCCTCCACATGGACCACACCGGCCAGTGTCTTATTGCTGGCCTCCGCCAGAGCCTGGGCTTTTGCCTGGGCCACTGCCATGGCTCCCTTCAGCGCCTCCTGATAGCTGGCATCATAGCTGCTGGAAAAATAGCTGACGGAATTAATACCGTTGACTCCTGCAGCCACTGACTTTGTGATGATGGTTCCCGCATTGTCAATCGGTATGTCAGAGACCGTCAAACTGGTAGTCATCTCATATCCGGTTATCTCCTGTTTATCTGAATTCCAGTTGCGGATAGGACTCAGGCCATAAGAAGATGTCTGTATGGAAGTTTCCTCCACTCCCAGGCCCTTTAATGTCTCAATTGCAGCGTTCAGGTCATTGGCATTCTTCTCCTGGCAGGCAGCAGCCGTATCCTCTCTGGTATAGACGGCATATTCAATCTGCGCCATATCCGGCACAACCTTTACCTCCTCGCGCCCGGTCACCGTAATTACATTCTCTGCCGCTCCTACATTCTGTACCTTCAGCGTGTCCGGCATCTGTGCCCCGGCCCCGCATCCGCCCAGCCCCAAGGCTGCAGCGGCCACTGCCGCGCTGATGCCTGCTGTGTATACTGTCTTCTTCATAATATGTTTCATAATTGCCTCCCTCTTTTTTGTTTTATCGGAATCTAATCATATGATACCGGGCACACGAATATGCCCTATCCCTATACTACCAGAAAGAGGGAATTCTGGTATTTCTTTTCTCTTAATTATAGAGGTATGTTTCATTACAAAGTTTATACGAATTTATTTCCGGCAATGCCTGGAGCTTCTTCATATCTTCAGTTCCATAACTTGGGCTCCATATCTTTGCTCCATATCTTCGGCTCCATATCTTGCCTGCTGATATTTCACCGCGGCCCTTGACAGCGGCACCGGAAACTGCTAATATAGAGTGAGCGCAGGATTTCGTTAGCATACCAGGTAAGCGCAGCACTGAATATTCAGGGGTTGTACTGGTTTCGACGGGGGTCATGCAGCTGGTGAAGCTATCCCCATGCGATGGGTTAAATGGCAAAAATAAATATAAACGCTAACGACGAATTAGCAATCGCTGCCTAATGGCAGCTGTCAGACTTAGAGCACCCGCACTTTAAGACCCTGGCATCGACTATGTGGGAAACGACGTATGCAAAGCTTTGAGCATATGGGCGTATGATGAAGCTACTGAAACCATCCGGGTGTCCTTTCTCTGATGGCAGAGGGAATGTCAAATAAAGGACTATGATAGTAGAAGAACAGGGAATTGATTTTCGGACAGGGGTTCGATTCCCCTCAGCTCCATTTTTGAGAAGTACGTATTTGCGACAAATAACGTAAATACGTACTTTTTTATTTATATAAACACATGTAATTTGAGGAAAATCAAACGTAAAATGTGCTTTTTTACGGCATGACACAAAACGAACCACAACACAAAATTTTCCTAAAAAGGTAATAAATAAGGGGCCTCTAAGGGTCCCTCGTTTTTTCAATGAACTCAATTGCATTCAGAATCATTCTTTTCTCCCGCTCTGAATATTTTCCGCTAAGCAGGATACCTTTAAATACCGCAGACTCCTCCTTTTGCATTAAAATTGCTTTGCTACACCACATGCAAATTTTATCATCCGTATCCATACCTCGCCCTCCTTTAATGGTTGAACGGGCCAGTTCGTTTATTCCCCTGTCTTGTTCCAATATCGGAACACTTATTATGTTTTACTGCCGATTCGTACAAATCATCAATCCCTATATGTAATCCTTCGGCAATCATCTCAGCGACATCTAAATCTAATGCCACCTCGCCTTTCTCAATTCGGCTTAGTGCAGATTTCGATACCCCGGTTATTATTTCCATCTGCCGAAGGGTTAATTTTCTCTTTTCCCTTATTGGAAATATATACCAGTTTTGGAAAATAAACGCAATAGTTCTTTAGGCAGGCCAGGTTATCTAGTTCTGCCTTTTTAGTATTTTCTGTGCTCAATACCAATAAGTACGATAAGAGCACTCTATCAAGTTTAGTACCTGACCTGGATTTTTTAACGGACACCACCAATACAATCACTTTTGGGACATGGGGGACAAACACAACTCATAGCCCATATGCACAGGGCATAACGGGATATGGAAATGGATTGGTTATGGGCCTTACCATTGGGACTGATTACGGGGTACAACTGGCCTTATCAGTGGGTGAATCGAAAGTCTTTACCAGATCGTATGCGCATATCAATGGAGGGTGGACACAGTGGGATGCAAGATAACTATAAGCTATGCCAATCCAAAGCGTAGACAGTATGTGTATCTGATGTGACGAATTTTAATCTGCCATCTGTATCCAGATATAACGCTCCTCCGTTAGACCCAGAATTATGAGTTTATAATATTTAATATGGAATAGCTACGACAATAGCCGCCTTTCCGCGGCTATCAATAATAGGCTCTATTTCATAATTTCCCTGGATTTTGCTATCTTAGATACATAATGGACAATAAATAATCCGATAGCCGCTAATACAAACATAGTTGTCAAAACAAAATATGACGTTGCATAAGTTCCATTTATTATGTAATTATAAGCATCTCCACCCACATAAGCATTTTTGGCTAATGAAGCATAATCACTACTATAATAATGGGCCATCTTATCATACCCTTTATAAAAGGTAAAACAAGCGCACAGTATTGAAATGACCGCTGTTATGTTCCATCCTGACCAGAAAGTATTATCAGAAGTTTGGGGAGAACTTTCAATTTCAACATCTGGTTCAACAAGTTTCAATTCAGTTCCACACACTGGACAAAATTTATTCTCCCCCTCAATTTTTAGATTACATTTAGGACATATACGTTCATCCATACCCTTCCCCCTCAAAGCTTTCATTTTTGAATGAGTCTTACAAATTATTTATAATACCTAACATCACACCACTTTAATGTTCCTAAGTATCTTTTCAGTTTATAAGCCATTGGTTTGTAAGTTACATATGTAATTCCTCCCGATACGACACCACCGACAATTGGTATTACCTTTGACACTCCTTTTGCAAAAATCTCTTTTGTCATTTTTACACCAATCGCTTTTGAAACTTTTTTTACAATAGGATATATCATTCCTTTAGTCAATGCTTTTGATGCAAGCTTTTTGCTCGCTTGTTGTGCTGCACCAGCTGACACTTTTGTTATTGTTGTAGCAGCACCATTAGCACCAAACATAACCCCAACAAACAGTGTCAACATGTTGTTCGTCTCATCATCTAATTTCCCATCTTCTGGAATTAACTCTTCCCAACCATATAAATATATTAACTTTTGTAATATTCTAAGTATATGTCCAGAATATTGTGCTAAATCTGCTGGAACTGTTCCGAACATGGCCACGCCACCTGGAAGGCCTGATACAAATGATATTGCACTTACTTTATTGAATTCCTGCATGTGCCGGATTATTTTCTATGGCATCCAAGACCCGAGCTTTAGGACAATATTTAATCAATTCAGATTTTAGGAATGCCCTCCTGTTAATTCTAACCATTGGCAAACCAACAACGGATTTCAATACCAATTCAAAATCAATATTATTCATATTTTTTCTGTATCCCCTCCTGCATAATATCCTAAGCGTATCATAGATTAAATAGTTTGTAAATATTCGTTAGTAAGACATGTTGACAAAATGAAGAATAAATTGATTTCTTGATTGTTGTAAACACATTCCCACACTCTTCACAACGCCATCTATAAAAATCAATTCCTGCGCTTCCTTTTTTTACAATCTTTTCTTTATAGTTCCTTAATTCATCAACCGATTCCTTCGATGCTTTAATGGCTTCTCGATATGTATCCTTACGTTCCTCTAACTCAAACAGCAAGCATATTCTATCTGGAGGTACTGATATCTGCCCTTTACCTGTAACACGTACAATTTTCTACATTGGTTGAATCCCCCTTTACTTTTCGTCTTCCAATAGTGCCAAATGATTATTTTGCAACTTATCGTACCTAATGAGATTGCACGTAGCGATCCAGGCTTCCGTTGTCTGCCCCTCTGCCACCTGGTATTCAAACTTAATCCAAAATGGTTGAATATCTGTGGATATTATCACTTGTTCATAATCAAGCCTTCCCAGGATTTCCGATTTTGTGTCCGGTGCTGAATATACTCTAGCTCCATTATCCTTCTTGATATAAAACATCTTGTCCCACCCATTAGCATGACTACGAACTTCCAAAATACCTTTATGAATATGTTCCTCAATCTCTCTATATAATCCAAGTGTTGTTATGATACAGATAAACCTATATATCCACTGAACTACCCACGCTTTATCTTTAATGGCCTCAATTGCTTTACTGCCTAAATTTTCGCAGTTCTGAACAAATGTATTCCAAATATCGTTTATCTCAGGTTGCGTAACACACTGCTCCTGGTAACAGAGAGAACCGTCATCATTTACTGAAATATCATCATAATCTGTTTCCTCCAAAGAGCTATCCCAATGTGATAATTGCGCTTGTATTCGTTCAAGATTTGATGTCAATCCAGTAAAATCCAAATCTTTTAACACTGGTGAAATTTGAGATGCTATGCCAAACATTCTATTATAGTCATATTTATCGTAGGGTAGTTCTGATATAGTTCTACATAATTCATTCCATTGTTCAAATCCAAAACCCTGATATCCGAAGGATTCTCCCATTATCCGAATCAATTTATCATTATCCCAACTTGCAGCCAAACCCACAAAATTGTTTATACTTGTTCCAAAAGCCTCAGCCAAGTCTTCTTTCTGTTGAATCCATTCTGCTATTGGTGATTTTACAAAATCTTGTATGCTTTGATTCAATAATAGAGAGGTCCCTGCGCATTCAATAGCTGTATCTCGCATGATTCTTTTATACTCCTCTATTTGCCGCAATTGACTCCCTAATAATGAATATCTGTTAAAATCAAATCCTATCATGTTTATAAATATAAACTCCCCTCTCTATTTATCCACAATTATAATAACACTATATATAGGTAAACACAATATCAATCCTGATTATATAGTACCAACGGCGGACAATGTGGATAACTATGGGGATATCTTGTTAATAAAATGTGGATAGATGCAACTGGCAGAGGAGCAAAAAAGGCCAGGGATATGTCCCCAGCCGTATAACCTTCTTTTAATTTCCCAAATCATCCAAACGACTCCTGATTACTGATTATATCAATGTAATAGCCAATATCATCTGACTTATTCCTATAAAGCTTCATGTAAAAAGTCCCTGTACGCAATATCTTATTTGTAACAACATCAGTTTTTTCGTATTTCAATTTCATATACAAAAAAGTTCCATCAGAACTCTGTTCACAGTCAGTAATTTTATACTTATTTTCTTTTTCAAAAGGTATTCCTTTTAATTCGCCTTGCTCTGATTGTGGTATGTTTTCAGGATTCAGACCTATATTAAACACTGCGTAAAAGTCGTCAAGCGTCTTGTCTCGGTCAAAATACCCTATTCCATCTTCTATACGCAATGGAACAAACATTGTAGTTATATCAGGATTATTTAAATGTTTCTCTGTATCCGCAGCCAGAAGGGAATTCATTAATTTCTGCCTGTCCTCATACATTAAATACCGGAGCTGTCCATATGTAAAAGACGGAACATAAAATTGATCTTCGTATAGGTTCAAAAGGCCTTCGGCAGCATCTTTGAAAATCTCTTCCTGATATGAATTCAACGAATACATGTGTCGTACAAATCCCAGCTTCCACGCACCGTTTTTATCAACTGTATAGCCGTCCGGCGTAACTGTATCACTCAGCATACGTCCTGTATCATCAAAATAATAGCACTCGGCAATTCCATCGTCATTACCATCAATCCACATCCATGTGGATATGGGAAATGTTCCGTCTCCATTATCATACCACCATGCGGATACATCCCCGTCAATTCCTTGTTTCCAAGTTCCTGCATATGCTTCCCATATTAAGGTGCCCGAAAAAAGCATCGAAAGTGTAATCATAGCGATCCATTTTTTTACTGTCATCCTTTATTTTCCTTTCTCCATATAGCGGTAACTCAAAATTATATATATGAATTATAACATATCTACAAAATAAAAAGAACTGCCTTCCAACCAGAAAACAGCTAGAAAACAGTCCCTCTCAACCAATTTATCATTTTACAAGTCATTCCACAAATAATAAGCTACTCAACTAATCCCTTTGCGCATAACACCCCATAGTCAAACATTTTCATGCACAAATATTCTGTAATTAATTCATAGCTATTTATGATAACCTCTATGTCCTTATCTTCTTCTCCGTCCGCCCCCAACCTTTGGCATAGGCGCTGATAAGCACTCATTATCTCTGTATATGCCTGTTCACACACTTTTCCCTCTGAGAATTCATTGAGAATTCATCCTCCACATACTTACAATCTTCAGGCGGATTATCTTTAAAGTCTAACCTCCCATTCATCAAATCATAAATTAGTTTTTTGCACTCCTCCATAGTTCCCCCATTTATATTTTAAATAATATCACTATAAGCATAATTTTACCCCGTTTCTCCCATAACTATATTACGCCGTCATTATGCCGTCAATCAATATTTAGCCGTCATTTTGACTTTATAATGAGGCCATATGACTTATATGGAGGTAACACGCATGACTAACGAAATAGCAAAATTCACCTTACGCACTGATTCCGAATTAATGAAAAAATTACGGATTGTAGCTGATTATAATGGTCGTTCTGCCAATCGTGAGTTGGAAGTGCTTATAAAAAACCATGTTGCTGAATTTGAGAAGAAGCATGGAACAATAGACCTAAACTAATGCCCCAGACATAAAAGAAGGAACCGAATTCCCATGTTGGGAACCTGTTCCTTCTATATGTGTCCGTATTAATATGTGGCTCTTTCAAAAACACAAGGTTGACTCCCTTGGTAAATAATTCCTCATATAGAGAAAAACCTTCCTCTGCATTCCTGGACATTCTGGAAAATGAATCAAATATAATCGTATCTCCTGTTTGAATTTTGAGAGTATCTTATCCAGTCCTTTTCTACCCCCAGATTTTGTTCCTGTAAAAATCTCTTTCACAATGATGGCAAAGGAATAAACAGCCAGTATATTCCTAACCTGTCTTTCTACATTCTGTTCCCCTGTTGATATTCTACCATACCCATATTCTTTGTTCATGTAATCATCCCTTTTAGTATTACTTTTCACGGTCATTATTACTGTTACTATAATTATTATACCATACCAGAAGGGCATTTCCTTTAATTTGTCAACAGGTCCATAATATCTGTTTCTCTCTCAGCTATTTAACACTTGAACAAACGCTCCATCCGAAATTGTATAGATATTATAGATAACACTATCCCATGTTGGCCAAAGCTCCGGAGTGGTTTCGATCACTTCAGGAATGAGTTCACCAACACCGTTCTCATCTATATCTTGTTTGCAATACAATCTTTTACAGAGCCTATGAAATCCTCATCATCTGCACACCACCACGAAACAATATACTCCCCCCACAGCATTCTGCCCAACCCCGGAATGTATTGTCCGTGAGCAAATGTAAAACATGATTATCCCCCAGAAAAGTACACAAAATAAGCTTTCAACTCCAACAAAGTTTGTGCACACTTTTTCGACAACAGGTGATACTATAATAGACGTAACCCCCCCAATACATTATATAGTTTTTGCTACACCCCATAAAAAACGAAATACCTTCTCCTAAAATGGCCAGTTCCCCGACTGGCCATTTTACTTTGTATTTTACATTGTCCACCGGGCATACTCTAATAAGGCGTTTCATCATCCAGCAGCTGAATCCGGAGCACATCACTGACCTGAGCCGGAGATATCTCCAAAACTTCTCCGATATAAGTGACTGATACGGTATTCCCTACCCTCAAATCCTTCACCGTTATGGGAACGCCTCTCCATATAAGCTCTGTTTTATCTCCCACTGCCAGTTCAAAGGTCCCGCGTCCATTGATATCATTTATCTCCAATCCCTGAACCAGAAGGCGGTTTTCCCTTATCTCTTCGATGACAGCATAAAATGTGGTTCCAACCATTGGTTGGACGCTCCTTCTTCCCCCATAGTAGCCGCCGGCCGCGGCTAACAGAACAGCCAGTATAATGCTTACAGTATGTACAATCCGTTTCATATTCCACTCCCTTTGCTTCATTCTTATTCATAGAATAACATTACAGGAAGATTTTTTTAATAAATAAACTATTAATTATTCTTACGTATTGGCAAATACTAAAGACTTTATAAGACGTTAATGCTAAACTGGTAAATAACATTTATCCGATTCAAATATGATTTATTATAAAGGAGACTTCCATGAACACATCAGCAAAAAGCGAACATACCGGAAACTCCGGCTTTAAAAAGGAGGTTCTGGAGTGGGTCAAAATTCTGTTGGCCGCTGCTGCCATTGCCTTTGTCCTCAATACCTTTGTCATCGCCAACAGCTACATTCCTTCCGGTTCCATGGAGAATACCATTATGACAGGTGACCGGATCATCGGCTCCAGGCTTTCATACGCCTTTGGAGCACAGCCTCAGAGGGGGGATATCGTACTCTTTGACCACAAAGCGGAGCCGGGCAAGGACAAGACCCGGCTGGTAAAGCGAATCATAGGACTTCCAGGGGAAACCGTGGATATCCGTGATAACCAAATATACATCAATCAGTCGGACACTCCCCTGGATGAGCCATATCTTCCGGAACCCATGGACTCAGAGAACTATCATTTCCAGGTTCCGGAAGGCTGCTATCTCATGCTGGGTGACAACAGGAATCATTCCAGGGATGCCCGGGACTGGTCAGACCCCTTTGTTCCGGAGGAAGCCATAACTGCCAAGGCATTATTCCGCTATTTTCCAGGAATACACTGGATTTCCTAACCCTTATTACTGATACAGACAATGAAAAATACGTTACTGATAAATATTATTAACCTGCCAGGCTCCTCCAAACTGATACATGGACAGGCCGGAATCCCCTCCCAGCTGCGCTCCGGCATTTCCAACTGCCTGCAGCCCGGATGCGTCCGTGGCAGTAACCAAATTACAGAGACGGTCCGTAAACAGCCTGCCGCCGCATTTGGAAATGAAGCTGGCGGCATCACTATATTCCGCTGATGTCCCATCCTCGTAAATTACATTCACCGGATAACTGCAAATCCTGGAAAGAGTTTCAATATCTCTGTACGAAAAGCATTTTTGAACTGTAGTGGCTGCTTCTTCCAGGTTTCCAATTTTGAGGGCCCCTGAATCACTGCCAGCCTGGCTGTTGTAATCACTATATATGTTGTTGATCTTCCATTTTCCTCCAAATTTAAACAGGCTCAGACCTGCATCGCCGCCCATCTGTACTCCTGCATTCCCCACTTCCTTTAACTTTGAAACATCTGTGGATGCGATGGCAGACTTCATTCCCTCTGTGAAAACGGGACCGGTCCCCAGCGCCAGCAGCTCTGACTTGCTTTTAAGTTCAGTCAATTCGCCGGATGCATATGATATGATAAGAGGAAAGCTGCATAAATCCGCCAATGCATTCAGGTCTTGTTTCTTAAATGCGGATTTTATCCTGGAAGCCGCGTCCTTGATTTTTTTCTGTCCCTCCCGTCTCTGCTTTGCGGAATAAGCAGCCGCGGGTTTTTTGGATGCAGCATACACAGGCATTGCGGGAACTGCGTTTGCAAGAGCCAGTGTACAGATGGTAATGACAGCTAAATGTTTTTTCATGGTAAATCTCCTTTTCGTCTTAATTATTTTAAGTTCCATACGGGTTCATACAATTAGACGGGAGAGCTTTCATAAAAGTTGCACATAGTAAAAATAAGTTTCAGATAAACAGGTGAGGTGTATTCATGGAAAGAGAAAAGGGCATTGCATACTGCGGGCTTGCCTGCTGTGTGTGCAGCGAAAATGTTCTTTGTCCTGGCTGCCGCAGCGGCGGCTGCCCGGGCAGAGAAACCTGCAAACCGTTTAACTGCTGCATAAAAAACAGATGGGAGGGATGCTGGGAATGTCCTCAGTTCCCCTGCGGTGCTGCCATCTTGCAAAAAACCAGGATTCAGGTATTTGCAGATTTTGCTAAGGAATATGGCATGGACTCCCTGATAGACGCACTGGAGAAAAACCAATGCCGTGGTGTTGTATATCATTATCCCAATTTGCTGATGGGGGATTATGATAGTTTGAGCAGCCAACAGGAAATTCTGCATCTCCTGCTGAATGGACCGCAAGACCGTATAAAAGGCGGCATTTTTATGCAATCATTCATACCGTGGCTTGACCGTATAATGGCCGGCCCCCTGCCGGAGGAAATCATTGCCGTCAACTTTAATCTCTATGATGATGGAGACAGCTGCTGGTCCATGGAGTTCACTGGAACCCGCAGCTTCGACGCGTATGACCCGGACTGGGCCTGTGACGAAGTATTTACTTCCCGTGACAGCACTCTCCACTGGGTACAAAATACCGGCTGGCAGCAGGTGCTGGAGGATACGGTACATACAATACGTGCTTATCTGGCAAATGGAACATACTCCGGCAGGTTAAAGGCGTATCAGGGAATCGGTGCAGGGTTTGTTGATGGGGATATCGTCATTCTGTATGAAACTCCCAAAGAATAGCAAAGAACAGGCTGGCAATACGCGTATATAAAACAAACAGCATTTCGTGCCGTATCGGCCAAAATGCTGTTTGTCTATGTTTGTCTATGCCCGGTTGTGTTTGTCTATACCCGGCTGTGTCTGTTTACGCCCGGTTATGTTCGTTTATTGCCGGTTATGTCCGGTTATTGCCGGTTATGTCCGTTCGTATTATGCTGCGCCAGACAGCTCTGCACACCTTTTGGATAGAAGTTCCGGCAGGTTCCCGGCAGAGTCAGATTAAGGTTCTGCCTTCCACAAACCATGCAGGTTGCAATATGCGTATACAGCCTCTGCCTCATCTCCTTCACAGAGCATAAACTCTGCCTGCGGCTTCTGTCCCGGCTGCAGCTCTTTTCTCTGATTTCCCTGTCTGGTAGCCAGAGCAATCCACTGGATATAGTGTTCCGGAATCATGGGGTGCTCGGCTGAGCCTACTGTGACAGTGACCTTAGACCCATCTATCTGAATGACAGGCACATGCTTTTCAACTGCTGCATCTGTGGTGTTTGGAACCAGTTCCTGCATCTTTTCCCCACAACAGACAACCGGGACACCGCTGCTCTTCACATAGGCAATTATATTGCCGCAGTGATTACAAATATAAAATTTCATGTTGTACCTCCTTTTTTTATGTATGGTCTGAATCCAGTCTATCACAATTCTGTCTTATTGCAAGACAATGGAGGAAAATTAACAATAGCATAACAGCTATAACGGCCGTAATCAGGCCCTAATCAGCATGATGCTCAGCCCGGCCTATCTATTCACAAACTTCTCACATTCTGTTCATAAATCCGTTACAGAATCATAAAATTCTCCTCACATTTTATGGATATACTAATTTATGTAAAGAGCTAATGCTAATTAAACTTTTTTTCATAATACTCGGCCGGAGGGATGAAATCCTTCCGGCCTCCTCCTTTTTATTCAACTTTCTGGATTCTTTTTACTATCCTGGCATATGATAATTAAAAAAGGATATTTTTTTATGAAATATGAAAATCTGACTCCCGTAGTTGGGGTCATTACCAACATTTCCACACAGGAAGGGGATTGTTGTACCCAGGTTATAACCCTCAGTGTTGAGGGACAGCCCGTCAACATGATTCTATCCGATGACACCTTTGTGGTGGACACCATGCGCCTGATGCCAGGTATGCGTGTGGCTGCGTTTTATGACAACACCCTGCCGGTCCCCCTCATCTACCCACCTCAATACCAGGCTGATTTAATCGCCGTAGTCAGGCCGGAGGAGGATGTAAACCTTTCCTGGTTTGATGAAACCCTCACTGCCTCTGATCAATCGCTGAAGCTGAACCTGTATCAGTCCACAGTTTTGTCAACCTTAAACGGCCAGCCATATTTCTGTTTCCCGGCAAATCATTTCCTGCTGGTATATTATGCGGCTGCCACAAAGAGCATACCGCCACAGACAGCTCCTAACCGGGTCATAGTGCTGTGTTCATAGACCTGTAAGGAATTATTTTTTTCATTTTCACAAGACCGTTGTAAGAATGCATAAAATAGTTTTTTTCATTCTGCAAACTTTGTGCACACTTTTTGGATAGCGTATGCTATTATAATTAACGTAACCCCCCCCCCCAATACATTATATAGTTTTTGTTACACCCCATAAGAAACGAAATACCTTCTCCTAAAATGACCAGTTCCCCGACTGGTCATTTTACTTTGCTGTTTTATTGGTTCCATATTTTTGCAAATATCGGGAAAATATTTTTTCTGTTTTTTTATTAAAAGTACTGGACAAACTGAATTTTATATGATATTATATATAAGCTGTCGCTGAGATGCACAGATAAGGCCTGATGGTCAAGCGGCTAAGACGACGCCCTCTCACGGCGTAAACCCGGGTTCGATTCCCGGTCAGGTCATGAAAACAAGCAGACAAAACTGCTTGTTTTTTATTTTTTCGGACTCCAAACTATTGTAAAATTAAGTAAATACATTTTCAAATTACATTTTTTTCAAAAAATACTGGACAAACAAAAAACTTTATGGTATTATAAACAAGCTATCGCTGAGATATACAGACAAGGCCTGATGGTCAAGCGGCTAAGACGACGCCCTCTCACGGCGTAAACCCGGGTTCGATTCCCGGTCAGGTCATGAAAAAAGCAAGCAGATGAAACTGCTTGCTTTTTTGTTGTTCTATTCTTCACCGTTTCTTGCGCATTATTTTATTTCCATGCGCGTCCTTGTTTCTGCATCAATCAGGCTGCGCAGGGCTTCCAGCCGTTCATCCTGCTCAAAGTATTCCTTTCCGTATTCCAGATTAAATCCATAGTCAAACCCGGCAGGATTTCTTCCCTGGCTGTGCTGGATAATGGTTTCCGCCTTATCCAGGGCTTTTACAAATCTGGCTTCCGGGGTAATGCCCTGACTGTATTCCTCCCACAGCCCGGACACCTCCCCTTCCTCTCCTTTTGGCAAAAAACCGCATATCCGCTGTACATCTTCCCTTTCCTGGTTCAGTTTATCACCGGCATCCGGCCGCAATGCTGCCGATATGTCTCCGCTGTACCGTTCCCCCAGGTCGTGAACAAGGCACATCATCAGTACTTTCTCCCTGTCCAGTTCCGGAAATTCCCTGCACATCACCCCGGCAAACAGAGCCAGGCGCCAGGAGTGCTCCGCAGTGCTCTCCTGCCGTCCCTCAGCAGTCCAGGCAGTGCGCAGAGTGGACTTAAGGCCCTCAGCCTCCTTTATGAAATCTGTGTATGCTTCCACTTCACTCCCCTTGTTACTGCCAATCCTCATAATATCCTCTCGTTCCTATCCCTAATACAGATTTTTTACCTTAAATTCCTTTTCCAGTTCCCTTCTCTGGTCCTTCTTGGCAATGTCTGCCCGCTTGTCGTAGAGCTTCTTACCACGGGCCAGACCCACCTCTACCTTCACCAGACTGCCTTTAAAATAAACCTGGAGAGGCACCAGGGTATAGCCCTTCTCCGCAATCTTGCCGTTCAGCTTCATGATTTCGTATTTATGCAGCAAAAGCCTTCTGACACGCAGAGGATCTTTATTGAATATATTTCCCTTCTCATAGGGGCTGATGTGCATACCGCACACATACACCTCACCTCTGTCAATCTTCACAAAGGCTTCCTTAACGCTGCATTTTCCCATGCGAATGGATTTTACCTCCGTGCCAAAGAGCTCGATGCCCGCCTCGTATTTCTCATCAATAAAATAATCATGGTATGCCTTCTTATTGTTCGCAACCAGTTTAATACTTTCCTTCCCCATGGTGTTTCCCTTTCTTTCCAGTCATAATTGCATGTATGACTTACAGCCTTACACGGAAGCTCCCTTACCCGCGCTCCTGTCCCAGTCTCTGGGCAGGATAAAATCCACTGTCCTAAGCAGACGGTCCGTGGACGCCACCTGGACCCGTATGGGCTGGCCCAGCTTAAATGTTTTCCTGGTCATCTCTCCCACCAGTTCGTAATGCTGTTCATCAAATATATAATAATCATCCCTCAGCTCGCTTATGCGGACCAGTCCTTCCACCGTGTTGGGAAGCTCCACATACAGCCCCCAGTTGGTGACGCCTGATACCACGCCGTCAAACTCCTGCCCGATAAATCTGGACATATACTCGCACTTTTTAAGCTTGTCCGTCTCACGCTCCGCTTCCTCTGCACGGCGCTCCAGAGCCGATGTCTGCATGGCGACCCCAGGCAGTATGGCTTCGTAATGGCCGGCCCTCTTGTCTCCCAGTCCTCCCTTCAGGCTTTCCTTTATGATACGGTGAATCTGGAGGTCCGGATATCTTCGGATGGGCGAAGTAAAATGTGTGTAATACCTGGCAGCCAGGCCAAAATGGCCGGAGCACAGGGTGGTGTACTTTGCCTGTTTCATGGAGCGCAGGGTCAGCCTGGAAAGAAGCACCTCCTCAGGCGTTCCCTCTATCTTATCCAAAAGCTTTTGTAATTCCTTGGGATGAATCTCCCCCTGCTGAAGCCGGATGAAATATCCAAAATTATGGATAAAGGTTCCCAGCTGCTTCATCTTCTCCGGATCCGGATTGTCATGGGTTCTGTAGAGGAAGGGCAGGGATTGCCAGAAGTAATCCTCCGCCACAGTCTCATTGGCTGCCAGCATGAAATCCTCTATGATTTTTGTGGCAGCATTGCGCTCATAAGGTTTGATCTCCAGGGGCTTTCCCTGGGCATCCAGGATAATCTTGCTCTCCGGAAAGTCAAAGTCAATGGCTCCCCGTTTCTTCCGCTTTTCCCTGAGTATGTCAGATACCTCTTTCATCAGCATGAACATGGGCACAAACCCCTCATACTCAGCCATGACAGCTTCGTCCCCGTCCGTAACAATGGCATTCACCGCCGTGTATGTCATTCGACGGTCCACATGAATCACTGTCTCCGCGATTTTGTGGTCCAGCACGTTTCCCTGGTCATCCAGTTCCATGATGCAGCTTAAGGCCAGGCGGTCTGTGCCAGCGTTAAGGGAACAGATTCCATTGGACAGCTTATGGGGCAGCATGGGAATCACCCTGTCCACCAGATAAACGCTGGTGCCCCGCTTTAATGCCTCCTTGTCCAACGGACGGCCTTCTTTTACATAATGGCTCACATCCGCAATGTGAACTCCCAGGATATAACCTCCCTGTCCGTTCCTGCACAGGGTTACCGCATCGTCCAGGTCCTTGGCGTCCTCGCCGTCAATGGTGACCGTACGCAGTCCCCGTAAATCCAGGCGGCCGGCCAAATCACCGGTCCAGTCTGCCGGCGATGTCAAATCACCAATGCCGTAAGGTCCGTCCCAGGTTTCCTCATCCCTTGTCATACCAGGCACAGCCACTTCATCCGGACACCCTTCCACCTCGTCCATGACCTCCGGCGGAAACTCCTCCGGCAGTCCATAGGCCCTTACAATGGACAGTATGTCTGTTCCCGGATCATTGACATGGCCCAGAATCTCCGTCACTACACCCTCCGGCTTATGGTTCGCGTCTCCAAACTCCTTAATCCGCGCCACCACCTTATGCCCGGTGACAGCACCCATATCGCAGCCCTGGGGAATGAAAATATCCTTGGAAATCTTCTGGTTATCCGGAATCACAAACCCGAAGCCCTTGCTTTTCTGGTAATACCCAACCACCTCTTTGTTGGCATGTTCCAGCACTTTAAGCACCGAGCCTTCAGCCCTCCGGCCGCCTCCCCGGTCCTGGGATTCCACCACAATCTGGACCCTGTCCCCGTGAAGGGCCGCTCCTGTCCTGTCCTCAGGTATAAACACATCCTGCTCCATGCCTTCCACGGTCACAAAACCAAACCCCTTGGGATGTCCGCAAAATATACCGTTGACAGAAAAAACTTCCGGTTTCCCATATTTTCCCTTCTTGGAAATTCCGATTCTGCCCTCAGATACCAGATAGTCCAATACCTGTGTCAGTTCATCTCTCTGTGATTTGGGAATGCCTAAAAGCATGGCCAGTTCCTTTGCCTTCATGGGCACGTAGGACTTGTCGTTCATCACCTCTTCCAGCATCTTTGCCTTCTGTTCCAATATTTCTTTTTCCATATAACCTCTTTCTTATAAATGTCCTGCCTGTACGAAAACAGGTCAAAACCCGCCTGAATGAAATAAAACACCCTTATATGAATACAAGGGTGTTTTCGTCACTTATCCTTCTGTTATCTTAATTACCCCATGACCTTAAGCAGCACGTTCAGGGCAATGGTAATGAGCATGAATGCAATGGCTCCATACCTGGTAAAGTGCTCCAGCGCACCTTCCATGGAACGGCCTCTGTTCTTACTCCAGTAACTGTCTGTGGAGATTCCGCCAATTGCGCTCCCCAGTCCGTTGGACTTACCTTCCTGCATCAGGATAACCACTGATATTGCAACACCAAGAATTACATATATGATTGACAAAATAACATGTATTACTGACATCCGCCTGCACCTCTCCATTTTCTTATAGTCAAACAAAAATATTTTACCATACTTTGTCCTAAAACACAACCTGTTTTCCTATATTTTTATAGGTAAGACATTGCAGGAGCTTTATTCAGGCATCGCATTTAAACCGCCTGGGAACAAATCATGGAAAGGCTGCCCTCAAAGATAACATCCCCGAATCCGGCAGGCACAATAAAATGCTGTCCCTTTGATACCGGGATGCCGTTTACACTTCCCTCTCCGTCCAGAATACTCACATTGGCAAAGCTGTCCCCATAATTCTCCGTCCAGCAGCCTGTCATGTCTATCTTGTCCACAGTATAGTAAGCGCAGGTCACAAGATGTTCTTTTCTACCGCTGTCCGTCTCCTTCACAACTGCCGGCATTGCATTTTGGTCCTCCTTAAAAGGCGCTTCTATCACATCAATGCTCTCCTTTATATGGAGCTGCCTGGGCTTCCCGCCGGACAGCCTGTCGTAGTCATAAACGCGGTATGTAATATCACTGCTCTGCTGGGTCTCCAACACCAGGGTGCCGCCCTTTATGGCATGGACGCATCCGGGATTAATCTGAAAAAAGTCTCCCTTACTGACAGGAATTTCCCGTATGAATTCCTTCCAGCGTTTTTCCTCTATCATCTGCTTTACTTCATCCTTATTACCTGCATGGTGCCCAATCACAATGGTGGCATCCGGATCGCAGTCCAGGATATACCAGCATTCTGTCTTGCCCAGAGATCCGTTCTCATGCTCCCCGGCGTAGGCATTATCCGGATGAACCTGTATGCTTAAGTCGTTCCTGGCATCAATAATCTTTACCAGCAATGGAAATTCCTTATGACAGCCTGCCGCAGCCCCAAACCACTCAGGGTGGCTCTCCCACAGGGAGCTTAAGCTCTGTCCTTTCCATGTTCCGCCTGCAATACGGCAATCCCCGTTCTTATGCGCGCTGATAGCCCAGCACTCGCCTGTGCGGCTGCTTGGGATATCGTAACCAAACACATCTTTAAGACGTGTTCCTCCCCAGATGGCCTCCTTAAAAACAGGTTCCATAAATAGTAATTCTCTCATGTCTCTCTCCTTATTTTTCCCCTTTTTGATGCAATCAATGCATCTTCTTACATCATACCCTGCTTTTTCCGGTTGTCAAGATTTAAATGGGACGGGGAAAGGATTTTCCGGACGAATCACCGCCCGGAAGCATCCCCTTTCCCATCTACCGCACTACATCTTCTGCACTGCATCTTCTGCACTGCATCTACCGCACTGCATCTCCTGCACTGCATCTCCTACGCTGCATCTCCTGTCATTGCAGGCCCCTGTGAAGTGCGCAGACAGCACAAATGCGTTTTCCAATCACCTTTTAACCTTCCAGATTTTCCTCAATACGCAGCAACTGATTGTATTTGGCCACGCGGTCAGAACGGCAGGGAGCGCCGGTCTTAATTTGTCCTGCATTGACAGCCACTGCAATATCCGCAATGATGGAATCCTCCGTCTCACCGGAACGGTGGGATATAATGGTGCCGAATCCGGCCCTCTTAGCCATTTCGATAGCCTCAAAGCTTTCAGACAGCGTACCTATCTGATTCACCTTCACCAGAATGGCGTTTCCTGCTCCCAGCTCAATGCCCTTTGACAGCCGTTTCGTATTGGTGACGAACAAATCATCTCCTACCAGCTGAATACGTCCTCCCAGTTCCTTGGTCAGCATTTTCCAGCCCTCCCAGTCCTCCTCCTGGAGTCCGTCCTCTATGGAACAGATGGGGAACGCATCTACAAGACGGCGGTAGTAATCCACCATCTCCTGTGCGCTGCGCCGGATTTCCTTTCCCGCCATGCGGCTTTCTCCCGGGAACAGGTACATGCCGCTGGCTTCATCATAGAGTTCACTGGACGCCGCATCAATGGCAATCTTCATATCGGTTCCCGGCTTCAGTCCGTTCTTTTCCATGGCTCTCACCAGAAATTCAAGCACAGCCTCGGAGTCCTTAAGGTCCGGCGCAAATCCGCCCTCATCCCCTACTCCTGTGCTGTAGCCTTCTTCTTTAAGAAGCTTCTTTAAGGTGTGATAGACCTCCGCACACATCCTCAGACGCTCCGCAAAACAGCAGGCCCCGAACGGCATAATCATGAATTCCTGCAAATCAACTGTATTGTCCGCGTGTTTTCCTCCGTTTAGAATGTTCATCATGGGAACAGGCAGGACGGATGCATGGATTCCTCCCAGATACCTGTAAAGAGGCATCCGAAGCCCATTTGCAGCAGCCCTGGCCACGGCCATGGACACGCCCAGAATGGCATTGGCCCCCAGCTTTCCCTTGTTCTCTGTTCCATCCGCCTCCAGAAGCAGACGGTCGATGTGTCTCTGGTCCAATGCGCTTTCAAAGAGAACTGCTTCGCTGAGCACAGTATTCACATGCTCCACAGCTCCCCGGACTCCCAGTCCGTTGTACCGATTCCCGCCGTCCCGAAGTTCTACTGCCTCGAATTTTCCGGTGGATGCACCGGAGGGAACGGCCGCCCTGCCGGTGGCGCCTCCTGTCAGGCACACTTCCACCTCCACCGTAGGATTCCCCCTGGAATCCAGTATCTCTCTGCCGGTTACCGCCTCTATCTCCAGTTCGTTTACCATAAAAAAATGACCTCCTCATATCAATCTTATCATTGATATAAGGATAGCCATTTTTTAACATTATATGTATGGAATCAGTCATTTTAGCAGGCTCATCCATCCTTAATTTATCCTGGCCCCATCCGCGCCCACTGTAAATCCATCCGGTGTGACCGCAGATACCAGCATGGCCCCTGACGGGTCGCAGTAATACAGCTTATCTTCCCAGGATATCCAGCCGGTCTTCATATATCCCTCCTGGTCAAAGAAATACCACTTGTAATTGATATACTGCCAGCCGTTTGACGTGTAAGTTCCGTCTCCCTTCTGGTACCACCAGCCCCGGTCATCCCTGAGCCACTGGCCGTTCACCCTGGTCAGGTCTTCCTCTGTAATCTCAATATAGGGAGATTCCTGCCATTCACCGGCATTGTTCCTGGAATCCATGGCCCTGACTTTAAAATAGTAGGTGCCTGCCTTTGGGAACTTGCCGGAAAAATCATAGCTGTTTTCCTTTACCGTATAGGTGGCTCCGATACCGTCCTCATAAGAATTGCCTCCCCTTCGGCACAGGCGGACCTTATAATTCTTAGCCAGGCTCATATCGTCCCAGTGGGCCACCCCGTTATCTTCATCCCACATCAGACCGCTTACATCCAGATCCTCATCATCCTCGTCCAGCTTATCCAGCCTTACCACCAGGACCATCTCTTCCTTATCATTCTTAGTGGAACTGGATACATACTTGACCGTATCGCCGGAAAATGAAAACGCGCTCTTTCCCGATTTCTTAAAGTAATAATCACTGTCAGCGGAAAGCCATATCTCCACTTTCGGCTTGTCCCCGCCTACCCAGCTGTCGCCCTCATTGACAATATCCACGCTCTCAATGGAACACTCCCCATCCTCCAGGCTCACGTCCACGTTTCCGCCTATTTCTCCTGCCTGGATATCCGATGTGAAATTAAGTTTAATTTTCCCCACTGGTGTCCTTTCCTCTTTTGCAAAGGCTGTAAAGGACAGGGTGCAGGCCATAAACAGAGCTGCACCTGCCAGCACGGCATATGCTCCTCTTTTCCTCATTTGAACCTCCTCCTTCCCGCTTGCGTCTGTTTTCCTATTATAGCACATATCATCGGCTTCTGTCATCCTCCGGCACACCAAACTTGTTCCATTTTCATATAGTATAGTATGCCGGGGCGTTAATGGACATCCGGCCTATAATGAAACAGATATACAGGGGGATTGCTTTTGATAACCATTAGTCTTTGTATGATTGTAAAAAATGAGGAGGCTGTTCTGGAACGGCTCCTAAGGACCATGTCCACTGTGGCGGATCAGATTGTTATTATGGATACCGGCTCCACGGACCGGACAAAAGAAATCGCAGCCCGCTATACGGATGAGGTCTACGATTTCCCGTGGACGGATGATTTCGCCGCTGCCAGGAACGCCGTCTGCCAGAAGGCGGTGTCGGACTACTGGATGTGGATGGACGCGGACGATGTAATGGAGCCTGAACAGGCTGCCCGCTTAAAGAAATTGAAGGAAACCCTGGACCCCTCTGTGGATGTGGTGATGATGAAATATCTCACGGGTTTTGACGAAAACGGGAGAACCTCCTTTTCCTATTACAGGGAGCGTATCTTAAAAAACCACAAGGGATTCCAGTGGCAGGGCCGGGTGCATGAAGCTGTCCCCCCTGCCGGCAATATCCTATACACCGATATTGAGATTCAGCACCGGAAGGAGGGCGCCGGGGATAAGGACCGCAACCTTCGGATATACGAAACCATGCTGAGCCAGGGAGAACCTCTGGAACCCAGACACCAGTTCTACTACGCCAGGGAGCTGTATTACCACGAACGCTATGAAGATGCGGTACGGGTGTTCAGGGTATTCCTGCAGGAACCGGATGGATGGGTGGAAAACAAGATAGACGCCTGTCTCCATCTGGCTCTGTGCGAGGAGCATCTGGGACATACGGAAAAGGCCGTGGAGGCACTTTTAAAAAGCTTCTTATATGACAGTCCCCGCGGTGAAGCCTGCTGTGAACTGGGGCGGATGAAAATGAAGGAAGAAAAATACAGGGAGGCTGCTTATTGGTATACCCAGGCATTATCCTCCCGGCCTGCGGAACAGACAGGCGCTTTTGTCCGAAAGGACTGTTACGGCTTCCTGCCTTCTATTCAGCTGTGTGTATGCTATGACCGTCTGGGCGACCACCGAAGAGCATGGCACTATCACTTGAAGTCACAAAAGCTGAAACCTGAACACCCATCTGTCAGGCAGAACCAGACCTACTTTGAACACAAACTGAAACATCCGGCGGAAGGGCAGCCTTCCGCACTATAAAATAAGGAGAGGTAATTATGTATTTTAATTTTTCCAACGGAATGAATCGAAATGATAATATAGAACAACGCAGACCATGCGGATACCCCGGAAACAACGGTTTTCCAGGTAATGGCGGCTGCCCCGGCGACTATGGTTTCCCAGGTTCCGGAAGATACCCGGAAGATGATTGCCAGGACAGCGACGGCTGTGGCAGCGACAGCACAGCCCAGACAGATAACAGATGCCCAGGTAACGGCGGGTTTCCAGGCGGCGGGTTTCCGGGCTGCTGCCCAGGACCCAGAGGACCACAGGGGCCTGCCGGACCAACAGGCGCTCAGGGACCAATGGGTCCCAGAGGATGCCCCGGAGCACAGGGCCCTACCGGACCAACTGGTGCCATGGGGCCTCAGGGCTATGTAGGCCCCACCGGGCCGACCGGACCAATGGGACCCAGAGGATTCACCGGTGAGACAGGGCCTCAGGGACCCCAGGGACCAATGGGACTTCCCGGACCACAGGGCATAGCCGGCAGCACAGGCGCTACCGGAAGCCAGGGACCACAGGGGCCTCAGGGAGTTACCGGACCTGCCGGACCTCAGGGCATCCAGGGACCACAGGGAGCTACCGGACCTGCCGGACCTCAAGGCCCCCAGGGACCTCAGGGGCCGCAGGGACCTCAGGGCAGCACCGGAGCCGCAGGGCCTCAGGGACTGACCGGAGCTACCGGACCCATCGGACCGACCGGAGCAACGGGACCTCAGGGAATCCAGGGCATCCAGGGGCCACAGGGACCTCAGGGAGCTACCGGCGTTACCGGACCTCAGGGTATCGCAGGAGCAACCGGGCCGACTGGCACGACCGGGCTGACTGGCGCAACCGGGCCGACTGGTGCAACCGGGCCGACTGGTGTGACCGGACCAACTGGCGCGACCGGGACTGCCGGTATCACAGGGGCCACGGGCGCGACCGGCTTAGCCGGGACCACCGGACCAACTGGTGCAACCGGGCCTACAGGCGCAGCTGGTGGGATTGCAGCATACGGCGGAATGTATAGAACAACCACAACGCCAATTTCTATCGGTATTGCATCTACACAACAAGTAGCTTTTAATAATACCATGCCATTATTAAATACAACCGTGGCAGCCAATGCTATTACCGTAGCTAATACCGGTATATATGAGATTAACTGGAAGTTAGTATCAACAGCATCAGTGGCAGTGGCATTAACTTTAGCTATACGCCGTAATAGTGTTCCTATTGCATCAACCACCAGTACAAGAACCTTATCACTTGGTGTTGAAAGTTTATTTGAAGGCAGCGTTATTTTCAATTTAACTGCTGGAGATGTAATAGATATGGCTTTGTCTTCTGCACTGGCCGTAACATTAACTTTATCAACAGGAACAAATGCAACATTGACAGTAAAGCAGCTTAGCTGATAATTGTTTAAAACACCTTTGTGTTTTAAACAGTGTAAATTGATGTGATTATGCTATATTTTATTTTATCCTCATTTATGGGACATAACAATTTTCCTATTATGTACGGCCTGGCTGCACCAAAAGGACCAATTGGGGCACAAGGACCTGCTGGAACCACAGGGGCTGCCGGCGCTACCGGCCGGTAGTCACCGCCCCTAGTCCGCACGCCCGGAATACCACAGCTGCCCTGCTCATGTCCTCATGTATTCTTCTTAATAACGCACCCATGGCAGGAAGCATAGAAGCACCCGCCGTTGCAACCGGAAAATTCTCCGTCACCCGGCCGGCATAACGCAAATATATGCTCCGCCAGTTGTTCGTTTCTTCTTATGGTAGATTTGGTCCTGATAAACGCGATATGATGTGTCACGTCAAGTGAATTAGGGCCGAATATACCGCAAGTGGGGCATGCTTTGTCCCAAGGAGACACCTACGGCCGACTCCTTAGGTCAGATGGCGGGAATGAATTTTAAGACACGCTTTAAAACAGATTCCGGAGAGCGGATTCCGGTTCAGGACCTATCTATCCATTAAAATAATAAGGAGTGACCATTATGTATTATGACTATCCAGACAATATAAATCCACAACAGGATGGCCTTGAACCATATTCTGCCGAATTCCGCCAAAATGGCTGTAATAATGGCAAGAACAGATGGTGCTGTGACCCATGTACACCATGTGCGCCGCCCACATGCTGCCCGTTCCCCGGACCGACCGGACCTATGGGTCCAACCGGATTACAGGGTCCAATGGGTCCCAGGGGATGCCCCGGTATGCCCGGTCCCACCGGGCCAACAGGCGCAATGGGACCTCAGGGCTATGTAGGACCGACCGGGCCCACCGGCAGCACCGGACCTCAGGGCATTCCCGGCATGACCGGGGCTACAGGGGCGACCGGCCCCACTGGTTCTACGGGAGCTGCCGGAGCTCAGGGGCCTGCCGGAGTCACTGGTGCTACGGGTGCTACCGGCGCCCAGGGGCCTGCCGGCGCTACGGGCTCCACCGGAACTCAGGGACCTGCCGGGGCTGCGGGTGTTACCGGAGCCACGGGACCTGCGGGCGCTACAGGGGCTGCCGGGATCCAGGGAGCGACTGGCCCTACAGGAGCCACCGGACCAACGGGAACATCTGCAATCTCAAGCGCAATGTCAGCACTTAATATTTCAGCAAGTACCATTTCAGTAACAACAGATGGGACTAATATTCCTCTGCCAGTTCAACCCTATATGGATGGATTTGCGGTAAATGCTACAAATACAGAGTTTACAGTTGCTCAAACAGGAACCTATTTAATTTCCTATGATATCAAAATGACATCCGGATTACCAATGTCATCAAGAGTAACATTAAATGGCGCACCAATAACGAATTCAATTAATACCTCTTCAACATCTACAAATGAATATAGTGTGACTTTTATGCAGCCTTTAACAGCAGGTGACATTTTGGCATTACAATTATATGGCGTAAATGGTCCGGTCTCATTACAGACCGGCACCGGTGCATCTCTTAATATTGTGAAAATAGCTTAATTTATGTCTAAGCATAATATGTCAAAAAGTGCAGATTAAAAAACTTTACGCAGTAAATCATGCCTCATACAAAATCAATTACAGGGTACGCGCAGGGCCGTCTGTCCGGGCTCCTGAGTATATGCTTTATACCTGTTGCAGTAAATTAATAAGACTCTTTACAGATAGAGGCATCGTTATATATAGGCTTGTTATGCTTTGTACAACTGATTGGCTGTCAATGGAGGATGCAAAAACAACATTCATCCCCGCCGCATTTAATATCCTTAGACTTTTATCGGATTCGGTCACATCCATCAAAACGGACAAAGCATTGATATCAAGCAAACGTGAAATCTGCCAGACAACCAGATTGAATAACAGGGAAGCCACTGCTGCACCAAATCAGGATTAACCGTATTCAAATGCTATTATTACTGCCGATGGAAGCCTGTTATTAAGAATATGACTTCACAAAATTTTAACAAAAACTGCTCAACCTTTGCCTTTTGGGCTGCCATAACATCAAAAGATAACGTTGGTGTGAATATTTGTATGGGCTTTCCTATGATTTTAGGTTATATAAATCGCTCATTAACAATTGTTTAATTAAGCAATCAATGGGAGCCGAACTAATTTTGCTGTTTCCTATTAAAAGCGCCTCCACCGGTCCCATGGGACCTGCTGAAACTGCAGGGGCAAAAGATACTGCTGGCCCGGCTGGACCTGTAGCCGCTACCATTAGCATGAACGCTCAGAATACTGCATCATCCCCTCTGGCTATCATTATAGGCAAAATAGCAATCCCGCTTCCAAACGACCAGTTTCTCAATTGCTTTACAATAAATGCTGCCAATACCATTTTTACGTTTCCCGTAACCGGCACTTACTTTATAACCTATCATATTAAGGCAACAGACGCTCTGCTCATGTTCTGGCATATTCTTTAAATTAACATTCCCATGGCAGATACCATTGATGCCCTGGCTGTTGCTGCAAGCCAATTCTCCAGGCTGGAACTGGAGCTAAACCTAATATCATACGTCTGGCATAATGCCATCACTTCAGGTCTAAAGACATGAGGAATGCAGGAATAAAGCGACAGGCCTTCCTGCCACAATTACCCAGCCGTGCCTTATATTTTCGGACCTGCACCATTCATTATAACAAAAAGGAGAGACTACCATGTATTATAACTATTCAGATAATATAAATCCGCAGCCTTCCAACTATGACCCCTCCTCTGCCGGCTGCCGCCTCAATAACAGCGGCAATGACAGGAACAGATGCTGGTGTGATCCGTGCAATCCATGCCCGCCGCCCGGCTGCTGCCCACAGGCTGGTCCCACTGGCCCCACCGGGCCCATGGGACCTCAGGGACCAATGGGACCCAGAGGGTGCCCCGGCGCACCTGGCCCCGCAGGACCCACCGGTGCCATGGGGCCACAGGGTTATGTAGGCCCCACCGGCCCCACTGGCCCCACCGGACCTCAGGGGTTTCCCGGAATAACCGGCGCTACCGGCGCTGCCGGCCCAACTGGTCCTCAGGGCCCGCAAGGCATACCCGGACCTACCGGCCCCCGTGGCGTTACCGGAACTACCGGCGCTGCTGAAACGATAACTATACGCAACACTGTTACAAGCGAACCTGAATCTCCAGCCGCAGTAGTGGATATAACCGGTTCCCCTGACCACATCCTGGACTTCTATCTTCCGCGGGGAGCCACAGGTGCTACAGGAGCTACCGGTGCTACAGGAGCCACGGGAGCACAAGGTATTGCAGGCATTACCGGACCTACCGGCCCACAGGGACCGGCTGGCGCCACCGGACCCACAGGACCACAGGGGCCAGCCGGTGCTACCGGACCGGCTGGCGCTGCAGGGGCCGCAGGAACCACCGGCGCTACGGGAGCCACGGGCGCTACAGGGGCCACCGGTATTACGGGGGCCACTGGTGTTACCGGGGCTACTGGCGCAACTGGAGAAGCACAAACTATAACCATACGCAATACTACAACAAGTGAACCTGGTGCTGCCGCCAGCGTCACAGATATAACTGGCGGTCCCAACCATGTGCTGGATTTCACCATTCCACGTGGAGTCACCGGGCCTGCCGGCCCCCAGGGCGGAACAGGAGCAACTGGAGCTGCCGGACCTGCCGGGGCTACCGGTGCCACAGGCGCTGCCGGACCTGCCGGGGCCACTGGCGCTACCGGTGCCACCGGCGCTGCCGGACCTGCCGGGCCAACTGGCGCTACCGGCGCCACCGGTGCTATCGGCGCCACCGGCGCTACAGGGGCTACCGGTAACACGGGGCCAGAAGGACCTGCCGGACCAACTGGCGCCACAGGGGCCACTGGTGCCGCAGGAGCTACCGGTGATACGGGAGCAGAGGGGCCCGCTGGCGCTACCGGCGCCACCGGCGATATAGGACCCACGGGGGCTACCGGTGATATGGGACCAGAGGGGCCTGCCGGGCCAACCGGAGAAACCGGACCAACAGGCGCAGCAGCCACCATCACCATCGGAAGCGTAACCACAGGCGACCCCGGTACCGAGGCATCTGTAACCAATTCCGGCACCTCAGAAGATGCAGTCTTTGATTTCGTCATTCCCCGCGGGGAGCCCGGAGGCGGCGGGGCTCCGGAAGTCCTGACAACAGTAGATACAACCCCTCAGCCCACTTCGGCTAACGGGGCCCTGATTTTCAACGAAACTCCGCTGGTATCCGGAACTGCCATTACCCATACTGCTGGTTCTCCTGATGTGCAGATTAACCAGCCCGGCATCTATCAGGCCTTCTTTACCGGTACAGTCCTGATTGATGCAGGGACCACCATCCCCTCTACGCTCACAGTCCAGCTCACACTGAACGGAGTTCCCATAACCGGAGCAGTGGCTCGCCACACCTTCACTGCTTCCAATGAAGAAGTAACCCTTTCCATGAATGCACCATTCCCGGTAACCGGCGCTGGTATTCTGGAGGTTGTAACCAGCGATGCCGGATACACCTTTGAGGATGCCTCCCTGACCGTTGTCCGTCTGGGAGACAGCACTAATTTCCGCACAGCTGTATAACAATCAGGAAAATGTTCACTGGAAAGTTAAGGCCGCCGGAAAATATCCGGCGGCCTTACACAATCCGCTTATATGGCAGAAGCCCGAAACATTACTGCTTTTCTGCACATTATTTTACAGCAATTGCCTCAATCTCACAGAGCACACCCTTTGGGAGAGTCTTGACTGCCACGCAGCTTCTGGCTGGCTTGGATACGAAATACGTTGCGTACACCTCATTAAATGTACCAAAGTCATTCATATCAGCCAGGAAACAGGTGGTCTTAAACACCTTGTCAAATCCGGTGCCGGCTGCCTCCAGGATTGCTCCCACATTCTTACAGCTCTGCTCAGCCTGGGCAGCGATTCCCTCTGCCACGGTTCCGTCTGCCGGATCCACCGGAATCTGTCCTGACGTATAAATAACCCCGTTTACCTCATATCCCTGGGAATAAGGCCCAATGGCACCTGGCGCCTTGTCAGTACTAAGAATATTCATCTGAAATACCTCCTTCATATTTATAATTTGGACATACGTCCACTTAATGTTATCGCGTTCACATTCAACTGCTCCCTATTATATCAGATATTATCTGCCGATGCAATACAGATGCTTCAATATCCCCGTAAAACCCTGTAAAGGCCTGTAAAATACAGCCCTGTCCATATTTTTTCCCTATGCCGCGCATCTTCATATTCAGGTCTTCATAATCAGTCGTCCCGCCTATGGACATTACGTGTCCCATTTGTTATAATTGAAATGTTTTAATCGCATTCACATCCAACACACCAACAAAAAAACAGAGGTATAGAAATGACAAATCTTAACGATACCGGGGAGTCTATTCCCGCATACCATATTGACCGCACCCTATATGAGGGCCGTCCCGCCGACACATCCGGCCGTGAGGATAAAGAAATCCGCACCTATGATTTGCTGGATTCCCTTCAGGTCCCCTTTGTCCGTGTGGACCACGACGCCCTTCCAACCATTGAAGCCTGCCGCGAGGTAGACCAGCTTCTGGGCACGGAAATCTGCAAGAATCTTTTCCTCCGCAATGCCCAAAAGACCGACTTTTACCTGCTGCTCATGCCAGGCAATAAAAAGTTCAAGACAGCTGTCCTGTCCAAGCAGATTGGAAGCGCCCGCCTGTCCTTTGGGGAGGCAGAATTCATGGAGTCTTTCCTTGACATCAAACCCGGATCCGTGTCTGTCATGGGGCTTATGAATGACAGGGAAAAACGCGTCAGGCTGCTGATTGACAAGGATATACTGGAAAGTGAGTATTTCGCCTGCCATCCCTGCATCAACACCTCCAGCTTAAAGTTCACAACCCGGGATTTAATGGATAAAATTCTCCCGGCCCTTGGACATCCGCACACAGTCGTGGATTTACCCTATGCAGAATAATCCATGTAACAGAAGAGCCGGCAGCCACAAAGGACTGCCGGCTCTCCCTGCATTGGGGTGCATTAGCCTAACTATATGCATTGGGGTGCATTAGCCTAACCTCTAGTACTTACAATACTCCTTCCGGATTCCTTCCATCTCTTCATGGATGGCCGGAACATCCATAACCATTTCCATCATTCCCACCTGTTCCTCATAAACAGCTGGATCTGTCTCAGCCTTCACTTCATCCTCACAGATATGATATACACTTAGTCCCAACTGGACTCCTGCCAAAGGACCTGCATAAGTTGGATCGCCGGCTGTAACGGTTTCTGCTGCAAGGCCTGCGGCCTCTGCTTCAGCAGCTCCCAGAAGAACTACTACGTTCTCCGGGCCGTGCTCCTCACTTATGTTTAAAACCCTCTTCTGGTTTTCCAGATCCATGGCACCTGCGGACGTTCAGACAAAGCACTCTGTGGAAGAGTAGGCTATCTTTGCGCCTGCTGTCTTGGCACACTCTTCAATGGCTGGTCCGGGTACGCCGTCGCGGTCACCGATGATGATAGCATACTTGTCTTTCAGTATAGCCATACATTGTTCCTCCTTTTCTTTATTGCGCTTAAAAGCGCTGTTTTTATACATCAGCCGCGTCTGCGGTTATGCATCATTTGTATCCGGCCTATTGGCCGTGCCCTGGCATCAGGCATATTTCCTGATCATTTCCTCGCAGCCCTCCGGGGTGGCGTCATCCTTTACCCTGGAATCAATCATTTCCCCATCCTTATATATGGCAATCACAGGCAGTCCCAGCACCTTCTGGGCAATGGCAAGCCGTCTGGCCTTTGTGGTGTTCAGGGAACAGAATTTTACAGTTGTTCCGTACACCTCCTCAAACTTATGGATATGGGGCATAAGGGCTGCACAGGGAACACAGCCGTCCCCGTAAAAGTCTACCAGCACATAGCCCTGGGCCTTTAATACCTCTTCCTCAAAATTTTCCTTGGTCAAATCAATCATTTTTAACCTCCTAAATGTAATCGCGATAACTTATGGTTAAATAGTTTCTTTATATCCATTTCCAAAAACCGGGCTTTTCACCGTGTTTGTCCTTGACAAACCCTGGAAAACAGATAATATATTAAGTTAGTAGCTAATAAAATTTTCATCCAATGATAAGGAGTATCACTGATGAGCGATATTAAACTGACTGAGTTAACAGGTTCCTGCGGCGGCTGAGCGTCCAAGATAGGGCCTGATACCCTCGCGCAGGTTCTGCGCGGTTTACCAACCTTTCACGACGACCGGCTTCTGGTTGGATATGACACCTCCGACGATGCGGCCGTCTATCAGCTTACCCCTGAACTTGCCCTGATACAGACCGTGGACATCTTTCCGCCGGCTGTGGATGATGCCTATGAGTACGGCCAGATTGCCGCTGCCAACTCACTGTCCGACGTATGGGCCATGGGCGGGGAAGCCAGACTATGCATGAACATTCTCATGTTCCCTGAGCACCTGCCCTTTGAAACGGTTCAGGCTATCCTCCGGGGCGGCTATGACAAGGTGGCTGAAGCTGAGGCCATTGTAGTGGGCGGCCATACCATCAAGGATGACATCCCCAAATATGGCCTGTGCGTCTCAGGCGTGGTCCATCCGGACCGCATCCTGCGCAATAATTCCATCCAAAAGGGCGATGTTCTGATTCTCACCAAACCTCTGGGCACCGGCGTTCTGACCAATGCGGACAGGGGCGGCCTTTTATCTGACTCAGAACATAAGGCCATGGTTGACTGTATGGCTGCGCTGAATAAGTATGCAGCCGATGCGGTACGAAACCTGGACGGGGTCCATGCCTGCACCGATGTGACCGGCTTCTCACTGCTGGGCCACAGCTATGAGATGTGCGGGGAATCCGGACTTACTGTAATCATAGACAGCAGCCGCGTCCCTCTGCTCCCGGGTGCGGACAGCTATGCGTCCATGGGACTTGTGCCCGCAGTGGCATACCAGAATATGAATCACCTGAAGGATAAGGTAGCGCTGCCAAAGGACCTTCCGTCCCATGTACACGACCTTCTTTTCGATCCCCAGACATCCGGCGGCCTCCTGTACAGTGTGGCATCCCAGGAAGCAGGGCGTATCATGGAAGCGCTTCTGAAAGCCTGCCAGTCCCCGGCTGTTATCGGACATGTGGACGGGCCATCCGCCCACCCGGTCATGGTGATTTGACAAAATTTTCACAAAAAGGAGGCAGACCTCTTATCCCAGCTTTACAAACCGGGAGCGGACAGCCTGCCCCCTTCCACTCTGCTACATTTAGTACATTTCTAAATATCCTTACAGCAGACCAACAGGCCGCTAAGGAACTTTCTGACCCTCACGTTGCCGTGTCCGTCGCTCTTTCCTCTGATATAGCTCATCTCCCGTTTAATCTGTTCCAGACTGTATAGCCTGGCTCCATACTCGTTAAACACAGGATCTGCATAATCATCCATTCCTCTGTATGCCAGATTCGCCATACCCACAGAGGCCGCGCGCCGTATGCGCTGCTCCACACTCTTGGAATTCTGTCCCATCCTGCTGCACAGCTCACGTACCGTGATGTCTCTTATGTCCAGGTCCTCCTCAATCAGATAGCGGACAATCCGTATAATATCCTTGCTTCCCGCCTCGCTGAGTATACCTATTTCCTGTAAGATGCTCTTTAAGCGCCGTATGGACTGGTTATAATCTGTTTCCAGTTCCTCGGGCTGCATCTTTCGTACCCGCACATTTGATTCCCATGAAAATGCCCCGGCGGAAAAATCATTCCTGGCCTTGACAATCATCCACTGCATGGCCCTGGACATCTCCATATTGTGCAGCACGTTTCTAACTTCTATCTCATTGAACGGTTTATGTATCAAAAGCTCAGCGCCTTTTTCATAAGCCATCCTGATAATATCCATATCATTGACATGCGAAAGGATAACAACCGATGTCTGGGGCAGTACCTCCCTGATTTTCTGTATGTAAGCAATGGTTTTGGGTGCGGAAAGGGTAAGGTCTGCCAGAATCATATCCGGGCACATCTCCTGGAGCTCCAGATAGGCTTCCTCCCATCTGGATGCAATGCCGGCAACAGTTCCCATACCGCCATCTTCAATCATTGTTTTCAGTTCTGTCCGCGAATTCCTGTCGCAGTCCACAATATAGATTCTCATCCTATTTCTTCTTTAAAAATACATCCTTAATATTTTTCCATAACATGAACAGTATCAGTACTGCGCCCACATATCCGTTGAGCACGTAAATGATGTTAACCAGGACCCTGAAAGGAAGGAAGAGTCCTACAATCAGTCCAATTACTCCCAGTGCAACCGTGAGGATCTTAAACTGGCTGGTTCCCTCTTTTGCGAACCTGCCGCATGGATTATACAGAAGCGGCACTGCTGTTGTATAAATACCTGCAAATACCACGACTGCAAAGAAGGATGCAAAAGGCTTCCAGATGCGCTCTGCCAGGATCAGATTGGGGATGTCTGCATTCCATACGAAGATGCCTGTATTTCCCAGACCTGCTGTATTAATATTGGCAACCTGTGCCAGCATGATAAGGACAATGGCAACGCATACAGCGATGGTTCCGCCGTAGATGCCATACTCCACGTCTTTCTTTTTATTATTGGCTCCAAGCGCCGCCGTAAAACTGGCAAACCACAGAAGCACGAATCCCGCATAGGACAGGGCGGATATCACCCAGTTAGGTCCTGCGTTCTTGATTGTCTCACTGCCCGCCTCGGCAAATGCACCTGTGCGGATAACTTCCAGTCCGGCTCCTACATTACCGGCATCCCTGAACAGGGTAACCACGCCGATACCGATACACAGTACAACGATAGCCGGGCCAACCACACCGATCTTGTCAACCAGTGAGTTAAGTCCCCCTACCACGGTAAGGATTGCCAGTGCTGTCAGAACCACGCCGCCTACCCAGGAAGGAAGGCCATACTGCTGGTTCAGTGTAGAGGCAGCACCTCCAACCATAACGAAAAATGACATGTAACAAAATATAGTAGAATAATAATCCATGAAGGTCCCAACGTATTTACCGCAGTAAAACTTATATACGTCATTTCCTTTTTCAAAGTGCTCCTCTGCTCCGGCCTTGGCAAAGTTGTAATTGTAGTAGATGAAGCAGACCGCAAACAGTAACACCGTAAAAATTCCCTGCACCCCGTATGCAGTATAATACTGAATAATCTCCTGTCCTGTTGCAAACCCGGAACCAATGGTAAATGCGATGACTGCTCCGGCAAGTATAAGTACCCGTCCCCAGTTAACTTTCTTATCACTATCCATACGCCTTCTCCTATCCATGGTCTGATACAGCGCCGTAACGCTGTCCTAATTTATGCCGGCGCAGCGGGCAAGCTGCCTGCTGCGCCGGATTTGTCATTTCTGTATTATTTCTCAAACACAGTCTGGCCATCAACCGGTGTCTGAAGTGCTTTGAGAGCTCTTCTGACCATGGATAAGCGGAGTTTGTAGCTGTCCTTCTCGCCCTGTGGCGGATCGCCCAGAGGATAAGGAATGCCTATACCAGGAATAATACGGTTAGCGCCTATTGTCAGTGAAATCGGAACTACAGTAGCCATGTGAACTACCGGAATGCCGTATTTCTCGATACCCTTAACCATCGTTGCACCGCAACGAGTACAGGTACCTCAGGTAGAGACGAGGATAACCGCATCCACATGCTCATCAATAAACATCTGTCCAATCTCGCTGCCGAACTTGGCTGCAGATGCAGTCGCAGTTCCGGTACCGGTAGTAGTGCAGAAATAGTTCACAAGCTCGCCGAACTCGCCTGCTTTTTCCAGTTCTCTTAATGCGTCTAACGGAACAACCACATTAGGGTTGGCCATAGCAAACTGACGGTCATATCCGCCGTGGATGGTTGTAAATTCATCCGCTGACAGACGGTCCATACCGGTGATGTCATACTTGCCCCACTTGGTGGCGTTGGAGGACTCGATATGGTCAGGGTTACCGGTTGGAACAATACCGCCGGAGGTAACCACTGCAATCTTTGCGTGCTTGATATCCTTAACAGGCTCAGCAGGCGCAACTCTGTCAAATTTAGGCATAGGAAGGTCTGTGCCGTATTCCTCGCCTTTTAACTTCTTAACCAGCATCTCAAGGGCGCGCTCAGAACCTCTCTTCTCAGCGAAGTAGTTTACGCGGATTCCTCTCTCGATGTATCCTTCTTCCTTCGGTCCAAGGATTTCCTCGCCGGCCGCCATCTTCTTAATCAGAGCGGACATAACAGGAAGTACCTTTGGCATACCGGCTGCGGAGTTAGGTGTATCCACAATGATAAGGTCCTTGCGGAACATATCCACGCCAGGATTCTCGATATACATACCGGTGATAACCGGGATGCCCAGACGCTCTTCCACTGCCTTGCAGATAGTACCGCAGGCAACGCCGTAACGTCCGGCATTGAATGCAGGGCCTGCCACGAATACATCAGGCTCACATTTCTTTACCATCTCAATAATGGTATCGGTTGCAGCGTCCAGATTCTCTCCGAAATAGTTGTCACCGCAGATAATGGTTGATACGATTTCATAATCCTCTCCCAGTGCAGCCTTAAGTCCCATACCTGGTCCTACAACCCCTTCCCGAAGCTCAGGGGTATAGTCGGCTTTTTCTTCACCGCCGATTCCGGCAAAGAACTGGTTAATATAATGTACTATTTTATATTTAGCCATCTTTCCATCTCCTTTATTTTCGATTAATAGCCTCTAGCTGCCAGCTTGTTGAAACCATTGGCAATGGTGGAGGCGATGATAATCTGAAGCTCTGCCTCAAAGCTGCCGTCCGGGTTCTTACAGCCGTCCCAGCCGCCAATCTGCATCTCGATGAAGTCCTGTGTTCCGATGACCTTATCCATGGCCGGGAACTGGAGTGTGGCATTACCCTGTCCGCAGGATGCCAGTGCGTCAGCTTCCTCGCACACGTCAGCCAGAGACTGGGACTTTCCGTCCTTGCCCGGGAACTCGTCGGTAATCAGAACCACCTTGGTTCCTGCGCGCTCTACCTTACGGCAGTTCATCATCAGGTCAGTATCAGGATTGCCGTATCCCTCCTCGGTAATCAGCACACCGTCTAATCCCATCCAGTTGCACAGCTTGGCAACCATATCGGAATGACGCTCTTTGTCTGCCAGGAATACGTTCTCGTTTGTCAGGATAACACCCATGAAGTTGATATCCTTGCCATGGTGCTTATAGCAGTCCTCAATAACCGGATTGTGGAAATGATGGTATGTGGTAACCTTGTCACATGGCGCAACACAGTTACCGGAAACAATAGCGCCGTCCATGATTTCTGTTGGATACATAAAGGTGGGGATAAACTGCTTTGCATCCACGCCGTAGTAATATGTATCATGCAGAAGTCCCTGTGACTGCAGCATATGGATGTAGCCTACCTTTGGAAGGTCCGGATACATGGCAGCCTGCTCGAAAATAGGCTTTGTCTCATAAGTAACAATTTCATCCGGCTCCAGCTCTCTTGCTGCCTCGCCTACATAAGTCGCTACCTTTAAGCCTGCCATACGGGCAGCCTTCTCATATACATGAGTCTCCAGGCCGTCAGCCGGCTCCACTACAACGCAGAGGTTATAGGTCTGTGAAAATGGGCAGTAATCCGCAGCAGGGCCGCTCATGTCGATAACGCCCTCCTGGAATCCTACGATTTTACCAACAGTCACTACACAGCAGCCTTCCAGAGCGTGCGTTCTTCCGGTGCCCACCTGAGGACTTACCTTTCCGATCACGCCTGGGAAAATCTCTCCGCCGCTGACCTTAACCCTTGGCTCAATCACGTCCTTAACCGGTGTAATCCTAACGGACTCACCTGGCTTTGCAATGTCAACGTGGCAGCCGGTCAGCTTATCGTCTTCCAGCACAAGCTTTTCAACTTCCTCTTTGTTGACATAGAGCACTCCGTCTTTCACGTGAGTCTTGTCATCGAATCGGATATCTTTGATAAAGATTTTTCCCAATTCAAGCTTCATATGAAATACCTCCACTTCTTTATATTTTACTGCCTGATTGTCCATGATATT
>Ga0129310_1000552_pt1 | contig 44218 bp, 30 predicted proteins | sample Go1ome_2_FD_94433 | JGI IMG/M metagenome (GOLD analysis project Ga0129310, IMG submission 94433) | Western lowland gorrila individual fecal microbial communities from Wisconsin, USA - Go1022A metagenome | ecosystem: Host-associated > Mammals > Digestive system > Large intestine > Fecal | place... | reverse complement strand
GGATCTACAGGAATCTGTCCAGATGCGAATACGAAACCGTTTACTTCGATGGCCTGACTGTAAGGGCCGATGGCTGCTGGAGCCTGTTCTGAATGGATTTGTTTCATTGTCTTTTTCTTGTTTAAGCCCCCAAGGGTCGTTAGACCATTAGGAGATGTTTGGGGTTAGATATTTGTTTCTGCTCCAAAATTACTGCTTTTTCCGCAATAAACCATCATTAGCGGTGTTTTTTTCTATGTTACATGTATTTTTATATGAAAGTGTTAAAACCTCTATAAAACGACAGAAAATGGCACAAAACCATCCTTTATATGGGGAAAATGTGTTGTTTGGTACATGATGCAAAGGTTTTGATACATGATATATGTCATATAAAGTGTATGTTACACACTGTAAACTACTCGTGCGAAATACTTCGTAACTTTGCAATCAAACAAAACCAACCATTTAGACCCCAATGCAGTCTGGGTTATGTAAAACAGAAAAAACCATTGTACATGGTTTCCTAAAACTTAAAAAAGAAGCAATGCAACTATTTAACTATTCAAAATCAATTCGGCTGTGGCTGATACTCCTGCTTTTTGCAAATGTTGCAAGAGCAGGGGCACAGACCACAACCGAATTGCCTGCTCTGAAGGTTAGCGGCAAACAGTTGGTTGATCCCACTGGTAAGGCTATTCAGCTGCACGGTGTGATGGACACGCCCAACCGCTATTTCAACGGATGGCGATGGCAATCGTGGAAACCCGGTTACGACACAGCCGACATTCCACCATGTCTGACTTTCTTTGAGAAAATCTTCACGGCTATTACCGACAAGTCGCAAGGATCTTATTGTAATGTGTTCCGTCTGCACATGGATCCTTGTTGGACCAATAGCGGAAATGCAACCAACGAGGCGGATATTTCTAAATTCTCGCTCGCTCGCTATAAGACTTTCCTCAATCAGCTTTATATACCTCTTATAAAGAAAGCGCTTGCCCACGGACTTTATGTCATTGTGCGTCCTCCTGGTGTTTGTCCGCAGAATATTAAGGTGGGAGACAATTATCAGAATTATCTGAAGACCGTTTGGCGGGAATTTGCACAACATGAAGAGATTAAAGCGTTGGCTGGTAAAGTAGCTATCGAACTTGCCAACGAACCCGTCAATGTATATTCGGCTAATGGCGTAAAGTATGGGTATGACTATGGTAAAGGACAATTCCTCGCTCCCAATGCCTTGCACGATTTCTTCCAACCCGTAGTAGATGTTATTCGTCAAGCAGGATTCACCGGAATAATCTGGGTGCCGGGTGCAGGTTATCAGTCGAACTATGTGGGCTATAAGGAGTATCCTATCAGTGATAATAACTTTGGTTATGCCGTTCATGTCTATTCTGGATGGTATGGCAACATTACCGATAACAACTGCAATCCACAGACTTTTATTACCAATTTTCATAATGATGTGCCTGTAGTGGATTTCAAACCCGTCATGGTGACCGAGATTGATTGGTCGCCAGAAGATCCCGGACGCACATCGGAGGGACACTATAATGAGTGGAACCAATGGGTCGTTCCCAACTTTGGCAGTTGGGCAACTGGTTCGTCGTCGAAATGGGGCGCAGCTTGGAAAGCCGTGCATGACCACTTCGGTAATATCGGTATGACACTCACCCATACCCATGACTATCTTGATATTGACGAATATCTCGCCAATGGCACTGTGCGACCAGCGTTCCAGAATGCCAAAAAGTATAATCTCTTTGAGGAGTGCTGTGCCTATGCCTGTTTCCAATGGTATAAAGAATGGTGGGAGAAACAACAAAACGCTTCGGGCATCGGTTCGGTGACTTCTTCACAGGAAGTGGCTCACACCTATTATTATAATATAAAAGGTGAACAGGTGGAAAAACCGCAAAAGGGTGTTTATGTCATTAAACAAGTGTTAAAGGACGGAACTGTGCGCAATCGCAAGGTGTTTTCGTCTGAATAAAGTATTTGTTACTCTACAAAAAGTGAAAACTATAGTAAATACGTAACTTTGTACGCAGAAATAAGCCTGTGAATTCAGCAACCTAAAACAAAATATCAATCAAAAATGAAAAAACATGGTTAAACAAGTGTTAACAATGAAGCGTTCGCTCTCTTTGATCGCGATGCTGATGCTCTTCACTTTGGGCGCATTTGCCCAGAAGGGAATCACGGTCAAGGGTACGATCGTGGATGGTTCTGGTGAAAGTCTCATCGGAGCTACAGTGAGAATTAAGGGAGATGCCAGTTCGGGTACGGTTTCCGACTTCGATGGTAATTTCTCTATCAACGTGCCTTCTGAGGCTTCCGTTCTGGAATTCTCGTACGTCGGCATGGTTACCAAGAGCGTAAAGGTTGGTAAGCAGCGCAATCTGCGTATCGAACTTTCTGACGATAACGCTCTGCAAGAGGTAATCGTTGTTGGTTTCGGTCAACAGAAGAAAGAGTCTGTGGTCGGTGCCATTACGCAAACCACGGCGAAAGTGTTGGAGCGCACCGGTGGTGTGACCAGTTTGGGACAGGCCTTGGCGGGTAACCTGCCAGGTGTTGTTACCATGCAGACTACTGGTCAGCCTGGTGATGAAGATCCAACCATCACCATTCGTGGCGTGACGTCGTGGAACAACAGTGCACCTCTTATCCTTGTCGATGGTATCGAGCGCCCCATGTCGAGCGTTGATATCAACTCCGTTGCTACCATCTCCGTGCTGAAGGACGCATCAGCCACAGCAGTATTCGGTGTACGTGGTGCCAACGGTGTAATCTTGATTACCACCAAACGTGGTGAAGAGGGCAAGGCTACGGTCAATGTTAGTGCAAGCACTACGCTGAAGAGTTATTCGAAGCTTCCTGATATGATGGATGCTTACGATGCGCTCAGTCTGCGTAATGATGTGATCGAGGCTGAGTTGCCCTACCGTCCTGAGGCTTGGGCTTACTATCTGACTCGTGACCGTATTAATAAGTATCGCTATCCTGCCAACCAGGAGGAGTTTGAACGTTATCCTAACGTAAACTGGGTCGATGAGTTGCTGAAGGACGTCGCAGTTTCGTATCAGGCTAACGTGAATATCTCTGGCGGTACTAAATTTGCCAAGTATTTCGCAAGTGTCGATTACGCTCACGAAGGTGACATCTATAAGAAGATGCCTTCACTCCGTGGTTACGACCCAGGATTTTCTTACGACCGTGTCAACGTGCGCAGCAACTTGGACTTCAATCTTACCAAGACAACTAAATTGCACGTAAACCTCTCTGGTTCACACGCAGTGAAGAAAGCTACACAGGGTCAGTATGAAAATCTCGTTTGGTCAGCTTTCTATGGTATCTCACCTGATGCCTTCCGTCCTATCTACAGCAATGGTGCTTTCGGTTACTATGCTCCGAACCCCGACCAGGCTGCTACCAACTCTATGATGGACTTGATCGTGAACGGAATCGGTTATACTACTAACGACCGTTTGAACACCGACTTCACCTTAGAACAAGACCTCGGCTTCATCACCAAGGGATTGCATGCACAGGTACGTTTGGCATTCGACAACGCCTTCAATGAAACAGGTCGCGGTATTGATGATACCACCGACTGGGAGGATGACTTCACACAGTGGATTGACCCTGAGACCGGTCAGATTGTAACCAATGTTACTACCGACAAGAACTACAAGTTTGACTTTAAGAACAACAAGGCTTGGAAAACAGGTGCTGGTAGCGTGAATAACTGGATGTCATATCGTCGCTTGAACTATTCTGCACAGGTTAACTGGCAGCGTCAGTTCGGTCAGCACAACGTAGGTGCCATGGGTAACTTCAACCGTGAACAGTATGCTACTGGTAGCCAGCAGCCTTACTATCGTGAGAACTGGGTATTCCGTGCCACATACGACTATGCTCATAAATATATGATTGAGTATAACGGTGCGTACAACGGATCTGAGCTCTTCTCACCCGACAACCGTTTCGCATTCTTCAACTCAGGTGCTATCGGATGGACTATCAGTGAAGAGAAGTTCATGAAGGTGCTTCGCGATAAGCACATTATTGATATGTTGAAGTTCCGTGCTTCTTACGGTGAGATCGGTGACGACCAGGTGTCAAACCAGCGCTGGCTCTATATGGATCTCTGGGCTAACTCAGGTGCCTTCCGTCAGAACAGTACAGGTGTGGATCCTGCAAAGAGCCCCTATACTTGGTGGCAACAGACACAGTTTGGTAACCCCGACCTCCACTGGGAGAAAGCTAAGAAGCTCGACATCGCTGCCGACTTCGGATTCTTCGGTGGTCTGATCACTGGATCGTTCGACTACTTCAAGGAGAAGCGTTCCGATATTTTGATTACAGGTAACGACCGTGCCGTTCCTTCATACTTCGGCGGTGGTGCTCCTGCAGTCAATAAGGGTAAAGTGAACAGTGAAGGTTATGAAGTTGACATCCGCTTCAACAAACAACTCAATAAGGACTGGCGTCTCTGGGGTAACGTATCGTTCACCCACGCTAAGAGTGAAATCATCGACCGCGATGACCCAGAACTGAAGCCTATTTATCAGAAGCAGGCAGGCAAGGGTATCGGTCAGACCTACTGCTATGTTGACAAGGGCTACTATAACAACTGGGACGAACTCTATGGTAGTACCGCTCACGACCAAAACGACGACGAGCGTATGCCCGGTAACTATATCATCCTTGACTATGATGGTGACGGTAAGATTACCTCTAACGACTTTATTCCTTACGGATTCACCAGTATTCCTCAGAATACCTGCAACTTCCAGATTGGTGTTGACTTCAAGGGATTCTCTGCTTTCGTACAGTTCTATGGCACCAACAACGTATCACGTTCGGTGGGCTTGAGCAGTCTCGGCGGTACACGTAACACCGCTTACCACGAAGGTAGCTATTGGACCAAGGAAAACCAGACCGGTGATGTGCCCCTGCCACGATGGCTGACTAAGAAGAGCCCATATACAGATGGTACACGCTTCATGTTCGACGGTTCATATCTCCGTCTGAAATATGCAGAAATTGCCTACACCTTCTCTAAGGAGAAATGGCTCCACTCACTTGGACTTCAGAGTCTGAAGCTTTTCGTCAACGGTAACAACCTCGCCCTCTGGACTGATATGCCAGACGACCGTGAGTCAAATACCGGTGGATGGAGTGCTTATCCTACTCAGAAGCGTTTCAACTTAGGTTTCAAAATCACACTTTAAACGCAAAGAAAATGAAGAAAACATTTATATATGTTCTTGGTGCACTTTTCTGCATGACACTCGGACTCAGCTCATGTACCGATTATCTGGATCGTGATGAGCAGACTGTATTGTCGAAAGAAGACGCCTTCAAGAACTTCAAGAATTTCCAGGGATATGTCGAGGTGATGTATAACGTCATCCCCGATGTTGCCAAGCACTACTGGGTAAGCTCATTCAACTGGGGAGATGATGAAATTATCACTACCGGTGCCGGTGAATATCTGGCTGGCTACTCAGTTGATAAAGGTTCATACCGCGACTTCCTTTACGGTTCGGGTAAGAACGGTACCACTTTCTTGGACCGTGACTGGTCTATTGATCAGGGTTCTAACCAAGACGACCGTTTCAAGAAGTCACTCTGGGGTGGTGGATGGTATGCCATCCGTCAGGCAAACATCGGTCTGAAGGCCCTTGAAGATGGTATGCTCACTGATGCTACTCAGGAACAACGCAATTTCATCAAAGGTCAGTTGCTCTTCTTCCGTGCATGGTTCTATTTCGAACTGACTACCTATTGGGGAGGTCTGCCTTACATGACAGAGCCTCTTAATCCACAGGAGCAATTCAAACTTCCACGTATGAGCTATCAGGAGTGTGCAGACCACATGATTGCAGACTTCCGTGAAGCCGCTAAACTGTTGCCTGTCAATTGGGATGATACCGATACAGGTCGTCCTACCAAGGGTAACAATATCTTCCGTCCTAACAAGATTTGGGCGCTCTCATATCTTGGTAAAGCTGCCCTCTATGCCGGTAGCCCACTGATGGTCAATGGAACAGACAACGATTTGCGCACTTATGATGCCAACTACTGTAAGATTGCTGCCGATGCGCTCGGTGAAGTGCTTACTATGGTTGACAAAGGTCAGTGTCAGTATAAACTCGTTGACTTTGCTGACTACAGCAAACTGTTCTATGAGCGTAAGGACTTCTTGATGCCTGGTTCTACCGAAGCTATCATGCGTAGCCCTTCATTCGGTGCTGACTCATACTGGCGTCAGATGAACTCATACCAGCTCTCTGCTATCTGTAACGGTGACGGTATCATTCTCTGTCCTACTGCTAACTATGTAAACTACTATGGTATGGCTAACGGACAACCTCTTTATAACGAAGATGGAACTGTCAACGCTGCTTCTGGTTTCGATGAGCATCATCCTTGGAAAGGCCGCGACCCACGTTTCTATCACGACATAGTCTATGATGGTGTGAAGATGATCAAAAACGTGGCTGCCGATGTTGCCAAGTATGGTCCTTACGAGTTTGCCAACTTCTATAATGGTGGTAATGGTGTGAACGACCCGAAGTCAACCTCACGTACTGGTTATCTGAACTATAAGTTTATACCCATCGGTGCTAACTTGGCTGATAACGATTATGGTTGGGGATTCCACATGCACCTCTCATGGCTGCGTCTGGCTGAGGTTTATCTGCTCTATGCAGAGGCTACTGCAGAGGGTTATGGAAGTGCCACAGCGAAAGCCAGTGGATGCAATCTCTCTGCCGAGGATGCTATCAATGTGATCCGTGACCGTGCAGGTGTTGATCATGTAGCACCAAACTTTACCGCTAGTGTAGATAAGTTCATGAGCGAAGTTCGCCGTGAGCGTGCTGTAGAGTTGGCTTTCGAAGGCCATCGCTTCAATGACCTCCGTCGTTGGAAACTCCTCACCGTTTATCCTTACACTATCAAGACCAAGCAGACATTTGACCGTGATCCAAGTGTGGCCTTCGATGGTAATGCACCAAAGGACAATGCTGTGGTCAACTTTGAACAGGAAGTTCTCGTGACACGTAAGCTTTCGGCTAAACACTATTGGTTGCCATTCCGTATCGATGATGTTACGATGTATCCTGAATTCGGCCAGAATCCTGGTTGGTAATGGTAATATTAATGATTAAACAGAATAACAAATGAGACATATATATAAAGGACTTGCGTTGTGTGCAGCTTTGGTTGCAGGCTCAACAGGTGTTTATGCCCAAGAAGCCGAGACCGATACGCTCGACAAGGTGCAAGTGGCATTCCGCGCTGTCGATAAACAAGACCTTATGGGCGGTGTGTCGGTAATAGACATGAAGGAGATGGCCAAAAAGAACTATGCCACCAGCAGTATCGAGTATATCGAAAACGTGGTCGGCGGTGTCAATGGCGGTCTCTGGGGATATGGCGACTATCTCGTTGTGGTAGATGGAATGGTTCGCGATGCCAACAACGTGCTTCCACAGGAAATAGACCAAGTTACCCTGCTTAAAGGTTCGGCTGCCGTAGTGCTCTACGGACCACGTGCCGCTAAGGGTGTGTTGCAGATTACTACCAAGCGCGGACAGATGGGCGACCTCCGTATCAACGCACATGCTGACATGACTATTGGTACTCCCATCTCGTTTCCCAAGTATCTGGGATCTGCTGAATATATGAGTTACTATAACCAAGCTCGTATCAATGACGGTTATGATAAGAACTATTCAGATGAGGAAATCTATAACTTCGCTTCTGGAAAGAATCCATACCGTTATCCTAACTTTGATATGTACGACAGCCAGTATCGTCGTGACTTCACCACTCGCTATGAGGGAATCGTCGAAGTTACAGGTGGTACAGAGCGTGTGAAGTACTACACTACTTTAGGTTACTATCGCAACAACGAACTGTTGAAGGTGGGTAATACCAAGGACAACTTTACCAGCCGCTTTTTCGTGCGTGGTAACATGGACGTGAAATTCAACGACTGGTTGTCTGCTAAGGCCGATGCTAATGTGACCTTCTACGATGCATTCGCTGCAAAGACTGCTTGGTGGGCAGAGGCCGCTACATTGCGTCCACATCTCGTTTCTCCATTGATTCCCATCAGCTTTATCGAGTCAACCGACAAAGCATCGCTCGGTTCGGTGATGAACAGTAACTACCTGCAAAATGGATTCTTCTTCGGTGGTACACAGTCGAACCCCACCAACCCTTATGCTGATGCTTTCGCAGCAGGTGACAACAAGTTTGTAAGTCGTCAGTTCCAGTTCAATACTGAGTTTGACATAAATCTCGCTGCACTGACACAGGGTCTGATGTTCCGTGCTAAATACGGTATCGACTATGCTTCTACCTACAACCAGGGTTATAGCAACAGCTATGCTACCTTCTCACCAACTTGGACTAACTATAACGGTCCTGACATGATTGGTAGCATCACCCAGTATGGTGAAGACAAGAAGACCGGTCAGCAGTATATCAGCGATTCTTCTTACCGCTATACTTATAATGTTAGCGGACAGTTTGATTGGGCTCGTACATTTGATGGCGTACACAACGTGTTCGCTATGGCACTTGCTAATGCTTGGCAGACTCAGCGCAATGGTCACTACCATCGCACTACCAATGCCAACCTCGGCTTGCAGTTGTCGTATAACTACGACCACACTTACTATTTTGACTTCAGCGCTGCTATGCCATATTCAACCAAGTTGCCTGCAGGCAACCGTGCTGCAATCTCTCCCACAGTGACTTTGGGATGGCGTCCTACTAAGGATGTGCTGAAAGATACTTTCGTAGATGATTTGATGGTGAACGTATCTGGTGGTATCATCAACCAGGATATCGACATCACTGCCAGCGATAACGAAGACGGATACTTCATGTATAAGACCATCTTACAGACCGGTGGATGGTATTCATGGGGTGACCTCGAAGGTGGTGCTGCTACTGAGTTCCAGCGTGGTGACAACTATGACATGGGCTTCGTAAAGCGTAAGGAGTTCTCTGTAGGTCTCCGCGGTTCGTTGCTCGACAAACTTATCACTTTTGACGTGAACTTCTTCACCAGCAAGATGGATGGTATGTTGACACGTGCCACTTCGCTCTTCCCGAACTACTTCACACAGACTGGTTATCCTACCTCTTCTATTATTCCTTATGTGAACTACAACATTGACAAACGTATTGGTGTTGACTTCAGTGTATATGGAAACAAGAAGATCGGTGAAGTGGATTTGAGCCTCGGTGTAAGCGGCACATGGTATAAAAGTACTGCCGACAAGCGCGACGAGAACATTGAGTTTGACTATCTCTCAGCTATCGGTCGTCCGCTCAACGGACTTTGGGGCTTGAAGAGCGATGGTTTCTTCAACTCACAGGAAGAAATCGATGCAGCTCCTGAGCAGACCTTTGGTGAGGTAAAACCTGGTGATATCAAGTATGTTGATATGAACAACGACGGTAAGATTGACGATAACGACCGCGTATTCCTCGGACGTTGGGACACTCCATTCCGCATGGGTCTGAACCTTACTGCTAAGTGGAAGAACTTCACCTTCTTTGCAATGGGTAACCTCTGGTTGGGTGGCCATGCCATGAAGAGCGACTCTTACTGGTGGGTTCGTGGTACAGGTAAGTACTCTGAGGTAGTTCGCAACGCTTGGACTCCCGAGACTGCTGCTACTGCCACTTATCCACGTCTGACCACTACCAATGGTGACAATAACTTCCGCTATTCAGACTTCTGGATGTATAGCACTGATCGCTTCAACCTCTCGCGCGTACAGATTACATACGCACTTCCAAGCAACCTGTTCGAAGGTTCGTTCGTACGTGGTATCGACGTTTATGTGGGTGGAAGTAACCTGCTGACCATTGCCAAAGAGCGTAAGATCCTTGAAACCAACATCGGTGGTGCACCTCAGATGCGCTCTTACAACATTGGTTTCAGAGCTTCGTTCTAATTAGTAACTCATAAATCAAAGAAAAATGAAAACATTCAAAAAAGTAGCAATACTTTCAACAATGATAGCTCCTTTGATGCTCTCGTTGACCAGCTGTGATGACTTGTTCAATCCAGCTCCAGAGAACTTTAAAGGCGAGGAAGACCTGAAGGAAATGCCTTCATGGGCTGCCGGACTGTTGGCACATGCCTATATCAGCAATCCTTTGGGTAACGGTGGTGAGAGCTATCCTTGGTCAGAAACCGCTACGGACGATGCTGTTTCAAACGATGTGAACAACGGATTCCGTAAAATTGCAGGCGGTGCATGGCGCAAGGACAATAATCCTCTCGACCAGTGGCAGCATCTGCGTGCCTCTATGCAGTATATCAACCTGTTCCTCAAAACTTCTGAGGACGTGACTTGGGCTGCTGACGAAGTTTCGTCAAAACTCTATAAGATGCGTTTCCAAGGTGATGCCTATGGTATGCGCGCCCTCTATATCTATCACCTGCTCCGTGCTCACGCTGGATGGACAGAAGATGGCAAACTGCTGGGTGTGCCCATTCTGACTGAGCCTGAGAATGTGAATTCACAGTTCAACTATCCACGTAACACATTCCAAGAGTGTATCGCTCAGATTGATGCCGACGTGAATAAGGCTGTGGAATTGCTGCCTGAAGAATATGGTGACGTCAATGCTGATGGTGATGTGCCTGCCAAATACCAGCAACTCGGTGCTGCTGCTTCGCAGTACAACCGTGTGTTTGGTGTGACTGCAAAGAACCGTATGAGCGCACGCATTGCTAAAGCTGTACGTGCACAGGCTTACCTCTTGGCAGCCAGTCCTGCTTTTGCAGAAGGTTCTGGTGTGACCTGGGAACAAGCTGCCAAGGCTATGGCTGACGTTTGCAAATATTTAGGTTCTAATCCTGTCTCACAACTCGATCCTAAGGGTGATGACTGGTTTACCAATGCCGACGCTTTGAAGAACCTCGCTAATGGTCAGAATACTAATGAATGGCTCTGGCGTACTAATGCTGGCGAAAGCTCTGGCATGGAGGAGAATAACTTCCCACCAACAATGTTTGGTAAAGGTCGTATCAATCCTTCACAGAACCTCGTCGATGCTTTCCCCATGGCAAACGGTTATCCCATCAGCGCTGCTGCAGCAAACTATGATGCTCAGAATCCATACGCAGACCGCGACCCACGTTTGGCTAAGTTCATTGTGCTGAACAAGTCTATGTTTGGTGGCAAGGAAATCGTTACTGCTGCCGATGGTACTGACAACAATGCTATGGACAAGAAGGACGGTGAGTCAACACGTACTGGATACTACATGCGTAAACTTCTCAATGGTGATGTAAACTGTAATCCTACTTCAAAGCAGGGTAAACACCACATCAAACCACTCATGCGCTTCACAGAATTCTTCCTCGGATTTGCTGAGGCTGCCAATGAGGCATGGGGACCAAGAGACAGTCGTATGGGCTTCTCAGCATACGATGTGATGAAGGCTATCCGTGAACGTGCTGGCATCTGTGCCAACGTTGACGACCCCTATCTGAACGAATGTGCTGCCGATAAAAATAAGATGCGTGAACTGATTCACAACGAGCGTCGTATAGAACTCTGCTTCGAAGGATTCCGTTTCTGGGATCTCCGTCGTTGGAAGGCAGACTTGAATGAGACTGTCAAAGGTATGAAGATTACTGGCGACCCCGCACACTATGAGGTGGTTGACGTAGAAACACGTTCATACAAAGACTATATGTACTGGGGTCCTATCCCATACAGTGAGACTCTGAAATATGATCAGCTCCAACAGAATAAGGGCTGGTAATCAATGACATTATTAATAAAAACTGAAAAACAATGAAAATGAATAATATCAAAGCGATGGTTGCCCTTGGGGTTCTGGCTCTTGCCTCTACTTCTTGTGAGAATGGCGATTGGGATTTCCCCGATTTCGATTATTCGACAACTTATTTCGCTTATCAGGGGGAACAGAACCCTATCCGTACCATTACTCTGGGTGAAGATCCTGAGTATGATACCAAACTGGACAATAACCACCAGTGTCAGATCGTTGCCACAATGGGTGGTGTGTATGACAACAAGAACGATGTGATTATCCAGATTGCTGTTGACAATTCGCTTTGTGACGGTATGAAGTTTAAGGGCACAGACCAGCCAGTAGTGGCTATGCCTTCCAACTATTATACACTTGCAGCCAATCAGATCGTTATCCCTAAAGGTAAGGTAATCGGTGGCGTGACTGTACAGTTGACCGATGATTTCTTCAACGATCCTAAAGCTACTGAACTCAACTACGTGATTCCTGTGAAGATGGTAAGCGTTGTGGGTGTTGACAGTATCCTCTCTGGTAAACCCAAAGAAGGTATTGAGAATCCTTCAATAACCAACCTTGGTGACTGGGATGTGGCTCCAAAGAACTACGTGCTCTATGCTGTGAAATATATCAGCAAGTACCAGTCAAACTATCTGCGTCGTGGTGTTGATAACTACGCTGACGGTAGAACAGTGGTACGTCATGCTGGATTCGTAGAGAAGGACGAAGTAGTGCTCAACCAGTTTAAGACTCTTGGTATCAATAGCGTACAGTGGGATCGTCCTGCAAAGGATAATGCCGGCAACAATATTGATTGCTTGTTGAAACTCGACTTCGATGGCAACGGTACTTGTACCGTATCGTCGAATGTAGAAGGTGTAACTGCTACTGGTACAGGCCAGTATGCTGATAAAGGTGATAAGAACAGTTGGGGTGGTAAAGACCGCGATGTGCTCTATCTTGACTACACCGTTGAGTATAGCGGCATCAAGTGTGCTACCAAGGATACATTAGTTGTTCGCGACCGTGGTGTGAAATCCGATTGGTTCGCCTTCGAAAAGTAATTAGGTTTCTGATTTAAACAATAACAAAAGTATGAAACATTCAAACAAGATTTTAGGAGCTATGCTGCTGGCTACTGCCGCTCTCGCCACTTCGTGTGTCGATGACGACAAGCTGGGCTATGCTTTCGAAAAACCAGCCTCTATTGCAGGCATGGAATATCTTGCAGACTACGACGCATTAAAAACATACGTCAACCGTTCAGAGCACCCCAACTTCAAGTTGGGTGTGGCTCTGGCTGCCTCTGACTATAATGCTGACGGTCTGGTGACCCGTTTGGCCAACTCTAACTATGACGAGATGACTGCGGGCAACGCCATGAAGTACGCTTCATGTGTGAAAGATGATGGCAAAATGGACTTCGGTACCGTTGAAGCCTTTGTCAACAACGCTAAAGAAAATGGTATTACCATCTATGGTCATACCCTCGCTTGGCACTCACAACAGAACAATAACTATCTCAATGGTATTATAGCTGCCAAGGAAATTGAGGTGGATCCAGATGCTAAGGTTGATAAGATTGACTATGAGAAAGATTGGAGTACTGCCCCTGGCTATTATTTCTGGGCTGCTGATGAGGTAAAGCCCAACATCAAGGTTAACACCGTAGAAGGTGCTCTTCAGATTGACAACGCTAAAGCTATTGACAACTGGATGATTCAGTATCATGTGGCTGATGGTCTGCCCACTGTTGCTGGTAATACCTATAAGTTGAAGATGACTATCAAGGCTACTGGTCAAGGTACCATGAGTTGGGGCGTTGGCGGCTGGGGTGGTCGCGCAGAAGGCTCTTTCGGTTTCGATACAGAATGGAAAGAGTTTGAGAAAGAGTTTGTGGCCACTGCCGATGGTGGATTTGTTCTCTGTCAGACTGGTCAGTTTGTAGGTTCCATCTATATCAAGAACGTTCAGATTACTCACTCTGAATCTCCTGTAATGGAAGTGTTTAAAGACTTCATTACCAATGGAGAGATGGAAAGTGGCAAATCAATGGCGAACTTTACTGTTGCTGAGGCTGGTAAAGGGCAATTCACTCCAACAGCTGTTGCCGGAGGTCCAGAAGGTAAGAACTGCATCGTAATCCATGGTAATGCTAATGCTGCAAATGAATGGGATACTCAGTTCTTTATCACAACTCCTAATAAGGCATGGACTGCAGGTGAAGAATATAAGATTTCGTTCTACTATAAAGCATCAGAGAATATCAATTCTGCAACCCAGTGTCATGATGGTCCTGGCGGATACATTCACTGGCAGTGTCTGCCTAGTGATCCCAAATTCACCACATCATGGCAGAAGTATGAAATGAAGGGTACTATTCCTTTAGCTATTCCTGCGGACAGAGAAATGCATACCATTGCGTTCAACTTGAATATAGGTAAAGTGGATCATCCTGTTAACTACTATTTCGCCGATGTTCACTGGGGTATTATGGAAAAGACCAACAAGATTGAACTCACCGATGAAGAGAAGAAGGATACCTTGACTTGGGCTATGGATCAGTGGATTACTGGTATGATGAAGGCAACCAACGGCTATGTTACATCATGGGACGTTGTCAATGAGCCTCTTGCTGGTGATGACCTTGACGGCGACGGCAAGTATGATCTCAAGTCAGCTACTCGTGGTACTGAAAGGCCAGAAGATGCTGCTAAGAACTTCTACTGGCAGGATTACCTCGGTGATGTTGACTATGTGCGCACCGCTGTGAAACTGGCTCGTCAGCGCTTCGCTGAGAATGGTGGTGAAGGTGAACTGAAACTCTTCATCAACGACTATAATCTCGAGTCTGATTGGGATGATAATATGAAGGCTAATTCGCTCGTGAAGTGGATTGAGGAATGGGAGAAGGACGGTACTAAGATTGATGGTATCGGTACGCAGATGCACATCTCTTACTATGCTAACGAGGCTACACGCAACTCGAAGTTCCAGCACATTGTGAAGATGTTCGAAATCCTTGCAGCTTCAGGTAAACTCGTGAAGATCTCTGAACTTGATCTGGGTTATGTGGATGCAGACGGTAACAAGCTGAAGACACAGGATCTTACTGATGAGCAACACAGAGAGATGTCTGAATACTACAAGAATGTTATTGCAGCATACTTCAAGTATGTGCCTGCTGCACAGCAATACGGTATCACCAACTGGTGTATTACCGATGCTCCTGCCAACAGTGGATGGCGTGCAGGCGAGCCTGTTGGACTTTGGGACAGCAACTACAACCGCAAGCATTGCTATGCTGGTTTTGCTGACGGTCTGGCTGGCAAAGGCACCGTAGAATAAGAAACTAGTTTTTATTAATACTTCAAGGATAACGTGTTTATCCGGCACGAGGACTGTGTCTCTGGCACGGTCCTCGTTTGTTTATCTACTTTTATGGTGTAAAGATGCTCTTATCTGACAAAAATTGAGTATCTTTGCATGACTAAAACTATGGATAGATGAATGATATAAAACAAATGATTATTGGGGTGGGAGCTTGTTGCTTCCTGCTATTCATAATGGGGTGTGGCGGTATGCGTAAACCTGCAAAACAAAGCCAAGCGCTGCCCGGCATTTTTCCCGATTATACTGATGTGACTATTCCATCAAATATCGCACCACTCAACTTCATGATAGAAGGAGCTGAACATATTCAGGCGCGTTTCCTTGTGGAGGAAAAGGAATTATTGGCTGTGTATGGCGACGAAGTTATTGATATTCCCGAAGACGACTGGCAACACCTGTTGCAACAGACTGTTGGAAAGAAAATGCAGGTAGAGGTGGCTGTCTGGGATGAAAAGCATCCTGATGGTATCGGTTATCGTCCATTTAATATTTCTGTGGCAAAGGATAGTATTGATCCTTGGATTGCCTACCGACTGATAGAACCGGGGTATGAAGCATGGCAATTCATGGGCATCTACCAACGTGAGCTTGGTAGTTTTTGTGAGCGCGAGATTGTATCTAATAAAACTACAACGAGTGCTTGCATCAACTGTCATCATTTTGACAGACGCTCAGCGAAGCGCATGATGTTTCATGCCCGTGGAGAAAATGGTGGCACAATAATTCTTGATCATGGGCAACTGAAAAAGGTGGATCCAAAGAAAATGGGACCACAGAAAGGTGCTGTCTATCCTGCATGGCATCCCGAAGGCAGATACATCGCTTTTTCATCGAACACCACCAACCAAACCTTCTTCGGTCAGGGGCGTCAGCCACTGGAAGTCTATGACCGTGCCTCAGACTTGATATTGTATGATACTAAAGAGAATCAGGTGACTGCAGACAATCGTTTTCTCAATGAAGAAAGAATGGAGACTTTCCCTGCTTGGTCACCCGATGGTAAGTGGCTCTATTTCTGTTCGGCACCTGCCAAGAAACTTCCTGATGAGCGCAAGGAAATGCATTATTCTATCCTGCGCGTGGCTTTCGACAGTCAAACAGGACTGTTGGGAGAACAGGTAGATACCTTATATAATGCGCGTATGGAAGGAGGAAGTGCTTCGTTCCCACGAATCTCTCCCGATGGTCGATACCTGTTGTTTACTTTGGCGGACTATGGTACATTTCCTATTTGGCACAACGAGGCTGACCTGAAAATGATAGATTTAACGACGGGTAAACCTGTGGATGTGGATGCGTGGAATGCAAAGGATCAGACAGATAGCTATCATGCGTGGTCTGCCAATGGCAGATGGGCAATGATTGCCAGCCGGCGTCTTGATGGTCGTTATACTCGTGTATATTTCGGTTACCTCGATGCTAATGGCAAGGCACACAAGCCTTTCTTGTTGCCACAGAAAGATCCGCGCAGCAATACTCTGCGATTGAAATCATATAATATTCCTGACTTTGTGGATGGCAGGGTGGAAATGCCCCAAGAGGTAGTAGAACTATTTCGTTGTCCCGATAAACTGATACAATGATGAAAATTCCCAAGATATCAACATCTGTGGCAGTGGCTTTGTCTGCCCTTGCTCTCTTTGTAAGCCTTTGGCTCGTATGGTATAATAATTTTTATTATGTCCTGAAATGGATGGAAAATTATACTTTCTATAGTTCTTCGTCTGACATGATATTCCTTGGTGCGGTAATGCCAGGAGACGTGTTGAAGGTTGTTGGAGCCTGGCTGATGCAGTTCTATTATTATCCAGTAGTAGGTGCTACTGTTCAGGCATTGCTTCCTGTCATGGTGTTTCTGGCTGCAGCTATTGTTGTGGTGCGCCTTTTCAAGGAATCGCGTAAACTCTTGTGGATAGCCATGATTCCTGTGGTCTATGTCGTGGGCAACCAGTTCTGGGATAATGAATTGGACAAGACACTTACTGCCGTATTGGTTTCATGGGGCGTAGCCTTGATAGTATTCATCCTAACACTAAAAAATCACAGAATATTCCATTTCCCGTCATTTATCTCGAATGGTTATGTGGCTGTGGTGGCCACGTTAATGCTCTTATTGGCTTCGGTCTATCAACTTGGTTATAAAGATAAATCCAACAATATACATGCGTTCTATTGTCAGTTGGAATGTCTTGCAGAAGACCGGCAATGGGATGAAATACTGGAACTTACACCTCCTGGGGTTGCACAAGAGAGTTTTATAGCCAGACGATTTGCCTTACTGGCTTTGATAGAGAAGGGACGTTTGAACAAAGAGATGTTCCTCTATGGCGTGACATCCGCGGAGGACTTTATCTTCAAAGACCATGACGAACCGCTCTGCCGCCATTTCAATAGCCTGTTTTTCCGTTCGATGAATATGCCCAATGAGGTTGTTAGACAGAGTTTTCAACAGCAGATACTATCAACCTTCGGTACCAGTTTTAATGTACTTCGACGATTGGCAGTAACCAATTTGGAAATAAAAAACTATCCGTTGGCAAAGAAATACCTTGATATATTGAGTCATTCGACCGTGATGAAGTCATGGGCAGAAGAACGTCGTCCGCAGTTGGAAGCCATTAAAAATGCTAAGCCCGACTATGAACAACGGTTGGATCAATTTTATTCTGCTGATCTTCTGGTAGCTATGGTAGCTATGGCAGACCGCTATCCGACAGAACGGAAATATGCAGATGTGCTGCTTTGCGCTCTCTTGGCCAATAAAGACGGTAATCAGTTTTATCCAGCCTTTAAGGTTATTGCTGAACGACAATATGCGCACGGAGAACCTATTCCTGCCTATTATGAGCAGGCATTGATGTTGGTAGCGGCCTCAGAACCCGAGGTGATGCAACTCTACAAGATTAGTCAGCAGACGCAGGATGCTTTTCAGAATGTGATGAAATTGCTCAACAACGGACAGAAATCGCAACTTCCCAACTTGCTCCCTAATTCTTTCTGGGCATATTTCTTTTAAAAGAGAATATGAAGTTTTAGATTGAATTTAACCCAAATCGGTCGTTAGAAATCGCAAGACAACTTTTTCTGATGACCGATTTGGGGCTTGTGTTTATTCTTTCATTCGTACCAGTTCTTATTGGTATTTTGAGGCTTAATGTTGAGTAATTCAAACTTTTTGTTTATCTTTGCATGAGAATTCTTTTCACCCATGCCTTGATTATTGTGAGGCAGAATAGATATGGGGGGAAAATAGCGTATGGAATATCAAGAAACAGAGAATAAATAAGAAAACTACTCGTTAAAAGAACAACAAAAAATGGAATGGATTGAAAGTCTTTTTACTATACACTCAGCAGTACAGACTGTAGTGGTGCTGTCGCTCATTACCTCTTTAGGACTTGCCCTTGGTAAAATTCATATTAGAGGCATTTCGTTAGGCATGGCTTTTGTGTTTTTTATAGGTATTGTGGCAGGAAGCCTGCATTTTTCTGCTGACGAACAAATGCTGACATTTGCTGAGACATTCGGTTTGTCGCTATTTGTTTATGCCTTAGGACTGCATGTGGGTCCCAACTTTATTGGTATGATGCGTCACGAAGGTACGAAACTCAATATATGGAGTATGGGAGTAATTGCGCTTGGCACGGTCATGGCGCTATCGTTATGTCTGGTATTGCCCATTTCAGTACCTGATATGGTCGGAATCCTCTGTGGTGCTACCACCAATACTCCGGCACTTGGTGCAGCCCAACAGGCACTTTCCAATGCCCATCTGTCGCATAGTGGTGCTGCACTGGGCTGCGCTGTGACTTATCCGCTTGGTGTGGTTGGTGTGATATTTGTTATGATTCTGTTGCGAAAATTCTTTGTCAAACCGGAAGATTTGCAACCTCATAATAAAGATGATGAAGACCAGACATTTGTTGGGCAGTATGAAGTGGTGAATCCTGCCATTTCGTGTAAAACGATTGCTGAAATATCGCAGATGACACACCGTCAGTTTATTATCTCGCGCATATGGCGTGGAGACCGTGTGATAGTTCCTATTGCCTCTACCGAATTACAAATAGGTGATAATGTGCTTGTGGTGACTAAACGTAATGAGGTGTCTGCCATGGATATTCTCTTTGGTAAACGCGTAGTGAAAGACTGGAATAGGGAGCAGATAGACTGGAACTCTATTGATTCATCGGTGGAGAGTCGTGTAATTGTCATGACACAAGTAAAACTCAATGGTAGAATGCTCGGTTCACTCCATATCCGACAGACTTATGGGGTTAATGTGAGTCGTGTGATGCGTGGCGATATCAAACTGCTTGCTACCGATACTCTCCATTTGCAATATGGTGACCGAGTGACCGTGGTTGGTACTCCAGATGATCTTGACCATGCAGAAGCTTTCTTAGGTAACGCAGTACAAGTGCTCAACGAACCTAATCTCGGAGCCATCTTCTTTGGATTACTGTTGGGACTTGCCTTAGGAATGATTCCGTTTTCTATTCCAGGAATGAGTACTCCTGTGAAACTTGGAATTGCCGGTGGTCCGATTATTATGGGAATTTTGATAGGTGCCTTGGGACCTCGTGTACATTTCATTAGTTATACTACGCGGTCGGCGTCGCTCATGTTGCGCAAGTTGGGACTTTCGCTTTATCTGGCCTGTCTGGGCCTGGCTGCCGGTAAGGATTTCCTTGCAACCATCATACGTCCTGAAGGTTTACTGTGGGTAGGAGTTGGACTATTGCTTACTATGCTTCCACTTCTTATCATAGGCATTATTGCCCTGAAGACCAAGAAATTTGATTTCGGTACTATATGTGGTCTGCTCTGTGGTTCGATGGCAAACCCCATGGCGTTGGGTTATGCCAACGAGACCATTGAGGGCGAACATGTTGCCGTGGCCTATACTTCGGTTTATCCTCTCGGTATGTTTGTAAGAGTGATAATTGCTCAGGTGATTATCATGTTTATGGTTTAGAACGTAGGGGAAAGGTGAAGTAGAACTTTTCCCTTTTGTTGCATAAGGACAAAAAATAAGCCGCTAGACTCTCGTCTAGCGGCTTTTTTCTCTCAATTCGTAGCGAATTAGTTTACGCTATCAGTTGCAACGCTATCAACTGAAGTGCTGTCAGCAACGCTGTCAACAGCAGCTACAGAATCGGTGTCAACCTCAGCAGTCTGAGCTTTGTTACCACATGATGCGAAAGAGATAGCTGCAATAGCTACGAACATAAATACCAATTTTTTCATTTTTCTTTGCTTTTTAAATCTGTAAAACAATCATTTGTTTATTAAAACGTTGCAAAGGTAGGCATTTTTTCAATACGTTGTTCTTTTTTTTAAGACTTTTTTTAGTGTTGTTTTGTAACTTTTTTGCAAAGTGCTGATATACAGGTATATACGAAATGTTAAAATTTGGATAATCTTGGCGCATTTCTTAAAAAACAGCGAAAAACCCGTTTTCTTGAATTTACTTGAGCACATTGTCTTTTACCCAATTTGCCTCTAAATTGCCGTTCTATGGGCAATTTAGGCCAATCATCAACTAAGAAAGTGCCGTTTATATCGCTTTTTCTATCCCTGTATTAGCAGTTTTGTGTAGGTTGCGTCTCTCTCTTACTTACTTTTATTCTCCCATCGTGTTCCTATTATCGTCCGTCAGTTATGGGACTTACTTGGGATTTACTTATGACTTACTTGGGATTGACGTGGTAAATAGAATGTGTGTTTTATGGGTACTGATTTCCCGAAGACATCCCGAACTCATCCCGACGGTATAAGATAGGTATAGTAATTATTGGAAGTGCTTAATTTGAGTCTGGGGAATGGAATGTAGAAAGAAAAACTCAATTTTCTTTTTGTATTCTACTCACTTAATCGTACCTTTGACCTGTCGGTCTTAGGTACTCACGTTCGATAATCCAAAAGAAAAACTTAATTTTCTTTTTGTATTCTACTCACTTAATCGTACCTTTGACCTGTCGGTCTTAGGTACTCACGTTCGATAATCCAAAAGAAAAAACTGTTTTTCTTTTTGTATTCTACTCACTTAATCGTACCTTTGCACGAGAAAACGTAATATATATAAATAAGGTATGATTGATACATCGGCATTTCAAGGAAAACGAGCCGCCTATTTTACTTTGGGCTGTAAACTGAACTTTTCTGAAACATCGACTTTTGGAAAGATGCTCCATGATATGGGAGTGACAACAGCACAGAAAGGTGAACGGGCAGACCTCTGTCTCATTAATACATGCTCTGTTACGGAGGTTGCCGACCATAAATGCCGTCAGGCAATTCATCGTTTGGTGCGCCAGAATCCTGGTGCTTTTGTTGTCGTTACGGGGTGTTATGCTCAGTTGAAACCTCAAACGGTGAGTGAAATAGAAGGGGTAAGTCTTGTGCTTGGTGCCAACGAGAAGGCGCAACTCATCCAGTTTCTCTCAGAGAAATGGGGTGAAGAGTTGGGGAGAGCCGATATTTCTGTTTCCGATGGGCAGGATGAAAAGACTAAATCCGGAGAAGGCCACTATTTTGTGCAGAAAACCAAAGATATCAAGAGTTTTGCACCCAGTTGTTCACGAGGCAATCGCACTCGCTATTTCTTGAAAGTACAGGATGGTTGCGATTATTTTTGCACCTATTGTACCATTCCATACGCACGTGGCTTCAGCCGCAATCCAACCATCGCCTCTCTGGTGGAACAAGCAGAGCAGGCAGCTGCCGAAGGCGGCAAGGAAATTGTGTTGACTGGTGTGAACATCGGAGACTTTGGAAAGACTACCGGTGAAAGCTTTGTAGATTTGGTCAAGGCGTTGGATGGAGTGAAAGGAATCTCACGTTACCGTATCAGTAGTCTTGAACCCGACTTGATGAGCGATGAACTCATCGACTATTGTGCTCAGAGTCGTGCTTTCATGCCCCATTATCACATACCGCTACAGAGTGGAAGTGATATGGTATTGAAATTGATGCACCGCCATTACGACCGTCAACTCTTTGCCGATAAGATACATCGCATCAAGGAAGTAACACCTGAAGCTTTTATCGGCGTGGATGTTATGGTGGGGTGTAGAGGCGAAACACCAGAATGCTTTGAGGAAACATTTGAATTCCTGCAATCGCTCGATGTTACCCAGCTTCACGTGTTCCCTTATTCAGAGCGTCCTGGAACATCGGCACTCTCCATTCCCTATGTGGTCAGCGATCATGATAAGCGTGAGCGTAGTAGAAGACTGTTGGAACTCTCCGATCAGAAGACCGAAAATTTCTATCGCCAGTTTATTGGCACTACAGCCGAAGTTCTGTTTGAAAAGGCACCACGAGGCAAAGCCATGCATGGATTCACCAAAAACTACGTTCGTGTGGAACTTTCTGCCGCAGAAGCACGTGAGGAATATGACAACCAGCTGATGACCGTCAGACTTGGCGACTTCAATCACGATCATAGTGCCCTACGTGTTACATTAAAATAAACAAGAACATCACAACTCAATATCACAACCCGAAAAAGATGGATAAACTGGCAATTGTTATTCTCAACTGGAACGGACAGAAAATGTTGCATCAATATCTGCCTACCGTTCTACAATACTCCAAGGATGAAGCTGTAATCTATGTGGCAGATAATGCCTCGACAGACCAATCGCTCGCTATGCTTGCCAGCGAGTTTCCATCGTGCAGAACCATTCCTCTTGATAAAAACTGGGGATTTGCTGAAGGCTACAATAAAGCGTTGAAACAGATAGACGCAGAGTATTATCTGCTGCTCAACTCTGATATTGAGGTGACCCATCATTGGCTGACACCCCTTATTGAGTTTATGGATGTACATCCTGAAGTGGCAGCCTGTCAGCCTAAGCTCCTTTCCATCTATGACCGCGACCGATTTGAGTATGCTGGAGCAAGCGGAGGTTTCATCGACTGTTATGGTTATCCCTTCTGTCGCGGACGTGTGTTCGAGACGGTAGAACAGGACAACGGACAATATGATTTCCGGCAGGAAATACATTGGGCAACAGGTGCTGCTATGATGATTCGTTCTGCCGACTATTGGGCTGTGGGCGGACTTGACGGTCGTTTCTTTGCGCATAATGAGGAAATCGACCTCTGTTGGCGATTGCGTATTAGCGGACGAAAGATATATTGCTTGCCAGAGAGTTACGTCTATCATGTGGGAGGAGGAACGCTCCCTAAGGGCAATCCGATGAAGACCTTCCTCAATTTCCGCAATAATCTTACCATGCTTTATAAATGTCTGCCCGATAAACAGCTTCACAAGGTGATGCTGATGCGTTGGGTGCTTGACTATGTGGCTGCATGGAAGTCGCTCCTGCTTGACCGTAATGTCAGCGAGTTCCTGGCTGTTTATCGTGCACGCCATGCCTTCCGCCGTTGGCATAAGGATTTTGCAGAAGACCGTAAAACAATTCAGGCCGGCAGAACTTCTGCCAGCCTGACGGATACTTGCACGTTTAGTATTCTTTGGCAGTATTATGCCAAAGGGCGCAAACGTTATTCGGATTTTGTTTGACGGAGCTTTTCCGTTACCACAATGGGATTCATGAGGTCTTTCTTCCACAACTGGAGGTAGTCGAACCAGTCTTTGGCAGAATGATAGCCAAAGGTCTCGTTGTCTGAACCGAACGTGATATAGTAGCGCATGGCCTTATCGATACCGCCGATGACATAAGGATAGTTGTCTTTGTTGGCAGGCAGTTCACTCACAATATGTTTCATGGGAAGGCAAATGCCCAATCCAACTGTTTCGCGTTTATGACCTACAGAATCTTTGGCCGATACCGTCCAGTCAGACCCCCAACAACCGCGTAGTCCATCATGATCGGAGTATTCCGTTGAGTTTTTCACATTGATGATACCTGTAGAAAATTGATGGTTGGCAACTGCTTGTCTGAAAAATACATCAACTTGGCAGTCGCGGCGACCAGCATAGAGCGTGTAGCGTGTGGTCATCGTAATAGGATAGGGATGGAAAGCGTTGTTGCCAGTTTTGTCTTTCCAACCGTCATCCACCACTTCTACTATCGTGCGTAAGGGTCCGTAGCTGATGATGCGTTCTGTGCGATGATCCACATCCTCCAACAGGGTAGGCTGCTGTCCGTCCCATCCGCGCATAGTGCCCAGTCCAAATGTGTTACCCACCCAGAGCACGTCGTCACCATAGCCAGCCTCCTTTTGCTGCTTGTTGGTGTAGAATTGTGTTTCCTTCAGTTCCAGTCCCTTACGGTATTTTCCATAGAGATCTACGGTCTGGCGATGATCGAAATAGATGCGATAAGCCACTAACTCGTTTTCAAAGGCTGGTCCGTGGTGATGCATCTGCCAGTAAGGGTTTGTGCCGTTCTCAACGGTCAGACTGCTGATAAACAGGTTTTGCTCGTTGTTGGACTTTACTTTCTTGTTGAGCAGTATCATATCAGCATACACCAGAGGCTTGTATGTTCTGGGTTTTCCGCTGTTGAGCAGTTCTACGTTGTAGGTTGTCGTAGATTTCTTTGGCATATCTGCCATGAAACAGAGTTCATCGTAATAACCGTCACCATTGAGGTCGTCCAGCTGAGATGCAATTTCCTGCCCGTTCATTTTAACGATGGCTTGACGGATGTCAGTACCGTATGGAGCAAGATTAATCACGATGGGTTGGGCGGTACGCTCCGTCTTCATGGTGTTTTTTACAGTAATGTCTAATTGTTTCTGTGCCATAAGTACACAGCAAGACAAGCCACAGAGGGCAATAGTTGCTATTTTACGTTTCATATACCGAAAATCTCTTATGTTTGTTTTCTGATTAGTTTTTCTTGTGCAAAATTAGCCTTTTTACCTTGTTTTTTATCTTTTTTTTGCTTAAAACTTGGAATATAAAATATTTTTTAGTAAATTTGCGGTGTATTTTAACATTATATAATATTTCAAAGACGGCCTTTTTTATATCAATGCGGAAAACTTATATACTTTTGTCGGTTGTGATGCTGATATGCCTCGGTTGTGAGTGGCGCCTGAAATCGGGCGATACTGAAATGGGGCATGACCAGTCGTTGATAGACCGATATGATCGTATTGAGATGCTTTATCTGACCACTGGCGATTATTCCGCTTTGCAGCAGATGCAATCCGACTATCCTGGTCAGACTCGGATGTTGATAGAGGATGTGTTGCATATAGGCCATGTGAATGATGTTGGCATCAACCAACGTTTCCGCCATTTCTTCTGCGATTCCACGCTTCAGCGCTTGTTGGCAGATGTACAGGTGGAGTTTGCCAGTCTTGATGATGTGTCGCATGACTTGCAGAAGGCTTTCAAGCGCATGAGAAAAGAGTTTCCCGATATCGTGCTTCCTACCATCTATACTCAGATTGGTTCTTTTGACCAGAGCATAGTAGTAGATAGCAATATGGTTGGTGTCTCGCTCGATAAGTATTTAGGTGCCGACTATCCATTTTATCAGCAGCATTATTCTGACGCGCAGCGTGCGATGATGACTCGTCAGATGATAGTTCCCGATTGCGTGGCATTCTATATTTTGAGTATGTTCCCAACACCTGATGGCTTGACCAAAGCGGAAATACATCGTGAGCTGCGTGCTGGAAAAATTCAATGGGTTGCTAATCAGATTGTTGGAAGGCGTGCTTTTCGTAATCCAGAAGTTGATGCAATAGATCGCTATATGAAGTCTAATCGACACAAGTCTATTCAGCAGTTGCTCAACAGTCACGATGCTATCGTGGAATGAGCAACCACGTTTCTTTAGATGGTTGCCCTTTGTACTTTAGAATCCCATAGTTTTTATTTTTGCCCTTTTCTTTGGAAAGTTTATGTAAAGAAATTGTGCTAATATTTGTCGTTTCGCTCCATTACAGTATTACAGTATTACAGTTTTTGAAAACGATTTTTAGGCTTATATAATGGATTTTTCATGTTTTTGCTTGGCAAAAATGCTGGAAACCCATTGTTTTTGCTTTTTGAAAACTGTAATACTGTAATACTGTAATGGGTGTAAGATAATGTGGTGTAAATATATACTCAGCGTTTGGTGCTTCAAAAACGGGGCTGATACCATTCTATAATGATTGCTATTAATCCCCAATTGTTCATAAGACTATTGCCAGTCATAAAACCTTATTGATATCCGAGTGCATGATAGAGCCGGCCTTGTTGGGCATTTGTCCTCGTCATATAGTTTAGGAGGCGGTCGGTAAACTCATGGTTTTTCAATCCCCATTGTGGGGCAATCTTCATCTCTTTTGGCGATTGCGACACGAAACGCTCTACCACGATGTCAGGTCTTAGTCTTTCCAAATAGGCTGTAACCAAACGGATGTATTCATCAACGGTATAGAGCGGAAAAGGATTTTGTTGGTATAGGCGTGCCAATGGTGTGCCTTTAATGATTTGCAATTGATGGATTTTTAATAAGTCGAGCGGTAGGGCAGATATCAAATCGGCTTGGCGCATGCTTTCTGCCTCATCTTCACCAGGAAGTCCCAATATGACGTGCCCACCAGTAAGTATGCCTCTGTCATGAGTTGCTTCGATTGCTTGACATGATGTCTTAAAAGTATGTCCGCGGTTGATGCGTTGCAGCGTGGTGTTGTTGGCAGACTCGATGCCGTATTCCACGATGAGAAATGTCTGTTGGTTCAGTTGTTCCAGATAGTTGAGTGTTGTCGCGTCTATGCAGTCTGGGCGTGTGCCGATGACCAGTCCTACCACGTTTTCTACGTCAAGAGCTTCCTCGTAGCGGCGTTTCAGTGTGTCTATATCTGCATAAGTGTTGGAGTACGCTTGAAAATATGCCAGATATTTCATATCCGGATATTTATGACTGAAAAACTGTTTTCCCTCTTCCAGTTGTGTTGTGATGGATTTCTCAGGATTACAGTATGATGGATTGAAGGTACGGTTGTCGCAGAAGATACACCCTCCTGTACTGATGTGTCCATCTCGGTTGGGACAAGAGAAACCAGCATCAACGGCAATCTTCTGTACGCGAAATGGAAACTGTTGCCGTATCCATGTACTGTAGGAGTTGTAGCGCATGTTGTAGGAAGATAAGGAATGTAGAGTATATAAAAAAAAGAGTAAACAGTGTTTCTGTAAGCCGGGTTCTGTTCCTTGCCAAGGCAAGGCGTCTGCCATTTATCTACTACGCAGGTCACCCTACGTCTCTAGCATTCTACCCTCCATCGTTGTTACTCGGGCGGACAACCCTCAGACGATGGTTTACGTGAACTTGCAGCTCCCAGATGGAACAGCCCGACGATCACCCGTCGGCTGGTGGTCTCTTACACCACCTTCTCACCCTTACCCTTGCGGGCGGTCATTCTCTTCTTCCATATCCAGCTGTCGCCAACTGCTTCTGTTTTCGGAAGTGGGACGTCCTATGCTGCCCGGACTTTCCTCTCGCACCATTGCTGATGCCAGCGGCAGACCGAAACACTGTTTACTATCTTTTCTGCGTTTATTTCTTTGGTTCTTCTTCTATGTCAAGATTGACTGTAGAGAATTTGAAGTCGTTGGTATTGAGATACTTCATATCGTATTTGCGTTTCGACTTCGACGTGTATTGTTTTCTCATTTTGAGATATTTCTTCTCTGCATCTTCTCTTTTGAGTGCAAATATTACCAAGCAAACCCTATTGGGGTGTTGTTGTGCTGTGAGGTATTCGTTGAGTTGGCGTGAGTAGTGTTCTCTGCCCAACAGAAATTTTGTTTTGCTTTCTATCCAGACGTTGGTGATTTCCTGCACATCGGTCATGTAGATGGTGGAATCTTGGAAAGAAGCTGAAAATCCAAAGATATAGACTTTCGGAGTCTTTATGTTTTTGGCGTTGACTACCATTGGCATGGTAAGCGCCATGAGAAGCAATAATATTGCTTTTGTCATTGTTTTCATTGTCCTAAATATGATTTTAACATCGTGTTGTTCGTATTATTACGTAGCCTCCTAATGGCTTTCTCCTTAATCTGTCTGACACGTTCGCGCGACAGACCGTATTTTTCACCCACCTCTTCCATGGTCATCTCTGGTGAGTTGATACCGTAGAGGGCTTCTATTACAGAGCGCTCTTTGTTGGAGAGTGTTTTCAGCGCATTCTCTATTTCTGCTCGCAGCGATTCTCTTACGAGTTCTCGGTCAGCCATCGGTGAGTTGGTATCTTCCATCACGTCGATGAGGCTACTGTCTTCACCATCGGCAAATGGAGCATCCATCGATACATGGCGTGTGTGAGCATTGAGCGCTTCGTCAATTTTATCCTGCGGCAAATCAACAAGCTGCATCAGTTCTTCCGACGATGGTTTCCGCTCGTGTTCTTGTTCAAACTTATTAGCCTCATGGGTCACTCTGCTCAACGCACTTTGTTGATTGAGTGGCATTCTGACCAATCGGCTCTGTTCTGCAATGGCTTGCAGGATACTTTGTCTGATCCACCAAACGGCATAAGATATAAACTTAAAGCCTCGTGTCTCGTCGAATTTTTCAGCAGCCTTGATGAGTCCTATATTGCCCTCGTCGATGAGGTCGGGCAATGATAGTCCTCTGTTCTGATATTGCTTGGCTACTGAAACAACGAAACGTAAATTGGCCCTTGTCAGTTTCTCCAAAGCGCGCTTGTCGCCTTTCTGAATACGCTGTGCCAATTCCACTTCCTCATCTACTGTTAGCAGTTCTTCTTTACCGATTTCCTGCAAGTACTTCTCGAGAGATTCGCTCTCTCGGTTGGTGATGGATGTGTTGATCTTCAGCTGTCTCATAGGTTTTTTTGGTTTGGTGTATTTTGCAAAGGTATAGTATTTTTTTCGAAAGACCAAAACAAAAAACCTCTTTTTATAATATTTTTGTATCCTTGCTCCATGATTTATTCTTGGATCATGGGGGGCAAGGATACTGGTTCGTCTATGGACAAAGGATGTTTGTCTATGAAGAATAGATGTGGTAAATATCATTTAGTACCGCACAGACGCTGTAATTCTATGACGGTTTGGTTGTATTCATTGATGGCTTCTGCGCGTTTCTGATAGACATCGATTTCATCTTTCAGTATGCCTACATATTCTACATATCCGATTTCGCCTTGTTCGTATTCAGCTGTGGCAAGTCTCACCATCTCATCGTTCCACTGACAACCGTTTTCGGCGTAGTATTCCACTCGTTGGCGTGCAGCATTGCAACGGCTCAATAGTGCGTTGTATTGAGATTCACGCTGTTGTGCTTCCTGTTGAATCTGTATTTGCAATTGCTCGCGCTCAGCTTTAGCAGCCTTGACGCGTGCTTTGGTAGCGCCATAAAACAAGGGAATGCCTACACCAACCTCAAAGCCCATGAAGTTTCCACCGTCATATCTGCTACGGTCTTCGTTGTAGGGATTCCATGAAGAGATAACCATCTGATTGCGTAGTGAGAGTGAGAGGGAAGGGGCATAACCGCTTTTTTCTACCTTCACCTGGCGTTCAGCAGCTTGCAGTTTGTCGTTGGAGAACCGTCCTTCTGGAGTTTGTTGATAGTTATAGGCCGGTAGGACGAATTCTATGGGAGTTAACAGTTCGTCTGCGGCAGTGATGGGTTCATCGGTGCCAATCACCTGCATCAGTTGCAATCGAGCATTCTCAGCCTCATTTTCAGCTTGTACGATGTCGAGTTGGTTTTCTCGCTGTAAGCGTTCAGCATTGATGAGTTCACGTCTGCCTGTCTCTCCAGCCTCCATACGTTGGCGCACCACGGTACGGTAGCGTGTCATGATGCTGTCTTGTCTTCTTAGGTTACGAAGGCATTGTTCCTGATAAACCAGTTGGAAATAGGCAGAAGCCACAGCAGCCTCCACGTTTTTTTGTTCCATCTCCAGTCTGCTCCTTTCGGCTTGTGTCTCAGCTTTTAACTGTTGACGTCGGGCAATATATACTGTGGGAAAGTCGAAACTCTGCGTTACCGACAGTGCATTGTCAGGACTACCTCCCGATGTAGGGTCTTGCGAAAGCGACAGCTCTGTCTTTTCCAAGTCCCATGCCGTGCCTTGCAATGCCTGCGCCCGTTCCACTTGTTTGTTTGCCATACGTATTGTCGGGCTCTGCTTCATCGCCATGTCAATACATGTTTGAAGTGACAGGTGGCGCATTTGTGCCATGGCAGCACCACTTATTATCGTACCCATTATTGTGAGGATGATGTGTCGCATAGTGTCTTACTCTATAATATATAAGGTGTGTGATTTATTCTTTTGTAAATGTGCGGTAAATCGCAGGCAACACCAGAAGTGTGAGCAGGGTGGAAGTGATGAGTCCACCGATCACTACTGTTGCCAATGGGCGTTGCACTTCTGCGCCATCGCCCGTAGAGAGTGCCATAGGCAGGAAACCCATTGACGCCACAAGGGCAGTCATCAGAACAGGGCGTAAGCGAATCATACAACTCTGTGTGATGCGTTGGTTGATGTCCGCTATGCCTTCACGTTGCATTTGGTTCATCTGTCCCACCAGTACAATACCGTTGAGCACAGCCACACCGAAGAGGGCAATAAAACCAACACCTGCCGATATGGAGAAGGGCATACCTCTGAGCCATAAAGCCCATACGCCACCGATGGAAGCCAATGGGATGGCAGAGAATACAAAGAGTGATTCGCGCAGGTTCTTCACTGTGGCATAGAGCAACAGCAGAATGATCAGTAGCGCGATAGGCACTACAATGCTCAGTCTGTTGATAGCACTCTGCATATTCTGGAATTCACCGCCATAGGTGTAATAATAGCCTTCGGTCAGGTGCACCTTTTCGTTCATCAGCGTTTCTATCTCCTCCACGGTTGACTGCATGTCGCGTCCCTTGATATTGAAACCGACGTAAATGCGGCGCTCGCCATTCTCGTGGGAAACCTGTGACGGAGCAGGCTCATTGACAATATCAGCCAATTGTTCTAAAGGCACCGTACTGCCCTCGCCAACGGGAATTGCCAACTGTCGAAGTTCTTCTACCGTGCGGTTGCGATTGTCGAGTCGTACCACCACGTCAAATTTCTTCTCGCCTTCATAGATAGCACCTGCTGTGGCGCCTGCAAATGTTGTTTCAAGTATGCGGTTTACATCATCTACGCTGACACCATAGGCAGCCATGCGGTTGTGGTTGTAGCGCACTTGTATTTGCGGGAGTCCAGAAACCTGTTCCACCTGTACGCCGCTGACACCTCTTACGTTGCGCACCAGTCCTGCAATCTTAGCAGCTTGCTGTTGCAGTACGTTGAGGTCTTCGCCAAACACCTTGATGGCTACATCCTGTTTGATACCCGTTAGCAATTCATTGTTGCGCATTTGTATGGGTTGGGTCAGTTCGGCTTCAAGACCGGGAATGTTCTTTAGTGTTTCCGACATCATCGCCATGAGTTGGTCGGTAGTCTTTGCCGAAGTCCATTCGGCTTTTGGCTTCAGTGCCACCATGATGTCAGCACGTTCCACCGGCATCGGGTCTGTAGGAATCTCGGCACTGCCGATACGACTCACCACCTGTTTTACTTCAGGATATTTGGCTTTCAGGAGTTGTTCTGCTTTGCTGCAACTCTCCACCATTTGTGAGAGCGACGTGCCTTGTGCCATACTCATCTCGATGGCAAAGTCGCCTTCTTCCAGACTTGGGATGAATTCACCGCCCAAAAACTTGAAGCCTACACCGCTGACGCAGAACAGTGCAACGGCAATGGTAATGACATCTTTGCGACGTTGCAGCGTCCATTCCAATATCGGTCGATACCATTCTTGCAGTTTGGCAAGCATCCTGTCGGAAACCGTTTCTTGGGTATGTACCTTTCTGCTCAGGAATGTGCAACTTGCCATCGGCACATAGGTCAATGAAAGGATAAAGGCGCCGAGTATGGCAAAGAATACTGTTAACGCCATGGGGCGGAACATTTTTCCTTCAATTCCTATAAGTGTCATCAATGGGATATAGACAATCATGATGATGATTTCGCCGAAGGCAGCACTCTGTCTGATGCGTGATGCCGAGAAATGTACCTCGTTGTCCATCTCCTGACGTGTCAGCCGCAGGGTAGGGTATTTGTCGGCACTACTGTTGATATGGGTTACCACCGCTTCGACGATGATTACCGCCGAATCGACTATCATACCAAAGTCTATGGCTCCCAAACTCATCAGGTTACCGTCAATGCCGAATGTCTTCATCATACCGAAAGCAAAGAGCATACTCAGTGGGATAACACTTGCCACAACGATGCCTGCCCGCCAGTTGCCGAGAAAGAGTATCAGCACGAAGATGACGATGAGTCCGCCTTCGATGAGGTTGCGTGCAATGGTATGTTCCACGCGGTTCACCAGATTGGTACGGTCTATGAATGGTTCGATGACCACACCTTCCGGTAGTGATTTCTGTATTTGGCTGATGCGATCCTTTACGCGTTGGCTCACTTCTTGGAAGTTTTCACCTTTCAGCATGATGGCAATACCAGCCACCACTTCACCATTACCGTTGCGTGTTACTGCTCCGAAACGTGTTGCATGTCCCATCTGTATGGTAGCCACATCCCCCACGCTTACTACGTTGCCATCAACGGTCTTGACAGCCACTTGGCGCAGATCGTCGGCAGAGTTCAGCACACCCAATCCGCGTATGTAGTATTGGTTAGCATCCTGTTCGATATAGCTACCGCCCGTATTGGCATTGTTCTTTTGTAGTGCTTCAAAGACATCGCCCACGGTCAGTCCGTAGGCAGTCAGTCGGTTGGTTTCGATAGCCACTTCATACTGTTTGACAAATCCTCCCCATCCGCTCACCTCAGCCACTCCAGGTGTTCCCGACAGTTGTTTGCGCACTATCCAGTCTTGCATGGTGCGCAATTGCGTCAGCGTGTATTTGTCTTCATAGCCCTCTTTGGCTCTTATGGTATAGTGGTATATTTCACCCAGTCCGGTGGCAATAGGTCCCATCTCGGTATCTGTATTGGCAGGCAGTTCCTTGGTCACGTCCATCAGTACCTGGCTCACCTGTGAGCGAGCCCAGTAGATGTCGGCAGCATCGTCAAACACAAGTGTGATGACCGATAGTCCGCTACGTGAGATACTGCGTCTTTCTTCCAGTCGCGGGATATTGGCTAATGCCATTTCTATCGGGGTGGTGATGTATTGTTCCACCTCTTGTGCGCCCAGTGCAGGAGCTTGGGTGATGACCTGTACTTGATTGTCAGTAATATCTGGTGTGGCATCGAAGGGAAGATGCACCAATGATACGATACCCCATACCGCCATGGCAAGGGTCAGAATTCCTATCGTCAGTTTGTGTGTGACGGAAAAATCTATCAGTTTCTGAAACATAGAGAGGTATTAGCTATATTAATGGTTGTGTTCACCGTGTTCACCAATGAGCGAAGCCAGATAGAACACGTTTTCTGTTACGATTTGCTGTCCGTCTTGTATGTGTTTACAGAGTGCCACCTCGGTATATCCAGAATCGGTCACTCCGGTCGTCACCTCATGTCGTGAGAACACACAGTCCCCGTCTTTTCCTTTTTTGTCGAGTGCAAAGATGTAGGTTTTACCATCGGTATTGACAATGGCTTTTGAGGGCAGTGCTTTGCAACGCTGTCTGCCAGTGGCAATGCGTCCTGTGACAAACATTCCGTCTATCAGTCGTGCTTTGGCGTTACCGTCCAGTTTCACATGTACGGCAACACTCTTTGTACCATCGTTGAAATAGTCGTTGATGCCATAAACCTGTCCGCTGACTTCTATGCCGGGTTGGTTGGTGAGTGCCAGCAATACGCGGTCTCCTTTATTCACTTTCTGCAGGTCTTTCTCAAAGACGTTCAGGTCGCACTCCACTTGATCATTATTGCGGATTGTCATCAGTGGTGTTTGCATATCAGCATAGCTGCCCAGTGGTGCATTGAGTTGACATACTGTTCCGCTGATGGGAGCACGTAGAGGGAATGTTGTGGTAAACTTTCCTCGTCCTACGGCATTGGTGCTGATACCCATTTGTTGCAGTTGGCGACCAATACCTATCATCGTAGCATGAGCCACTTGATAGTTGCGTTCAGCCTGTTGGCGGTTCTTCTGCACACCTGCCCCCTGCTGTGCCAGTGTTTCTTGGCGTTGCTTTTCTATTTGTGCCATTTCACATTCTTTGTAGGAAGCATAGTATTCGCGTTGTAGTGTCACCACATCAGTATTTTCTATGGTTGCCACCACCTGACCTTTTGTCACGTGTTGTCCGTCTTTCACGAGGATGTTCTTTACCACGCCACCCATTAGTGAGGCAACATTACCCATCGACTGTGGGCGCAAAACTATCGACCCGTTGACGCGGATTGTAGCATCGAGTTCACGGTGTTGTACAGAGTCAGTTTTTAAGTCGATAGTAGCTATCTGTTTAGCTGTTAGAGGTATGTTTTTGAAATCTTGTTCTTCATCGTGGTGTTCGTCTTCTGCATGACTATGTCCTGCATGTGCATCGTGGTGATCGTCGTCACCGTGTGATAGTAGTGTAAATCCACCTACAGCCACCAGTGTTGCAGCTATCACTATTGCCAGTCGTTTGATATTGTCTTTCATATTTTTTCAGGTTTTCTTTTTTTTTTTATTCCGTGCAAAATTAATGAAATGTCTTAATATCGAAGAATGATATAAGTATCAACTGCTATTTTCTGCAACTGGGTTGCAAATGTGTTTTCTGTTCAATCGGTCAGTTGGTAATAGTTCGTGTCGTGCCGTCATGTGGATAAAAAAAACACTTCCGTTGGTTGAACCAAGCAGATTCAATCACCGGAAGTGGAATGGGGGATGAGGCCAACGCCTTATCGATTACTTATTGCCAGTAAACTGTCCAACGAACAACAGGGCGCCGCTCTGCGAATCGCTGATGGTATAGACAAACGGGTGGTCGGCAATGAAGTTGACATCACGATAGTCTGTCGGACCGAGTGACGTCAGCATGACAGCAGCAGTAACGGCAGCAGCCTTGGTGCCCTTCTCGCTCACTTCAATCTTAGCCTTCTGCAACATCTGTGATACATAGAACTGACCATCGGCAAACTTGCTGAAGTCGGCTTCGGCAGGATTGAAGATGCTGGGTGCTCCCAGTGTGCTGACAATGCCGTTGAGCGGGATGTTGGTCTCGGTGGTGAACTTCGGCAGTTGCAGATTGACATTGCAGATATCCATCTTGCTGGTCAGGGTAGAGAGTGTCGAAGCGTCGATAGAAGCCATCATCTCGCTGATGCTCTTACCTTCGTTGGGCAGCAATACAGTCATGTGATAGACACCATTGCCGTATGGCAGCACAACGGCTTTGTAGAGTGGCATTTCTGCGTATAGGAACTTGTTACGTTGGTGCATCATCTCCACCTTTTGAATATCGCGGGTGTATCCACGGAAATTCTTTTCACTGGTTTTGCGTGCATCAAACTTCTTCTCCCACGTGCCGTTGAAATAGATGGCATTCATCAGATAAGATACTGCAGCAGGATCAGTCTGGTCGATGATGGAAGGAATCATGCCTTCAGTATGTTTGGAACACCAGTTGTTGATGTGTTTTGCTGTGGCGGGATTGCTGAAGTCCAGACTTTCCACCCCAGCCATGTAATGGTCTGTCACGGTGCTGACAAACTGCGGACGCAGACGATATGCCTTGTTCACGGCAATATAGTTGGCAATGCTTACCGTGGTCTGTTGATCCAGTCTGTCGGCAGTTTGCAGGATATTCTGATAGAGCGAGTTGAGGTCGTTGATGTCGATACCCTCACAGCCGATAGCTTTAAGGATTTCCTGTTGGCTGACACCATCTGCACCGTTAGCCAACATCCCCATGAGGTATGCTACGCTCAGTGGTGACACCACTTTGCTGCTGTGGTCGCTAACCTGATTGAAGAGCTGTAGTGCAAAGACATTGTTGCGGTTGACGATGTCGCGCTGTGCATCGCTGAGTGTGAGGTATGCTTCATCCATATCTGTAGAGTTAGAGGGAGTGACAACGACAGTATTGTCTGTCGAAGGATTGTTGGGGTTTTGGAGCTTCTTGCTACTGTTGCATGAAACGGTAAGGGCGGCAGTCAATAGTATCGCCGCGGTTGTTGTGTAGTGCTTCATTGTTGTTGTATGGTTTTAATTTCAAATTGTTTCTTATCTGGTAAATGCCGATGATAGGGATAGATTGCATGAGACAGCCACAATCTTAACAACTCTTAACCGTATAAGCCTCTCATGGCGGTCTTCCTTTGCAAAGATAAGTATATTTTTTGAAAACTCCTATTCTTGTTGGCTATTTTTCTTGGAGTTTTTCTCACTTAATCGTACCTTTGACCTGACGGTCTTAGGTAGGCTGCACCTCGGAAGTAAAAGAAAAAAATATTTTTTTTCTTTGTACTTCTCTCGGTTTGCACTACCTTTGCAACGCAAAACAGATAAAACAAAATATTGCAAATGAAAAAACAACTAAAAACTGCCTCTATCTGTGTACAGGGAGGCTATGAAGCGAAAAACGGTGAACCTATTGAGTTGCCCATCATCCAGAGTACTACCTTTAAATATGATAACTCTGAAGAAATGGCGATGCTCTTCGATTTGAAGAAAGAAGGCTATTTCTATACCCGTCTGCAAAATCCTACCAACGATGCTGTGGCCAAGAAGATAGCACAACTCGAAGGTGGAGTAGGGGCAGTACTGACCAGTAGCGGACAGGCAGCCAACTTCTATGCCGTGTTTAATATCTGTGAGGCTGGCAGCCATATCGTTACATCCAACGAAATCTATGGTGGCACATTCAATCTCTTTGGCGTCACCCTGAAGAAACTGGGTATTGAATGTACCTTTGTCAATCCCAACGATAGCGAAGAGGAAATACAAAAGGCTTTCCGTCCCAATACCAAAGCGGTGTTTGGTGAAACCATCAGCAATCCCGGCTGTGCCGTACTCGATATCGAGAAATTCGCACGCATTGCCCATCGCAATGGCGTGCCTCTCATTGTAGATAACACCTTTGCCACTCCCATCAACTGCCGCCCCTTTGAATGGGGTGCCGACATCGTGACCCACAGTACCACGAAATACATGGATGGCACTGCATCGCAGGTGGGAGGTGTTGTCGTAGATAGCGGACAGTTTGACTGGATGGCGCATGCCGATAAGTTCCCCGGACTCTGCACTCCCGATGAGAGCTACCACGGACTCACCTATGTCAAGGCATTCGGAAAGATGGGCTATACCACCAAACTCGTTGCCCAACTCATGCGCGACTTGGGTTCTATCCCTGCACCGATGAACTCGTTTATTCTCAACCTCGGTCTTCAGACACTCCATCTGCGCATGGCACAACATTGCAGCAATGCCCAGCGTGTGGCAGAATTTCTGCAGGCAGACCCTCGTGTGGCATGGGTACACTATAGCGGACTGCCTGGCGATGCCTATCATGAGTTGGCAGAGAAGTATCTGCCTGGCGGTTCGTGTGGCGTCATAGCCTTCGGACTGAAGGGCGACCGTGAGACCGCTATCCGCTTTATGGACTCGCTCGACATGATCAATATCGTGACCCACGTGGCTGATGCACGCACCTGTGTGCTTCACCCTGCCAGCCATACCCACCGCCAGCTCTCCGACGAACAGCTTCGTGAGGCCGGTGTGGCTCCCGACCTCATTCGTCTTTCTGTTGGTATTGAAGATTGTGACGACATCCTCGACGACATCCGTCAGGCTCTCGATAAGATCTGAAAGTAGTTTTCGTAAACAATAATAACAAACAGGAGGCAAACACGTATCATCGGTGTTTGCCTCCTGTTTTGTTATTCGGATGTCACGGTGATTATTCCTTCACAGCCTTCATGATGACTTCCACATGGTTGCCAGACTTGAGGATTGTGTTCTGGAGGAAGTCTGATATCTGTTTACTGTCAATCTCGTTGACCGTCGTCTTATAGTCGGTATGGGTATCTACACCTCGTGTGGCATAGGTGATCAGCACGCTAAGCCAGTGGCTGTTCTCACGACTATCCACATCGGCTTGCTTCAGCAGAATCTCCTTGACCTTCTGCAGGTCGGCAGCATCAGCACCTGCCACAACCTCCTTCATGCCTTGGAAGAAGCAGGGGATGGCAGCATCCGACTTCTCAGGGTTCAGCTGTGCGCTACCAACGATATTGACAGCAGCCAAACCGTCTTTATCGGTGAAGATAGAGGCCGTGGCTCCCGCATGATAGGCAGCGCTGAGTTCCTCACGGATAGAGCGCAGATACTTCATCTCCAACAGGCGAGCTGCCACGTCAGCCAGCACGTCAGCCTTCAGTGTGTAAGGCATCATGGCATACCACATCTCCTGAACCTGATTCTGTGGGTTGCTCATCGCCTTGGTGAATACGTTGCTCACCTTGCCTTTGGCATAGGGGATGTCCTTGTTTTGCAGTGTGCTGCCCTTTGCAGGCAGCGAAGCGATATACTGTTCGATGAGTGGCAGAAGTGTAGCCTCGTCGTAGTTGCCCACGAAATAGAAGGTGAAGTCTTTGGCATTGCCATAATACTGCTTACCCATGGCCAGCAGACGGTCGTAGTTGATGGCCTTGATGTCGTCGGCAGAAGGAATGCGTGCCAGTTTGCTACCCAGATATACGGTGCTCTGTACTGAGTCTTGGAACACGAGGTTGGGGTTGTTGCTCTGGTTGGCAAGGATGGTGGCATAGGTGTTCTGCAGGTTGGCAAACGATTTCTCGTCTTTCTTCACAGCTGTCATATCGAGGTAGATGAGTTGCATCAGTGTCTCGATATCCTTCGGAGTGCTCTTACCGCTCAATCCGTGGTAGAACGGATCCATGGTGAAGTTGACACTCGCCTGCTTGCCAGCCATGGCCTTTTCCAGTTCTGCGCTGGTGAAATTGCCCAGACCGCTGGCATCCAGTGCCTGGGTCATCAGCATCACACTGCTCTGATCGGCTTTCTCAAATGCCGAATATCCCACTTTGGCTTTTGCAGAGAAGAGAATCTCGTTGTCTTTGAAGTCGGTCTTCTTCATGATCACCTTCGCACCGTTAGACAGTGTCAGTTCCTTATATCCCAACACCTTATTCTCTACGGTCTTCTTGATCTTGCCTGCCTTAGGCAGCTGGGCAATGAGGGGTTCGTTCTTCACGTGATCCACGTAGGCTTCGAGTTTCTCAGCCCTCACCCCTTTCACAATGTCAGCCAACTGCTGTTCGGTGGGGTATGCCTTACCGTCTTTCTCCTGCATCATCATCAGCGTCACGAAGTTGGTATCGCTGTTGCAGATGAGTTTCTTGGCATACATATTGATCACCTCCACGGGGATGTTGGGGATGAGCTGTTGCAGGATAGCACTCTCGTCTTCTATCGAGGGGATAGGTTCGTTGGCGATGAAGTGATCCACATACTGTGTGGTAAACTGCTCATTCTTCATTTTGTCCTTATTGGCAAGGCTTTTCTCTATCTGACTTTTGATCTCGTCCTTGGCACGCTGATATTCTGTAGCAGTGAAACCGAAGTCGTGCGCACGCTTGGCTTCACGCAATACAGCGGCATACGCCTCCTTGACTTGACCTTCCTTGGCGAGTCCTGTCAGCGTGAAGGCGCCGCAGGTTCTCGACATGAGGTAATCGCCATTGTCGCCCACAGCCTGCAGATAGGGGCAGTCGGGCTCCTGGGCTTTCTCGCTGAATCGGGTGTTCAGCATGAGGGTGAGTGCATTGTCCATGTATTTCATGAGGAGATAGTCCATGTTGACCTTCATCTCATCGGGAATAGCTTTGTGCTTCATGTTGATGAGGAAGAGGTCAAACTGCTGTTCCTTATCCTTATCCACCACATAGATTGCGGTATCGTTGGGGCTTACCTGCTCTGGTATCACTTTTGCGGCATCGGCAGGCACCTTGATGTCGGCAAACAGCGTCTTGATCTGTGCTTCGATATGATCTACGTCCACATCACCCACCACGATGATGGCCTGGTTGTCTGGGCGATACCATTTGCGATAGTAGTCGCGCAGGGTTTCGGGGTTGCATCCGTCGATGACGCTCATCAGTCCGATAGGCATGCGGAAGCCGTATTTCTCGTTTTGGTAGAGGCGAGGCAGACTGCGCTCTAACATGCGCTGCTGACCCACCATGCGCATGCGGTACTCATTGTGCACCACATCGCGCTCGTCGTCTATGGCTTTCTGGGTCAGCGAGATGCCGTTGCTCCAGTCTTTCAGTATCAGCATACACGAATCCACAGCCGTTGGTCGGGTGGTGGGCACATCGGTGAAGAAATACACCGTTTTGTCAATACTGGTATAGGCATTGAGGTTGCGACCGTATTCCACGCCGATGCTCTGCAGATATTCCTGTAGGGTATTGTCTTTGAAGTGTTCTGTACCGTTGAATGCCAGATGTTCCAAGAGGTGTGCCAGTCCGCGCTGGTCCTCGTTCTCGTTGATAGAACCGACTTTCTGTGCGATATAGAAGCTTGCCACATGCTCAGGGAAATTGTTTTTGCGGATGTAGTAGGTCAGTCCGTTGTCCAGATGACCAATCTTCACCTTGCTATCCACGGGGATAGGGGGCATTTGCTGTGCCATCGTTGGTGTTGCACCCAACAGTAGCATGGCCACTGCCAATAGATTTTTTGGTTTCATATTTTACGATTTTGTTAATAATGATTTTCTTGCGATTAGGATATCGTTATGCAAAAGTAAGTATTTTGTTATGATAAGCAAAGCTTTTGTGCCGATTTATAGTGCCTTTTAATGTTTTTTTAATGTTTTTTAATTCAAAAAATAACACTCGGTGTGTTGCCTATGGCAGGATATTAATAATGGGGAAAAAAAAGCGTGCCACCCTGAATCGCTTCAAGGCGGCACGCAGTATGTGCATCATCCGTAATGGATGGCGTATCGTTTTACTGGTATTACTCGTTGACCAGAGGAACGGCGAAGTATCCCTTCTTGCCAGTGGGGAACACGCCCTGGATGAAGAGTACAGGATCCTTAGAGGTTGAAGTTTCCTTCACCGCATTCTGCAGGTCCTCCACCGACTTCATCGGCTGTTCGTTCACGCGCTGGATAATGAAGCCCTGGGGCACACCAGCCTCTTTCAGTCTGCCACCGCTAATCTTAGCCACCTGCAGACCATAGCCGATGTTCAATTGCTCCTTCTGGCTGTTGGTGACAGCACGGAACGTACCACCCAGTACATCGAGGTCGGCATTCTTCACCACCTTGGTAGTGCCCTGTTCGTTCTTCAGCGTCAGCGTAGCGGAATGGCTCTTCTTGTTGCGCAGATAGGTGACAGTCAGTTTATCGCCGGGGCGCTTCTGGGCGATGATGCCCTGCAGTTCGCCAAACTTCTTAATCTTCTTGCCGTCGATGCTCGTGATGACATCGCCCTTCTTCAGTCCTGCCGAGGCGGCAGCACCATCCTCCACCACTTCGGCCACATAGATGCCTTCCATGGTGCCAAGGTCGAGTTCGTTGCCCTTTTCCTTCTCCACATCCACATAGGTGCTGACGTCGCTACCCTTGATGCCTATCATGGCACGTTGCACGGTACCATACTGTTTGATGTCAGCGACCACCTTGTTCATGATAGCGGTAGGAATGGCAAAGCCATAACCGATGTTCTGTCCGGTCTGAGAGTATATCATCGCGTTGATGCCGACCAGTTCGCCACGTGTATTGACGAGCGCACCGCCCGAGTTACCCTGGTTGATGGCAGCGTCGGTCTGAATCATCGACGAAACGCCTTCGCCCATCTGGCGTGCCTTGGCAGAGATGATGCCCGCAGTCACTGTGTTGTTCAGTCCGAGGGGGTTGCCTATAGCCAGCACCCATTCGCCCACTTTCACATTGTCGCTATTGGCAATGGTGATGGCAGGCAGATTCTTAGCATCAATCTTGATGAGCGCCAAGTCGGTGGTCTTGTCGGCACCGACGATGCGGGCTGAATACTCCTTACTGTTCTCGTTGAGCGTAACGGTCAGTTCGTCAGCGCCATCCACCACGTGGTTGTTGGTCACGATATATCCGTCGGCAGAGATGATCACACCGCTGCCCGCAGCAGCCTGTTTCGGGGTCTGCACCTGTCGCTTGCGGCTTCCGTTGTTACCGTTCTGTCCGCGGCCGAAGAAACCGCCGAAGGGGTCTGAAAAGAAATCCTCAAAGGGGTCGGCATATTCCACGGTTTGCACCTTAGAGTTGATCACCGATTTAATGTAAACCACCGAAGGCAGTGCCTTGTCGGCAGCGTAAGTCAGATCCACTGGTTGTCCCGGAGCAGTAGCAGGAGCTGCTTGGGTTTTGTTGCACGATGCAGTAGAAAATGCGATCACCATCAGATAGACCGCTGGCAAAATGCTTTTCACAATCTTTTTCATGTTCTTTTTATCTTTTTTTTTGATGTTATAATTTCCGTTTTCGTGAAACTGGGTGCAAATATAGACGCAAAATATGTTAAACTGCCAAAATGGCATTGCTTTTTGGCGCATTTTAACACTTCGACCGCTCCCCTTAACGGCTGTTTGCGCTTTCCCTGCTATTGTTGAAAAAATCACAAAACATCATTTGAAAAAGTTGCAAGTTGTTTTCTTATCATCCTTCATTTTCTCGCCATGGCAGAGTTTAAGCGAGCTTTATTCTGCTCATTTGGCTTAACGAAAACGTTGGTTTAATTCTGTTACCAACTACGCTTTGCAGCAGGTCAACACTGAATCCGAGTTTGTTTGCCAGTTCGCTGATGATTTGCGATTTCTCGGTACTGGGTTTTTCTTTTTCTTTTGTCATAGCTCGTTATTTTGAGGGTTAGTGAATAAGTAACAAGTAACAAGTAACAAGTAACATACGGTGTACAAGCAGTGCAAGTTTGGTAAAAGCTAAGAATTTGCAAGGTATATAATTTTATTATATATTATAATATTATATATTATAATAATATAATAAAGTTTTACATCCTTATTCGTTCGTTGCTTTTCTTTGAATGTTACTTGTTACTTGTTACTTGTTACCTGACCGAATACCGCTGTATCCGTAAGGCTGGACCTCGGCTGCAAAGGTACGAACCTTTGCGTTAACAAAAAAAAAAAACGTTAAATCGCATTAACACTTCTGTTAAAGTTTCTATTTTCTTCGCAACAAGGGTTTCAAATCGTAACCGTTTTCGGGCAACTGCCCGAATCGGCAGTAAACAGGGGCGCTCGCGAGGTATGCCGTTCGGCGGTGGCGATAACGCCAATCGTCGAAGGGGATATTGCCAATCGCCTCCGTCGATTGGCGTATGGCGTTTTAAGGCTCTCCGAGATACTCCGCAATGGCGGCTACCATGGCAGGCGAGAGGATGCGCTGACGGCCGTCGTAGCCGAGGGCATGAAGGCGAGCGGTGAGCGGATGGCAACGATCCATCCATGCTTTCAGCGTGCGCCGAGCATGGCGAGGGGTGACGTCGGGGCAGTAGAGTTGTGCCAGTTGGGTGTGGCTCATGGAGGTGTAAGGACGTAGTGTAGGCATAATGATCAGATGATTTTATTTTTACGCAAAGTTACTGCCTTTGCCGCAATGGGGCAAAAGAAGCGTGGCGCAGCGCCCGACTTTAAGTTCTTTTAACACGGCATAAGGGACAATAAGGGACATTAACGGACATTTCGCCAAAACATAGCCGTACCTTTGCAGGCGATAATTTTCTTTTTTGTTTAACTAATTTTGTTTCTATTATGAGTACTTTAACTACTATCCGCTACTGCCTGCAGAAGTGCATGAACAACAAGAGTTCTGCCTACGACAAGTATTACGCAAAACCCGTTTCGCAGGGCACCGTGAACCTTGACGAGCTGGCAGCCCACATCTCCGACCACGGATCAGTCTATACCCGCGACGTGGTGGTCGGAGTGATGACAAAAATGGTTGATTGCATCAACGAACTGCTGGCGCAGGGCTACAAGGTGAAGCTGGGCGAACTCGGAACGTTCTACAACTCCATCCGCAACGACGGTAAGAAGGCGGTCAGCGACCCAACGAAGTTTGATGTG